>Ga0182027_10002829_pt1 | contig 27856 bp, 19 predicted proteins | sample 712E1DmetaG_FD_121300 | JGI IMG/M metagenome (GOLD analysis project Ga0182027, IMG submission 121300) | Permafrost microbial communities from Stordalen Mire, Sweden - 712E1D metaG (Illumina Assembly) | ecosystem: Environmental > Terrestrial > Soil > Wetlands > Permafrost | place: Sweden...
AAATTTTTACTTAATTCATTCTTTACTGAAAGAGCGCGGCGTTTTGACAGATCGAGATTTTTTGCTGCATCACCATCAGCATCGGTATGTCCTATTATTTTTACCTTTACGGCTGCATTTTCCTTCAAAACACTTGCAATGTCTTTTAATGTGCCATACGATTCCGGCTTTATCTTATCAGAATTAACATCAAATGTAATCCCATAAGTTACAAATTTACCAGTTGTCATTAGTTTGTTTCGGGTATCGGGGGCGCCATAGGCTATACGAGCATTAGACATCAAAGAGTTGTTTCCCTCAAATGAATTAGAAACGAACTCTAACTTGTTACATGTCAAACCAGGAGCCAGCAATCGCGGTAAGTCAAGTATCTTAGCTTCATTTATATATAGGCGTAGTCTCTGTTTTTGAATCCAAATTGACACTCTTATTTTGGTTGTCATATCGCCGCCGGAACTATAAGCCTGGTCATTAGATCTAAAAAATTCACCGCCATCTTTCCATGAAACTGCCGCTGCAGACCCACCATTAAGTACTACTGAACATCCATTTGGAATATCATCTGCTAATTTCCATTCAGGTGTAGCGGAAACAAAATGAATCTCAAAACTTTCAGTGCTACCACTGGTGGGTACATCCTTGAAAATTAAATCACATTCAAAAGTGAAATTTTCGTTAAACGGGATAGTTACTTCCGGCATAAAAGCTCCACCAGGTTTCATTTTAAACCAATTTCCGGGATATAAATTTGTAGTGGTAACCTCGCCTGAACCGTTCGTATTCCATAAAGCAGGGAAATCGGCAAGTGCATCCTGTGTGAAATCTTCATAAAAAATGACCTTTTCACCAGGTACAAAATCAAATTTTGAATAAGAAGACAATGATGGTTGCTGTTTGGTCCCATCTGTTTTGGCCTCTTGCGATTCATTGGAATCAGCTTTAGCAGATGATTTCTTTTTTCCCGTGTCTTTTTTTGTTTCAGGTTCTTTGCTGTCCTTTTCTTCATCGCCAGTAGCAGCATCTTTAACTCCTTTTTCGGTAGCATCAAGACCGGCATCTATTCCTTCATCAGCATGCTGTTCAGCGCGCTGTTGGACTTTATCCCTGACTTTGCCTTCTATATCAATCTGGGCACTGAGCTGATCATGCAATAAAAAAGTTAAGGATAAAGCAATGGTGTACGTAAGAATTGTTTTCATATAGTATAATTTAGTTTTTGATCTGTCTGCATAATATATAAAGATATTAATTCTGTTTAATTTGGTATACAAAGAGAGTAACAGTTTCGCATATTTATATCCACGAAAAAGGGGATTTTTAGAAATATCCTCATAATTATTATTAATGTGAATTAAGGGTTGGGTTGTATTGCCACGAAGTGGTTGAACTTCTAAATGTAATGTTCAGCCCACTTCGGGGCTGTTAATTCGCGTACTTCCCTTGACCGTGGGCTTCACCCACGGTTATTCAACTCTTAATTCGAATAAATTACTAATACCCCTATCTACCGCACCTTTATCGTTTGCAATAGCTTGATATCCCTTGAACTGCTGCCCACCAGCAAATCAAAATCACCAGGTTCTACTTTCCAGCTATTTGAAACAATATCCCAAAAAGCAAAGCTACGGGAGTTCAATTTCATGGTTATGTTTTTTGTTTCGCCGGGACTCAGGGGTACTCTTGAGAAACCTTTCAATTCCTTCACAGGACGAGGTACTGAACATACTTTTTCACTTACATAAAGCTGTACCACTTCATCACCTTTTACTTTACCGGTATTCTTAATATCCAGGCTCACTTCAAACATTTTATCGCCCAAATCCTTAACCGTCATGTTGGCGTACTCAAAAGAAGTATATGAGAGGCCGTATCCAAATGGGAATTCCGGTTCCAGCTTGTTTTTATCGAGATAGCGATAGCCCACAAAAACACCTTCGTCATATTTGATCTCCAGGTTTTTACTCATGTAATTTGCATAGGCAGGCGATTGTCCGGGTTCCTTAATGAACGAAAAAGGCAGCTTACCCGAAGGGTTTACATCTCCAAAAAGTATGGAAGCAATGGCATTGCCTGTTTCCTGGCCTAAATAAAATATGTCTAAAAGAACTTTCACATCCTTCAACCAAGGTTCTACACGTAAGGTTACACCGCCATTCAAAACCACAATGGTATTGGGATTGGCTTTGGCAACTGCCATAATCAATTCTTTTTGTTTGGAAGGCAGTTCCATGGTAGCAGGATCAAGCCCTTCGCTTTCTATCGCATCATATAAGCCTGCAAATACAATGGCTACATCTGATGTTTTGGCAACATTTGCCGCCTCCACAATAAGGTCATGCCTTACCGGAATGTCGTAATTCCAACCTAACTGAAAGGTCGCGCCTCCCCCACTTTGAAAATATTCAACCACGATCTTGCGTTCCTTGCCGGCCTGAAGGCTCAGTTTATAAATATCGTACATCGGCCCGTGATTGTTCCAATTATCAATCACAAGCTTATCGTCAATAGTTACGCGGATACCATCATCGCTTAAGGTGTAGAAAATACATTCTGTAGATTTATCAGGTTTAATATAGCCTGAAAAGCGAATAGAGAAATTATTGATCCCTATTTCGGGTGCAGGAGAAGAATTGTCCCACATGTAATCAAGGTTCTTCTCAATTCTTGTAATCACAGGTTTTCCCGATAAATCAATATTATTGAAGTATTCTGCCTGTAACCCATTTTCCTTTTTATCGGGAGTCAACAGATAGGAGGGTTTTATAACATTCTTTTCAGGAACACTAAAATTATCGCCAATCGCATACGAAACCTTGATGTTATTGCCCACTCGCTTCCGGATTCCTTCCAAAGAACTTACGGTATAAACAGGATTCACATGGGAGCTGCCGCCTCCATTTGACCTGCAGGTTTTGGCATTGGGGCCAATAATGGCGATTGACTTAATTTTCGAAACATCGAGTGGTAAGACATTATCTTGGTTTTTCATGAGAACAACAGCTTCCTGTGCTGACTTTAAGGCCAATTGTTTATGTGCCTCGCTATGAACAACTGTTGTATCTATCGTGCTCTTTCTCTCAAACAGACCTGCTGAAAACATAACGCGTAACAGCCTGCGAACTTTATCATTTATAACCTCTTCGGTAACCTTTTTGTCCTCGATGGCTTTCTTAAGTTTATCTTTTTGATAATAAGCGCCTATGGGCATTTCCAAGTCCAAACCTGCATTAGCGGCATGTTCAGTGCTGTAAACCGAAACCCAGTCGGATATTACAAAACCTTGGAAATTCCAGTCTTTCTTAAGTATATCTTTCAAAAGATGAACGTTCTCGGTACAATGCTGTCCGTTTACCAGGTTATAAGCAGCCATCACAGACCATGCACCGCCTTCACGAACTGCAGCCTCAAAAGCAGGAAGATGGATTTCACGCATGGTACGCTCGTCGGCAATTACATTGTAATTGTTTCGTTCCTTTTCCTGGTCGTTCATGGCAAAATGTTTCACAGAGGCAATCACCTTTTCACTTTGTAATCCCTTCACCCAATTTACGGCCAGCCTTGATGCCAGGTAAGGGTCTTCGCTATAAGTTTCAAAATTGCGTCCGCCGAATGGAAACCGCTGGATGCAAACACAAGGCCCAAGTAAATAATCCCTGCCTTTTGCTTTTGTTTCCTGTGCCATAGCAACTGCTATGTCATGAATAAGGGTAGTATCCCATGTAGCTGCCATGGCTGTACCTGCCGGAAAAGCTGTGGCTTTGCCTATTCGGACACCAAGCGGCCCATCAGTAATGTGGATAGCAGGAATACCGAGACGTTTAATTTCATGGGTATCAAAACCGGTAGTATCGCCGCTAAGGAGCAGCAGCTTTTCATCTAATGTCATTTGACCTAGCAAGTTGTTAACACGATCTTCAACCGGTTTGGAAGTATCTTTATATAAAGGCCCTTTATTAGATGAGATACCAAATGATGCAAGTACCATAAACCCTAAGAAATAAAAAAAATAAGTTAGTAATGATTTCATAATTTTATAGATTAATTTAATACCTGTTATTGCTGCAATCTGATGATATGTAAAAATAGTTTTAATTTTCAAAAAAAATCAATTTCCTCTTTTCAGATTGACTAAATTTCTTGAAGAGAAAACCCATTTTGTTATCATTCAAAAAATCATTAATTATGCACATTCTGGCAATATAAAGCCTTTTAAATTCAAACTAATTTATAACTATTAAAGATTTAAATAATTATGAGTAAGACAATCATTGGTGAAGCATTGCCAAACATTCCATGGGAAGACAAGCCTGCCGGATTTCAGGGTATAATGTGGCGTTATAGTAAGAACCCTTTAATCGGCTGGAACCCCACTCCGTCAACTGCAAGAATTTACAATAGTGCTGCATTACCCTTCAATGGCAAGTTTGTAGGAGTTTTCAGGGCCGATCATAAAAATGGCAGGGCTAATATTCATTTTGGCAGAAGTAACGATGGCTTCAAATGGGATATTGATGATGATGTAATTCCCTGGGTTGACGAAAATGGCAAGCCAAATCCTGTGAGCTATGCTTACGATCCTCGCTTTTTAAGGATTGACGACACCTGCTATGTTTGCTGGTGCGACGATATGCACGGAGCATCCATAGGCATGGGTATGACAAAAGATTTCAAGACCTGGACCAGGCTGCCTAATCCACTGATGCCTTTTAACAGGAATGGTGTTCTGTTTCCGCGAAAGATCAATAACAAGTATATGTTGCTCAGCCGCCCAAGCGATAGCGGACACACTCCTTTTGGCGATATGTTCATTAGCGAAAGTCCTGACCTGATTTACTGGGGCCGTCATAAATGGGTGATGGGAAAAGGCGGAAAAGGCTGGTGGCAGGGGACAAAAATTGGCGCAGGCCCTGTTCCTATTGAAACTACAGAAGGATGGCTGCTTTTTTACCATGGCGTTTCTGGCACATGCAACGGATTTGTTTACAGCTTCGGTGCAGTGTTACTCGACATCAACGATCCAAGCAAGGTATTGTACCGCACCCATGACTATTTGCTAACTCCGGAAACGGATTATGAAACCCGTGGTTTTGTGCCCAATGTGGCCTTTCCTTGCGCCAACCTTTACGATGCAGCAACCGGAAGGATAACTATTTATTACGGTGCAGCCGATACTTATACTGCTTTGGCTTTCTGCCAGGTTGATGAGTTGCTGGATTACATAAAAAAGAACTCGGAAGTGTTCTGAACTTCAATGGTAAATTGAATGTATAAAAAAGCTCAATAAGCTATTTTATATGAATCAAAAAATACGTAATTATGCAAGCGAAAAATACGAACCTAATTGTTTTTTATAATTAAACTACCTAATCATGAATCAAAACTCAAAAAAGTTAACCTTTAAAGAAAAGGCCGGATATGGATTTGGAGATTTAGCCTCATGTCTTTTCTGGGCGACGATAATGACGCAATTGCTTTTCTTTTATACCGACGTGTTTGGTTTGACTGCAAAAGCTGCTGGTTTAATGTTTTTAATCTCCAGGTTACTGGATGCTGTTTTTGATGTGGTCATAGGAATGACAGCTGACCGCACCAAGAGCCGTTGGGGAAAGTTCAGGCCTTATATTTTATGGGGGGCTGTTCCGCTATCTGTTTTAGCCTTTTTAACTTTTACCACCCCAGATTTCGCATATGCAGGAAAACTCATCTATGCTTATGGTACCTTTATTGTTTTTATGTTTTTATATTCGACAGTTAATATTCCCTATACTGCATTGCTTGGGGTTATAAGCGATGATCCGGTCGATAGAACGAGCGCCTCGTCTTTTAAATTTATTGGTGCATATTTAAGTGGTATTATTGTATCGGCAACTGTTCTGCCACTAGCAGCCCATTTCGGCCAGCATAATGTTGCACATGGGTGGTCAATGACAATGGGTATATATGGCATTGCTGCAATTATTTTCTTTTTTATAACCTTTTTAGCAACACGTGAGCGTATTCAACCCATTGCCAAAGAAAAAACCTCTATAAAAAACGATTTGAAAGATCTGTCAAAGAACACTCCCTGGATATTGCTATTCATCGTTACCATTCTGTTTATATTCTTTGTTTGCATCCGTTTGAGCGTAACTACGCATTATTTCAAATATTATGTTGGAGAACAGGTGGCTCCGTGGCTTACCCATTTTCTTAACTTCTTTAACAAATACATAGTTAATCCAATATCTAGTCTGTTTGAAAAACAACCAATTGCTATTTTTGAGGAAACCCATAAATACGGATTTGAAGTCTTGGCATCTATTTTCAATACTGTAGGACAGGGATTATCATTGATTGGCGTGGTTTTGGTACCATGGTTCACAAAGCAAGTCGGGAGAAAGGCTGCTGTGATTATCCTTTTCGGGGCTGCTTTGTTTTTCACCAGTTCATTTTATTTCTTTAAACCAGAAAACTTAACATTGATTTTAACTTTCCAGATTCTTGGTTCTATAACAGGTGGTCCAATTTCTGCCCTGATATGGGTTCTGTATGCAGACACAGCCGACTACTCCGAATGGAAGACAGGTAGAAGGGCTACAGGTTTGGTATTTTCGGCCTCTATCATGTCAACCAAAGTTGGATGGGCTTTTGGAAGCATGATTGCCGCTTTTATTTTAGACCTAACAGGATTTATACCTAATGTAGTTCAATCTCCGAGTGTGCAGAATGGTCTGAAAGGTATGATGAGTATAATTCCCTCTTCAGCCGGGCTTATTGCATTAATCATACTTGTGTTCTTCTATAAATTAGATGAGCCAACCATGAAAAAAGTTAAAACGGAACTGGACGAAAGACGCAAAGCAAGCGGTGTGACGATTGTCACTTAACGTACAAAATATTCAATATGAGGTTATCCCAGAGATAAATTTGGGATAGCCTCTTTTAATTTCGCAGTGCGCCTTATGTCTTCTAATAAAATTGCTGCTTATGAATTATTTAGCCATGAATGCACGAATGATGTTTATTCGTGCATTCATGGCCTTTCAATCTTGTTAACAAATTAATCTAATCTCACTATGCAATTCGGATACTTTGATGATGACAAGAAAGAATATGTAATTACACGTCCCGATACTCCAAAATCGTGGAGCAATTACCTGGGATCGACTGACTATGGTGCCATCATTACCAACAATGCAGGCGGTTTCAGCTTTTTCAAATCGGCAGCGCAAGGTAGGTTCATGCGTTTTCGTTCCAACGCATTGCCTATGGACCAACCGGGCAGGTATATTTACTTTCACGATAAGGATAGCAAGGATTATTGGTCAGCCTCCTGGCAACCTGTAGGTAAACCGCTGGATACCTATAAAACCGAATGTCGTCACGGAACTGCATATACAAAAATAACATCCGAATATTCGAATATTGTATCAGAAACCACCTTCTTTGTCCCTTTGGGAAAGGAGTTCGAATGCTGGGTTGTAAAAGTTAAAAATAATGATACCAAAAAGCGAAGCCTCAGCGCGTTCTCTTTTGTTGAATATACCAATTTCTGGCATATCTGGCTGGATATCATCAACCTTCAATACACCCAGTATATTGTAACAATGAAAGTGGTTGATAACATCATAGATCATGGGATTAACGTGTTCCTCCCGGTTGTACGTGGCAATTTTATGGCCGATCCGCAATCGAGACATACTTTCATGGCCATGGCAGGTGCAGAGGTAAAAGGGTTCGATACCGATCGTGAGAAGTTCATTGGTCCTTACCGGGTATATCACAATCCATTGGCTGTTGAGAAAGGCCAATGCAGCAATTCGATTGCTGTTGGCGATAATGCTTGCGGTACCTTACAGACCGAACTTGAACTCGAACCTGGCGAAGAAAAGCAATTCGTTATTTTGATGGGTATTGGAGAAGCTCATGTCGAAGGTAAGGCTGCCATGAAAGAGTTTAGTGACCCAAAAAAAGTTACCGAAGAATTTAACAAAGTAAAAGAATACTGGCACACCCGCATAAAAGGAATGACTATTGAAACGCCTGATGCCGAATTTAACAGCCAACTCAATATATGGAGCCCTTTTAATTGCCTCATTACATACGCTTGGTCACGAGCTGTAAGCCTTGTTTACAGTGGTGAACGCGATGGCCTTGGTTATCGCGACACAGTCCAGGATTTGCTTGGGGTATTGCATACTATTCCAGAAGAAGCCGGTAAACGCCTGGAGTTAATGATTACCGGTCAGGTATCCACCGGAGGTGCAATGCCTGTGGTAAAACCATTCGATCATCATCCCGGAAAGGAGCCAATGCCCGACGAAAAGGAATACCGGTCGGACGACTGCATGTGGCTTTTCAATACCATCCCTGCTTATGTAAAAGAAACAGGAAATATTGATTTCTTCAATAAATTACTTCCATATTCTGATAAAGGGCAGGATACAGTTCTTGGCCATATGAAACAAGCCATTATCTTTAGCCTTGATCGCTCCGGTTCACATGGCCTGCCGTGCGGCTTGCTGGCAGACTGGAACGACTGCCTCCAACTGGGACACAAAGGAGAGACTGTATTTGTAGCGCTTCAACTGAGATTTGCACTGGTAACATATACTGAAATATGCGAAATGCTTGTCAAGCCCGAGGAAGTGAAATGGGCTAAAGACAAGTTGAAAATACTTGACGAAAACATTGAGAAACATGCATGGGATGGCGAATGGTACATGCGTGCCTATCGCCACGATGGACTGAAGTTCGGAAGCAAGGAAAACGAAGAGGGTACGATTTGGCTAAACCCACAGTCCTGGGCTTTAATCAGTGGCCATGCTACCGGAAAACGTGCAGAATTAGTGATGAAGTCTGTGAAAGATCGCCTTTCAACAGACTACGGGCTAATGATTTGCGCTCCTCCTTTTGAAAAGGCAGATTTAAGTGTAGTTAAAGCCACCCTATTCAATAAAGGAATGAAGGAAAATGGAGCTATTTTCTGTCATATCCAGGGTTGGGCCATCATGGCAGAAACCATGCTTGGACATGGGAAACAGGCATACGATTACTTCCGTTCCTACATGCCGGCAGCATATAACACTAAGGCTGAAATAAGGGAAATAGAACCTTATGTATATTGTCAGTTCACTCACAGCAAATATAGTCCTCATTACGGGGCATCACGTTTGCCGTGGCTCAGTGGTTCTGCTACCTGGTCATATTACGTGGCAACCCAATATATCCTGGGTATTCGCCCGGATTATAACGGTCTTATTGTTGATCCCTGTATTACACCGGAATGGAAAAGCTTTAAGGTAACCCGACGCTTCAGAAATAAAGACTTTCATTTTGAAATACAGAATAAAAGCGGCGTGCAGAAAGGGGTTAAGAAATTAATTCTGAACGGTTCGGAAATAAAGGGCAACCTGATCCCACTCAATATGATGAAAGATAAGAATGAGGTGGTGGTTGTGATGGGAAGCCCCCCTAAATCCCCCCAATAGGGGACTTTTAGGGTACCTAATTAATATGAAATGATGAATTAATTAGAGTCGGTTAATTCGGCGTAGTCAGAGACTACGCCGAGCACATCGCTTTGAAAATCAAGCCGAAGTGCTGAGCGTCCCGATGATTCGGGACGCTCAATTTTCTGACTTTTAGACAACCTCTACTATTACGGAATTTAATATCAAACATAATAACAACATGCAATACGGATACTTCGACGACGAAAAGAAAGAATACGTGATCACACAGCCCGACACTCCCAGGTCGTGGAGTAATTACCTGGGGTCAACCGAATACGGTGCAATCATTACCAACAATGCCGGTGGTTATAGCTTTTACAAATCAGGCGGCATGGGACGTTTTACCAGAATCCGCTTCAACTCCATCCCATTAGACCAACCTGGCCGCTATATCTACGTTCGTGATAAGGAAAGCAAGGATTATTGGTCGGCATCCTGGCAACCTGTTGGCAAACCTCTTGATAAATACAAATCGGAATGCCGGCATGGTAGCGCTTATACAGTTATTAGCTCAGAATACGAAAAAATCAAGACTGAGACTACCTTCTTTGTGCCGCTCGGACAAATTTTCGAAGTATGGAAAATTAAAGTAACGAATACAGATGCCAAAAAGCGTCTGCTCAGCCTTTTCTCATTTGTTGAATATGCAAACTGCTGGAATGCAATGCAGGACATGCTTAATCTTCAATACACGCAGTATATTGCGCAAATGAGTGTAGTAGATGGTATTATCAATCACGGAACTAATGTTCACCTTCCCAATATGCCAGATAATTTTAGTGAAAACGATCAGGGACGACATACTTTTATGGCATTCCTGGGAGGCGAAATCAAGGGATACGAAACAGACCTGGAAAATTTTCTTGGAAGATATCGAACATACGCCAATCCTTTGGCTGTTGAAAATGGAAAATGCTCAAATTTCCTGGCTGCTGGCGATAACTGTTGTGGTTCCATACAAATTGATATTGACCTGCAACCTGGCGAATCAAAGGACCTGATCATATTGATGGGTATTGGCGAGGCTAAAAAAGAAGGGAAACAGGTTGTAAAAGAATTTGGCAATATTGCCCGGTTAAAACAAGAACTTGAGAAACTTAAAGAATTCTGGCATAACCGGATTAATGTCATTACCGTTAAAACCCCTGATAAAGAGTTTAACAGCATGTTAAACATGTGGGGGCCTTATAACTGCCAGATGACTTTTAACTGGTCACGTGCTGCAAGTCTAGTATATACTGCATCCGAACGTGACGGACTGGGTTATCGTGACAGTGTCCAGGATTTATTAGGCGTTATCCCGAATATTCCAGAACAAGCAGGAAAACGTCTTGAACTGATGATTACCGGCCAGGTATCTACCGGAGGTGCAATGCCTGTAGTGAATGCCATTAGCCATAAACCCGGAAAGGAAGATACTCCAAAGGAAGAACACTACCGCTCTGATGATTGTATGTGGTTGTTTAATGTGATACCGGCATATACCAAAGAAACCGGGGATATAACATTTTACGATAAGATATTACCTTATGCCGACAAGGGTGAAGATACCGTGTTGAACCATATGAAACGTGCCATACAATTCAGTCTTGACAGATCTGGCGCTCATGGCCTGCCTTGTGGTTTATCGGCAGATTGGAACGATTGCCTCAGGTTTGGACATGACGGCGAGACAGTTTTTGTAGCCTTGCAATTACGCCTTGCACTGAAAGTATACATTGAAATTACTGAGATACTCAAAAAATCTGAAGAAACAGCCTGGGCAAAACCTTTACTGAAAAAATTAGATGAAAACATTCAGCAATATGGCTGGGACGGCGAATGGTTCATGCGCGGGTACCGGAATGACGGGTTTAAGGTTGGCTCAAAAGAATGCAAAGAAGGTAAGATATTCCTGAATACACAGTCGTGGGGTGTAATTAGTGGGGCGGCAAACAAAGAGCAAGCTGAACTATCTATGAAAAATGTGAATGAGCATCTCGCCACAGAATATGGCATAGCGCTTTGCAACCCGCCTTATACCGATACTAACAATATGGTTGTTCGTGCTGCTTTTTTTAATAAAAGCATGAAAGAGAATGGTTCTATTTTTACACACACCCAGGGATGGGCTGTAATTGCTGAAACCATGCTGGGACATGGCAATCAGGCATACAAATACTGGCGTGCTTACATGCCTTCCGCTTACAATACCCGTGCTGAGATTCGTCAGATAGAACCTTATGTTTATAATCAATCAACTCATGGAAAATACAGTCCGCGCTTTGGGAACTCTCGTCTGCCATGGCTGAGCGGTTCGGCCACCTGGTCATTCTTTGCAGCCACACAGCATATTTTAGGCATACAACCCGATTATAACGGGCTTATCATTGATCCCTGCATACCATCGGACTGGAAGCAATTCAAAGCAACACGCAGGTTCAGAGGTAAGAATATAAACATCTCTGTCAAGAATGAGAATGGGGTACAAAAAGGTGTTAAAAAGATAACCATTAACGGAGAAGAAATAAAAGGCAACCTTATTCCGCTAAGCCTGATGAAGGATAAGAATGAAGTGGTTGTGATGATGGGATGACAATAGATAACAATTGACGGTAAACCGTCAATTGTTATCTATTGTCTGAATTAACCCAGAATTATTTTCACTTTATGTTCCGTTCCCTTAGGAAATACAGGGATAATATTGGAAGCATGAGGTTTACCGTCAATTAAGACACTTTGAATACCTTTTGATTTTCGGTTTGGGTTCTCAATTTCGATTTGATAGGTTGCCCCACGGAATTTTCGAGTAATAGAAAATCCTTTCCAACTGGCAGGAATGCAAGGGTCTACCAAGAGTCCATCGTATTCAGGACGTATTCCAAGAATGTATTGCGAAATAGCATAAAAATTCCATGAAGCCGTTCCTGTTAACCAGGAGTTTTTGGCTTCGCCAGGTTTGAATGCATCTTTCCCAGACACCATTTGTGCATATACATACGGTTCAGTCTTGTGTAAATCGCTTATTTCTTCGAGGTATGATGGACAAATCTTTTTGTAATATTCCCAGGCGCGTTCGCCATTGCCAACCACTGTTTCGCCAATCATAATCCAGGGATTGTTATGGCAGAATACACCTGCATTTTCTTTGTATCCGGCAGGATAGGAAGATATTTCGCCATACTCGATAACATATTTGGTAAATGCAGGATTGTTAAGTACAATCCCGTGTTGGCAATCGAGGCGTTCTTTTACAGAATTAAGCGCTTTGGTACAAAGCCCTTCTTCTTTACCTATGCCTGCCATGGTGCACCATCCCTGCGATTCGATAAATATTTTCGCTTCTTCGTTTTCATTACTACCTACTTTCTTGCCATAATAATCGTAAGCCCGGATAAACCATTCGCCATCCCATCCATGTTTTTTAATGGCATCAACCATATTATCAACTTGCTTTTGGGCGCGGACAGCTTCGTCATTTTTACCCAGCTTTTTGCAGAGGTCAACATAGTCGCGGCCATAAAGTACAAATAACCCCGCAATCATAACCGATTCTGCCTTAGAGCCTTCGGTTTTATTTTCGGTGGTTTGGAACGATTCATTTGGGTCGTTGGAGAAGCAATTCAGGTTCAGACAATCGTTCCAGTCGGCACGTCCAATCAATGGAAGTCCGTGTGGACCTAGGTTATTTACCACATGGTCGAACGAAACGGTGAGGTGGTCGAACAAACTCCTGGCAACTGACATGTCGTTGTCAAAAGGTACCCTTTCGTTAAGTATGCCGAAGTCGCCTGTTTCCTTGATGTAGCTGACAGTGCCAAGAATAAGCCACATTGGATCGTCATTAAAGCCTCCACCAATATCATTGTTGCCACGTTTGGTAAGTGGTTGGTACTGATGATAGCACCCTCCATCAGGGAATTGTGTTGAAGCGATATCTATAATCCTTTCTCGGGCACGTTCCGGAATCTGGTGTACAAAACCGATAAGGTCCTGGTTCGAATCGCGAAAACCCATACCACGGCCAATGCCAGATTCAAAAAATGAAGCAGAACGTGAAAAACAGAATGTAATCATGCACTGGTACTGGTTCCAGATGTTTACCATCCGGTCCAGTTTGTCGTCACCGGATTTAACGGAGTAAATGCTCAGCAGATTGTCCCAATATTTGCGAAGGTCTGCTAATGCAGCATCCACTTTAGCTACGGAGTCGAACCTGGCTATTGTTTCCTTTGCTTTTTTCTTATTGATGATATTTTTCGACTCCCATTTTTCTTCCTGCTTGTTTTCGACATAACCCAAAACAAAGATGAAATCTTTCGATTCACCTGGTTTCAATTCTACTTCAATATAATGCGAAGCAATAGGAGACCATCCGTGGGCTTCGGTATTGCGGGGTTTGCCTTCGGCTACTACCTGCGGTTCATCAAAACCATTGTATAATCCAAAAAACGATTCGCGGTCCGAATCATAACCCTGAATAGGTGCGTTTACCGAGTAATACGCATAATGATCGCGGCGTTCTTTATACTCAGTTTTGTGATAAATAACGGATCCTTCGATCTCAACTTCGCCGGTTGAAAAATTGCGCTGAAAGTTTTCCATGTCGGCAGCAGCGTTCCATAAACACCATTCCATAAAAGAAAATACTTTAAGCTTTTTGGTTTCCTTCGACTGGTTTGTCAGCGTTAGCTTTTGAACTTCGGCCCAGGTTTTCAATGGCACAAAGTATAATACTTTAGCTGTAACTCCATTTTTTTCGCCTTTGATGGTCGTGTAATTCATTCCATGCCGGCACTCATAGCTATCAAGTTCTGTTTTGCATGGTTTCCAGCCGGGAGACCAAATGGTGTCGGCATCTTTGATATAGAAATATTTTCCACCACTATCCATGGGTACATTATTATACCTGTATCGGGTAATACGGCGGAATTTAGCATCCTTATAGAAGGTATAACCACCGGCAGTGTTGGATATTAGGGAGAAAAAATCTTCGTTACCCAGGTAGTTGATCCATGGCCATGGAGTTTGTGGGTTGGTTATCACATACTCCCTATTCTGATCGTCAAAATGTCCAAATTTCATAGTCCTTATTTGATTAATAATTCGATTTTCTTTAATATGACTTTATTATTATTGCTGTTATGCAAGTTCGTTTGCTCTTCTATTGTTCAATTCAAGGGTAATTTCATCCATTTTCTTTTGATTTAAAGGATAGAGGGTCATAATTCCGGCTGCAATAATGGTTATAATTGTAGGTATCCAGCTCATCAACATAATGATCCCCGGAATTGCACCCTGAATAGCCACTTCATCTTGTCCGTTGTAATGAAATGCTGCCAGCACAAATCCAATAATTGCACCGGCAATACCTCCTCCAAACTTAGTTGCAAAAGAACCGGCCGAGTATACAAGTCCGGTAGCCCTTCGTCCATTTTTGAATTCCGAGTAATCAGCGGCATCACCAAGCATGGCAAAGAACAGGGTTGGGAATATAGCGGCTCCAAACTCGGAGATGATACCGATAGTAAAAATGCCTATTGTATTTTCGGGGCTGCAAAAAGCAAGTAATGCATTTACCGCACCGGAGAAAATCAGGGCATATATAAACAGATTACGTTTGCCATAGCGTTTGCCCAGAGGAGCAGTTATCATAGCACCCGCTATAGAAGCCAACATTAATCCAACCATAAAAGAAGCGGCCAACAACTGGTTGTGCAAATAATGGGAAAAGTAGATGACTACAATACCTTGTTTTATCGAGTTGTAAACATTGAAAAGCATTCCAATAGCGAGGAGTACAATCCAGGGTCTGTTTCTGATGAGGTCTTTCAAATCTTTTCCCAAATTTGTTTGTTGTTCTTTGGGAGGTTGAACACGTTCCTTTGTGGTAGCGAAAGTTACCATCAGGAACAGAGATAAGAAAATCGACAAAAGATAAATGGCATTGCTATAACCTCTCTTTTGGTCAATGATGGTTATTTTTTTGGCCTCAAGGTTTTCTTCACCGGCTACGATAAAAGAGTATTTTTTTTGGGCTTCCATTGAAAAACTTTTGCCTTGAGTAGGAACATTGGCGCTATCGTTAACTGCTGCATCGGCCCAGGTAAACAGGGCAATTCCATCTTTGGTTTTGATGTTTACATTTTTAACATCCTGAGTGGTTGATACTGTTACTTCGTATTTTTTTGTTTCCAGTTTGTCGATATTAATAGTAGGATTAATATTTCCAAAGTGGGCGACTAAAAACAACAAAGCTCCCTGAACAACCATACCACCGGTAAATGCACCAACCATACGATACGACCCCAGACTTGTGCGTTCTTTATCGTCGCCGGACATTACAGCCATTAATGCACCGTAGGGGATATTATTCGCAGTGTAAACAAGAAAAAATATCAGATAGGTAGCATAGGCATAAATTATTTTCCCGGTTGGGCCTAAGTTAGGGGATGTAAATAACAACGATAATGTTATTCCTAAAGGAACGGCTGTCCATAATATCCAGGGACGAAATTTGCCATATTTAGAATTGGTCCTGTCGCAGATAACGCCCATTATAACATCGATAATTCCATCACCGAATCGGGCAATTAGCATAAGCAAACCTACAGCCGCGGGATTTATTCCAAATACATCGATGTAGAAGATAAATAAGAAAGTTGACACACCCCGCCAGGCTATATTTGCTGCCCCATCGCCAAGTGCGTAACCAATTTTTTCTTTTAATGCTAATTTTTCCATAGGTTAAGTAGTTTAAAATTTGCTAAAGGAATACAATTTTTTCTTTTCGGGTTTTTTCATAGACTTCCCGGCTAAAAAGGTAAAGCTGGGCGGGTTTATGAGCTACCCCTTTCTGCTTTTCTTTCAATGGAATAACGTAATGCATTAGGCTTACCTTTTTCCTGAAATTGCGTTTGTCAAAGGAAGTGCCAAGTAAAACCTCATAAAGCTTTTGTAATTGAGTTAAAGTAAAACGCTCGGGCAGTAATTCAAAACCAACAGGCTCTGCTTTTATTTTATTTCGTAATGCATCCAAAGCTTTGTATAAGATTTGCTTATGGTCAAATGCCATCGCTATATCAGGAATTGCATCAACAGGAAACCATTGTACTTTTCTATCTTTCAGAGACAGTGTTACCTTTGTATTGTCAATCAACGAAAAGTAACCCACCGTAATAATCCGATCGGCAAAACCCTGATTGATATGTTTTAGCCAAAGTTGATCTTTGTCAGATGCAACCCTGTTTGTACTTCCAAAAGTATGAAATTGTTCAAGATATATATTGTCAAGCCCGGTGATATCCTTTAATATCCTGCTTGCAGCGCTATCTAAATCCTCGTCTTCAAAAATATGATAACCCGTAAGCGTATAGTCTTTAATAAGAATCCGGCCAGTTACATTATCTACCAGTTCGCGTTCCACTAACAATACGTTAAGCTTTTCAAAATCGAAGCCAAATATTACACAATCAACCGATAAATTGGGTACAATATTGTGATAAATCATTATAAATAAATGTATTATAAATACTATGTGCTTAGTGTACTTTTTATACTATACAAATATATTAATTTATTGATAAAAACTAAAAAATGAATATGAATATCCTTAAATATACCTAAAAGCTTACTGCTAACTGCTCACTACCCTCTAATCACCTTTATCCAGGGATGAGTGTGGATAAAATTTCTGATCATATACCGGGCCTCATTTGAGTCAGGGTACGATTTTACACAATCGTTAATGGTTTCGAAATCGGTCACCTGTATTTCGATACTGATAAAGCCGAACCCTGAATATTGACCATTAGTAACCCTAATCACCGAGCGTTCTTCGGCATGTCTTCCGCGGTCAATAATCCAAAAACTATCGTTTCCAAAATTAAAGTCTTCGGTAACCGCTTTAGGACGTCGGTTGAAACATGGCTGATGCTCTGTAAGCTCATAATATTGGAGTAATTGTGCAACCAATTCACTTCCGGTAATGTCGCAACCAATATCGGCTATCTGACCCTTCAGGGCGAGCGCCTTTTTGGTGGTTGTTTTATTAAAATGAGATATTACGCAGTTATGAATATCACTGCCTTTGCCAATATAAATAATATTCCCCTGTTCATTCAGAAAATAATATATTCCGGGTTCGTGTGGAAGTTTGTTAATGATTGATACATCCAAAGCAGGATGCACATTCTCCGGTAAAACCGTTAATAGCTGAGAGGAACCATTTAGTTTTCCACCATTTTTTGAAAGCAATAGCTCCAGAAGTTTTACGGTTGCAAGTGCATCGCCTGCTGCACGGTGTCGGTCAATGACTCTAATGCCTAAGTCCTGACAAAGGTTGCCGAGGCTGTACGATCGTTTTCCTGGAATAAATCTCCGGCTCGTCCTAACCGTGCATAGTGTTTCGCGTTTAAACTCATAACCAAGTTGCAGAAATTCTTCGCGTATAAAACGGTAATCAAAATTAGCATTATGTGCTACAAAGATGCGGTTTTCCGTGAGTTCTACAATTCGTTTTGCTACTTCACAGAATTTTGGGGCATTGGCAACCATTTCGTCGTTGATGCCTGTTAGCCGGGTGATAAAAGCCGGTATATTCCTTTCAGGATTAATTAACGTCGAAAATTCCTCAACCACTTTAGTGCCATCATGCACGAAAATGGCAATTTCCGTCACTTTTTCGTACCTATGGTTTATCCCTGTAGTTTCTATGTCAACGATGGCATACATGAGGGTAAAATTATAAAAAATAGGTTTACACTATAATAATTACCTTTGAACATAAAGAAGAATTTACTAACAAATTAACCTGTTTAGCATATGTTTATTCATCACCTTGCAATCTGGACAAAAGATTTAGAGCAATTAAAAAAATTTTATATTTCCTATTTCGATTGTAAAGCAAACCCCAAATATCGCAATGAATCGAATAATTTTGAATCTTATTTTTTAAGTTTTGAGGATGGCGCTCAAATTGAATTGATGCAGATGCCTAATATTCCTGATAATTTGAACGATCCATTAAGACAATATAAGGGGATTATGCACTTTGCCATATCAGTAGGTGACCGGGAAAAGGTAATCGATCTTACCAAACAACTTAAAAACGATGGCTTAAAGATAGTTTCAGAACCCCGTGTTACCGGAGACGGTTATTTTGAGAGTTGCGTACTCGATCCCGAAGGTAACAGGATTGAAATTGTAGCGTAAAGCCATGTCTCTTCTTATTTAAACCTTACCGTTAATGCCTCTTAACAGGAAGATTAGCTAGCTAAACAGATATTTTTTTGAGATAAAAAGTAAAATCATCGTTACTATAAATAAAAAATAATACAGTAAAAGGGTCATTAATATTTTGAAAACAAGCTTTATTTTGTCTCTCTGATCGAAGAATTGATAATACACCCAGTAGGCAATTGGAAAATTAACAAGATGAGAAATTGTTAACACAATTGAAAGCCTTGAGGTATCCCGATAAATATAAAAAAGCGGAACTAACACTATTCCTGCAATAACCAACAATCCTATTAAATATGCATTTAATACAAAATGTTCTAAAAAATTGCGATTGTTTTTCCTAAACACAACCCATGATGCAACCGTAAATGCAGGCAAGGCTAATAATTGAATAATTGAGTAATGGTTGGCACGCCATTCATTCATAAAACTAGCGAAATGACTAGCCCTGTTTGTAGCTGAGACAATATTGATTTTTAGGTAATGGTATAACAGCCCATTAATAGTTGCCAAAATAATTAAGAATGAAATCGGTTTGAAGTGTTTTACCCTTTTTCCGTCAAGAAACTCACGAATTGTGTAACCAGGGCGTATAAACAATTCTTTAATGGTAAACAGAATTCCTCTCTCAAAATGAAAAAGACCTTCCTGAATATCGTGCCAAAGGAAATGAATATTAATTGAATGAGTATTTGCCGATTGACCACAATTATTGCAATAATTTCCTTCAAATTGTTGGTTACAGTTTTTACATATTGTCATAAATGCTATTGTAATTAGTTAGGGCAGTTTAATATTTAATTTTTTGCAATTTATCAAACATTCGGCTTAGCTATGGATTTTTATTCTAACCATCCAGTGTGCGCAACAATTTTAGAATCTGCCATACATTGGTGTCTGTGTCGTGTTGTACAAATATATGAATTTACCAGCTATTTATAACTTTCAACAGTTTTAATAATTGTGCCTTTATCACCTACCGCATATCCTGTATTACCAACAAAAAAAACCGACCGTAAAACTGCTTTAATTGGATCAGTGGGCTGCACTTCCCAATTGGTTCCTGCATCAGTTGTTTTTAGGATTACACTTGTTTGATGTTCCGTATAATCCAGGAGGTTACTGCTATGATACTCTGTATAACTGTCGCCACCTACTGCATACCCTTGGTTGGGATTGCGAAAGAAAATAGAATATAGGTCTTTGGTGGTTCCTGTTTTTTGTTCAACCCATTTAGTTCCACCATTTGTGGTTTGAAGAATAACCCCATTATATCTTTCGGTGGCTATATATCCCGTATTTTCGTCGGTAAAGTAGAGGCCGGTTATGCAAATGCTTAAGTCACCGGTCAAAATACCGGTTTTTATATCCCATGTTTCAAAGCTATTGATTGTTTTTACTATGGAGTTGGAATGATACCAATTGGAATTTTCTAACGTAGAGTAAACTGTTTTACCAACTGCAAATACCGAGCGTAACTTCATTGTATAATACCCTTCATGTTCTGTCCAGTTTTTACCTCCGTCTATAGTGGAAACGATGCCGCCACCCACCGCATACCCTGTATCAGCATTAATGAAGTAAACTGAACTTAACATCGGAAGTGTGAATTGCGATTGTATAACCCAATCCTCCCCACCATTTAAGGTTTTTAAAATTGTTCCTTTACAATAATAGTTCGTATCCACTGAGTAGTTTTCATAACCCACAGCGTATCCGGTTTCGCCAATAAAGAAAACAGAAGTTAATTCGTTACAATTTCTCCCCTCTTTTTGTTCAGACCACGTATTGCCACCATCGGTAGTTTTAATGATAATGCCGTATCCAAGAGACCCGTTTGTCCCGCCTACTGCATACCCTGTAAGTGAATCGGTAAAGAAAACAGAATTCAGGTTATAGGATGCACCGCTATGGAGTATTACCCAGGAGCTTTGATTTTCTAAATCCGAATCTGACTTTTTACAGGCAACAACGATTATCAATAGCCCTATACCAATTAATATATAGCGTTTCATAGTATATAGATTTTGATGGTTACCTTAAACAAAACAAAAAGCAGGCCAAAAGAGAAGGATTATAAAACTAGATTTAACGGTTTTGTCGGCGTTGTGAAAAAGGGCAAATGAAAAAGGCACTCGTTACGCTGAAGCTAAACGAGCGCCAGCAGAATTACATTTTTTTTCTATAATTTTGAACTATAATGATATTCTAAATATGCATCCTTACCCCCAAGTGTGTAGTGCTCTTGAAGGTTCAAAGTATCTAAATCTAATTTTAAAATATTGTATTTGGGTTCACCTCCATTATTAAACAATGTATTTGTCAGAAGTAAATAATCATTTTCAATTTCCCATGTTCCTTGGCTTCTAATTTGGTCATCATTACCTGTGTGTATATATTCCTTATTGTCTTTTAACTCAAGAATTGCATTTAAATATTTTTGTTCATCAGAAATATTAACAAGTCCAACCAGTTTCCATTTTCTAACAATCTGAGCATTTTGTGTTGTTTGTTTATCGTCACTTTCCTTTTTACAACCCAAGAAGGCCACAAACAATACTAAAACTAAAATTTTCAAACCATTTTTCATAATCACATACTTTTAAATTGTTATCATATAATCATTTTGTAAGTCGGTTATACCCATTTGGCGTGTTGACTAACCCATTCATTTCCTTACCAAAATTATTCCGTTAATGGGCAATGGAAGGAGTTCAAAGTTTTGCCGCTTAACGATATCGAACATTCTGCTTAGCTGGGGGTTGTAGGAATCATTATTTAGCAATCCCTTTTGTTTCCAATTTTTTTTCTTTTTTTACTGACACTAATAGAATTGAACCTGCAATAGCCATAAGTCCGTAAAATACAGGTGTGTTTGAAGCCCCACCTCCATCTCCACGGCCAAACGTATAATAATCATTCTTGAACAGGTCCCAATTGAATAGATAGGAAATTGAAACAATCATTCCAATAAGTGAAAACCCGATCAGAATGTAACCAAGAATCATTTTTGTTTTTTCTAAGTTTGTCATAGTCTATTTTTTAAAATTGTAACCAAAAAGAGTACACATAAGTTTTGTTGGGAACTCGAAGCACACACTTAACAGGGTACACAGACTTTGAATAGAAGTGAAATCGTTTAAAATAATCACTTCCACTTCAATAAAATTTAAGCGTTAAGGGCAGGTTTTTTACCATTTCATCCGTTTTGATATTAAATAAGAAATGAGTTGAAGTCTTTCTGAAGCAAGGGAAGTACCATCATAAAGTTGTGTCCAATATTTATTCATAATTTCTTCACCAGAATTAGGGTTTGGAATACAAATATATTCAGTCGGGAGTCCAGAACGTTTGTAAATAATCAAATATGCGGCAATTACCTTATTTCCTTCTTTAATTCGATATAAAACTTTAAGGACAGCTTCTCTTTCTTTAGTTGTTTGCTTATCAATGTCTTCAAATTGGTATCCTTTTTTCATATCAAGTCCAGATTCAACCTGGATTTTGTACCCTCTAGTAACATAATTATATTCTTCTAATGAAGTTTGTCCAAACACTTTAGTTGTCATAAGTGTTGTAAAAAGAAATAGAGCAATTAAAAAAATTATCTTTTTCATTTTTTCCCTTTTATATTCCTACTCGTTTGGCTTTTCGGTGACGCCCCGTTTTCGAGTGGTTTCTGGTCTCCACTTTCTATTTTCTCAGTCGTGAACTACTAGTTTTTATTTCTGCTTCCGTTATGGCGTTTCTTAGCCTTACTCACAAACGGCTGCGCATATGTCCATGCGGCGGTTTTAGGAGCACATCTGTATCAATCGAGACAAACTTTGAAGAGAAGGCCAACATTTCAAATTCGTACATCCCCAACCATTGGCTATATGCGGTGTTGTGAGGTGTCAAATTTTTCTTTGTTGTCATATTTCCTTAATAAGATTAAGAAAGTCGCCTAATACTGTTTGCGCATTTTGTCCTTCGTTTCGAAAAGTATTGTTATGCAATTCAATATTCAAGTTGTCGCACAAGTCAATGAATTTTTTATGTTTTGGAACTTTTTCAAAGTCATTTTGTGAAATTATCTTGAGTTTATCTACAAAAGTCCGAACACTCTTTCGTGTGTTTATTTCGTCTTCAAGCTCAAATAGATATTTTCTAATAAAAACACTTTCAAGTACTCGTCTGCATTTTGCACAAAGACCTTCATAATTGGTAATTGGCTTATTTGAGGAGTAAATATTCTCTATATCTTTTAAGTCTTTTAAGTTTTCGTCCTCAATAAATTCCTTATTAACATTACAATCAACCACAGTGCTTTTTTTTACTCCATTAGTATCACCATCAGGAATTAGGCTAAGCGCCTTTGGGTTATCAAGTTTAATAAATAGCCATTTAAAAAACTCTCTTTCATGTGTGAGAATTATTAATTGGTTTACTTCCTTTTCAATATACTCTCCATCAGAAGTGATTAAGTGAGGATTGGCTAGCAGTTGAACTGTCTTAACTCTTCTGTCGGAATCAAAGCTGGAGAATGGATCGTCAAATACTATAATTTTTTCATTAAGTTTCAAATCATGAATCATTAACGAATAGAAGAATGCAAAGGCTAAAACTCTTTTATCGCTTTCACTCAAAGTGTTCTTAAAATTTGGTCTAGCTGTCGCTGTTTCATCAATTGAAACTTTGTGCGCATTGAAAAACATTAATGCAAAAATTCTTTCACTCTGACCAACTATTCTTTTCATCGGTTGGAAATCGCAAATAGTAAAATCTGCCTGTAGTTCATGCAAAACTTTATTTATCGTGTCAAAATGAATTCCGAATAGATTGGTACTATATTGATTAAGTTCTTCTCTTGTCGATTCTCTTTTTAGCTTCTTAGATTCTTGAATTCCGTCAATATTATCGTATTCTTTTAAAAAGTCCTCCCATTCTTTTGTATGTCTTGTTTTAGAAAATTCAAGTCTTTTTATTTGCTGTTTAAGAGCATCAATATTAACTGCAGATGTAAGAACATTTTTACCCTTTAATTCATCGATTTGCTCTTTAATCTTCTTGATAGCTTCAATAAGAATATCATACTTATCAAAATTTACTTCATATTCGATGTCTTTAAGTTTTCTTAAAAACTCAACATTAACATCTTCTTTGAGTTGCTTAATTTCTTCTTTGATCAGCTCTTCTATTAGAAGATTGATTTTTACTGAGGCTAATTTGTCTTGAATGGATTCGAGGAAAGTTGTTGGATTCCATTTTTCAAATTTGGAAACAGCATTTGAAATTTCAGTTTGTAAGGTTTTATATTGTTGAGAGAATAGTTTTGAATAAGCCAAAAGTAAATCCTTGGCATGTGGATTGAGTTCTTGACCGCAAAACACACAATCAGATTGCTCTTCTTTAGTTAGAGTAAATCCTGTCTGTAAAAAATCTTTCGTATGGTTAGGATTCTTCCAAGTTTTAAGAATATGATCCATTATAATTTCCGCATTTGCTTGAAAAGAGTTTGATAAAATTTCTTTTGTGTTTTGGGTAATTATATTATTAAACAAAGTTTCAATTGTGTCAAAAACGCTTTTGATTGTTGTCTGATTATTGGCTGTTTCAATTGTGATCTGTATGTTCTTAATAACATCATCAACATTTTCAATTTTTGGGAGGTTTGAAAATTCTTTAACCGAAATTTCCTTTTTGAATATTCTATTGAATTCAGTTGTCTTTGTGGTTTTTCTCGCTGTCAGTTCATTGAGTTCATTTTGGAGAGAGTTGATTTCAGTTGCAAGTTTTTTTCCTTCAGTTCCAATTATAATAGTATGAAGGTTCTTTTGATGTCCGTATGTTATTTCATTGCCTTCAAAAATATTTTCATTGATAAATTGAGTATCAAATATTTCAATGTTTTCAAATCCTTGATTCCATTCTGCACTTGGAAACTTGAATTGTTTGTTATTTTCATCAATAAATTCAACTTGCTGCGTCCCGGTGTATCCAAAAGTTTTCCTTCCCTCAATAATCGCAATATTGCCAGTTTTAAAAGACCAAAGAATATCAGTAAGAGTGCTTTTACCTCCAGTGTTTTGTCCGAAGATGATCGTGTTCTTGCTGAATTGTCGGCCTCCAATCTGACAGTCGTGAAACCGACCAATACCTTTAATATGTGTAAATCTTGAAATCATCTTTCAATATGATTGTTTGCAAATAATGCTTTTTATCTCATACTAATCATAGTCAACAGAACTTCATTGGTTGCGCACAAAAGTTGACAATATGTCAAGTAGCGGGATGCGGAGTACGTTTTTATCAACCGAGACAAAAACTTGTTGCGGGCTAAAAACTTCGAATTCCTACATTCCCCGTCTTCTGCTATTTTACGTATTGTACCTACTTGTTTATAAATTATACTTTTCTATTTTAGGTGTCTTTAAAATCTCACCGTTAATTTTGCTTATATTATTTTTGAAATTATCAATTAGCTCATTTTGAGTTCCGTTAAATGTATTTGTGTTCCTTTCTAAGAATTCAAAAGAATTATTCTTAATCTTTAAAAAATCAATAGGTCCACCAATTGACCACCATTTCTCATTTCCTTTATCCTTAATTCTATTCTTTATTTCATCAATAGCTTCATTTTCATCGATAGGTATTTGATTTTTATTGTTTTCACTATCTATAAAGTTTCCTGGATATAATTGTTGAACCTTAAATTGATGATTAAACGTATTAAATGTAGCAACATAGGAAACACCATTATTAAAACCAGCCATTATACCTTTTACATATTGACCTGTGTCATTTTCTACACTCATTCTTAATAAGAAATCATATATTTTCGTTGAATCTTTGATAAAATCTTTTTCATAACATATTTTCTCTAATTTATCTATGAAATGAGCTAATGGATAATTTTCTCCATTATCAGGGAAGTATCCAATTCCTAAAAATTGAATTCCAATTTTCGCAGATTCAATAAAGTAGGTCATAATTGTTAAAATATAGGTGTGAAATTACGCACAAGCATGCTACTATCAACAATTGTGTTTATCACAAGACACAACTAGTTTTGTAACCTGCAACCCCTGAAATAACTGATATATATACAAAAAGGAGATTTCCGGTTTGTCATTGTTGGTATGCTTTAGATAATTACCTTATTGCCATACCAAATGTAAAACTATTATATCGAATATTCAACAAAAAAGGTTTGATTTTCAATACATTTGGGAAAAAGATAAAAGACAAAAGGGGAAAGATAAAAGTTGGAGGTGCGTATTTATTGCATATAAGACTCTCGTTTTACAGAAGCTTAAGGTTGACAGTTGTGCAAGCTAATAACCTATCAGCAATACACATTTAGTGCTAGCAGACCTTTATCGTATGTTAACAAAAGGCGCAGAAGAATAGACTTTTTCTGAATAACGAATTTGAACAATAATAAATTGGTGATTATTTCGTTTTAGAGTTTTAAAATTTAAAATTTATGAAATGGATTTTACTTGCACTCGGTATTTTTTTTGAGATTATTGCTTTGGTTTTTATGAAAAAATCGGAAGGTTTTACTAAATTATATCCAATCCTTCTTGTTTTGCTGTTTTATTCTATGGCATTAGGCTGTCTCATTCTGGTTTTAAGGAAAATGGATACAAGTGTTGCTTATGCTATTTGGGCAAGTGCTGGTATTGCAATAATTGCAATAGTGGGTATGTTTTGGTTAAACGAGCCTGTTACCGTTATAAAAATAGTTTCAATTCTACTTATTTTATTAGGAGTTATAGGATTAGAATTTTTTGATTAGTAAATTTTGATAATACTATATTATAGATTCTATATTATAAGGGGTAATCTGGTAAACGTAATAATTCAACCAATTAGAGAACAACAGGTTGGCATGACTTTTCCAAGTGACTTTAGGCGGTAAATTGGGATTGTCATCCTTAAAATAGTTTCTGGGTTTTTCTATTGACAAGCCCTTACTTAAATCGCGATTGTATTCAGCCTTCAGCGTGAGCGGATCGTATTCCGAATGGCCTGTAACAAATATACGTCGTCCATCTTTGGCCATTATCACATAAAGCCCTGCTTCACTCGAATCAGCAACAATTTCTAAATCAGGAACTTTCTCAATATCTTCGCGCCTTATTTCTGTGTATCTTGAATGAGGCGCCATAAATGTATCGTCAAACCCACGAACCAATGGCAGCGTCGGATTATATATTTTATGTTCAAACACTCCAAACATCTTAGCCGGTAATGCATATTTAGGAATATTATAAAAATGGTAAAGACCTGCCTGTGCTGCCCAACAGATATAAAACACAGAGGTTACATGATGGGTTGTCCAATCCATTATCTCCTGGATATCACGCCAATAGGTTACTTGTTCAAATTCCAGGTGCTCGATTGGCGCTCCGGTAATGATCATTCCATCGTATTTTTCCTTCCTCACCTCGCTAAACCCTTTATAAAAAGACTGCAGGTGTTCAATAGAAGTGTTTTTTGAAAAATGGCTTTCAATATGAAGCAGATCAATTTCAAGCTGTAACGGAGTGTTCGAAAGAGTGCGAAGTAAATGGGTTTCAGTTGTTTGCTTCACAGGCATAAGATTAAGGATAAGAATCTTCAATGGGCGTATATCCTGGTGCATTGCCCTGCTTTCGTCAATCACAAATATATTCTCTTCACGCAATATATCAATCGCAGGTAATTTATCGGGCACATTCAATGGCATAACACAAAAATTTAATGAATAAACAAAATATGGATCGAATTGATTAAAAGAAACAATAAGGAATGATTTCTCAACGCATTATAGTAGCCCGATAAGAACAAAAAGGAGCATAAATGTCGCTACCAATTATACCGGGCAATTTTTTTTGAGAGTTTTTATTAAATATTGTAAAGGGCATGTAATCCATAGGTAATCTTTTTACTTTATAATACAAAGGTAAACTTTTTCTATATTTCAGATATAATTGCTTTTATTTAATATTAACTTAATTTGAGTTTGTTTTGTTAATTTTACCAACTGTATATATAATGTTTAACGAACCTAAATAAAGTAAGATGGACGAATCAATATCAGATAAGCATTTGAAGAGTGGCATTGTTGACCGTTTATCGGAAAATGTAAAGAAAGCATCTTATATCGTTCCTGA
>Ga0182027_10002830_pt1 | contig 27851 bp, 20 predicted proteins | sample 712E1DmetaG_FD_121300 | JGI IMG/M metagenome (GOLD analysis project Ga0182027, IMG submission 121300) | Permafrost microbial communities from Stordalen Mire, Sweden - 712E1D metaG (Illumina Assembly) | ecosystem: Environmental > Terrestrial > Soil > Wetlands > Permafrost | place: Sweden...
ACCCCGTCGCCGATGACGGTGTAATTAAGGCGGCGCTGCGAACCCATGTTGCCGGCGACGACCCGGGCCGTGTTGATGCCAATGCCAATTGCAAGTTGCGGGCGGCCTTCGGTGGCCAGTTCGACATTGATCGCGCGCAAAGCCCTCTCCATCGCCTGGGCGGCCGCGAGTGCGTGGTCGGCGGCCTCGGGGTCGGTCACGGGAGCGCCGAAGAGCGCCATGATTGCGTCTCCGATGAACTTGTCGATCACCCCGTGGTGTTCCTCAATGACTGCGCTCATCCGGTCGAGATAACGGTTGAGCAAGGCCAGCACTTCCTGGGGAGGCAGCCGTTCGCTCAGGCCCGTGAAATTGCGCAGGTCTGAGAACAGGATGGTGACCTCGCGTTCCTCGCCACCCAGCACGGCCTCGGAATGGAGAAGCTGGGCGGCGATCTCGGGCGAGACGACCTTGCCCAGCAGGTCGCGCACACGGTCGCGATCAGCAAGGCCTGCGCTCATGCGGTTGAAGGCGTTTGCAAGATCGCCCAGCTCGTCGGAGCGGGCCAGTTCGATCCGCCGCGAAAAATCGCCGCGGACGATATGCTCGGTGTGCGCGGCCAGCGCTTGAACCGGTCGGCTGACTCCGCGCGCCATGCCGAGCGCGAGCAGGGCCGCGGCCGCCAGGCACGCCGGAATGATGATTTGCAGCGACCACTCGATCTGGCGGGAGGGGGCCAGCTCGATTGTGAGTGAGCGCTGCAGCTCGATGCGGGCCAACCCTGCCGAAAGCAGAGGCAGGCGGCGCGAGGTGGTCACAAATGGCTCTTCCCTGAGCTGCATAACGGACTGGCCCTCCGCCGCGCCGGAACGGCGCGCAACCTCGCGGGCCAGGTCCGTTGGCAACGTCGAAGCGACCGGGAAGGCGCTGGCTCTGTCCGTACGGGCGAGCGTAAATGTCACATCGAGGCGTGTGATCTTCTTAAGGTCGCCGGCGACGGCGTTGTCGATCGGGAATGCCATGCCGATCCAGGCGACGATTTCCGGGGCTGGTGCATAAAGTGGCAATACCGCCAGAACATAAAGGCGGTTCGACGACAGGACGGAAAAGCCGCTGGCTTGCTGGTCACCTTCCTGGCGGTCGGCTCGCGCGATCAACTCGCGAAAGGCAGCGTCATCCGACCCGGTTTCGCCCCGGGTATCCGCGATCGTCCGTCCCTCCGTCGTGAAGAGCACCATCACCGGGGCGCGGAGCCGTTCGCCGTAGCTGAGGAGGGCCGAGCGAACGGTGGCGCGATCAAGTTCTGGTTGCATAAAAAGCTGCCTCATTGCGTAGTCGCCCGACATCAACCTGGCGCCGGTGATGAATTCGGCGACGCGCCTGTCGACGTCCTGTTGAAAAAACCGCGCACCGAGGTCTAGGTTCTCGTGGATGCGCTCGAGTGCGTTCTCACGGTTGACGCGCACCACGAAGAGATAGGTCAGGATCTGCACCAGCGCGACCAGACCGACCATGAGCAACAGGAGGCGGGTGCGGAAATGGCGGAAGCGCAACGGGGACCAACGGTTCGCCAACGCGGGCATGGGAAACGGAGGAGCGGTGAGCGGGCGCAGACCGGGCTGGGACGAGCTCATTTGTAGCCACCGCCAGAGGCATCAGGCGCGCGTCGGATGCGCCGGTCGGGCTTGAGCGTCATCGTGATCACCTGAGGCGAGGTATCAGTCTCGGCGACCGTCACTGCACGCGTCACTTCGGCCGCGAGGCGCGGGTGCCAGACCTCGAGCCGATAGTGTCCCGGAGGCAGGCTGCCGATCAGGGCGGTGCCGGCGTCAACGGACTTCGCATAATAGGGCGTGGCGAGCACGAGCACGTAGGCGATCATCCAGTCATGGATGTTGCATCCGATGGTGACCAGGCCGGGATGGTCGAACAGCACAGCCTCCTTCGATTCGCCCCGGTACAAGGGGATCTCGAATTGTTTGGGTTTCGACACCGAATAGACGTGATGCTGCACCGTGTCGCGATTGGGGAAACTGATGCGCGTGCCGACGACAACCGGCGTAACGTACGGCCGGAACTCCTGATCCTGCTGCTCGATGACCAGCGGCTCGGCGGGGGGTACGAGGACCGGCGTGACGTCAAGCGGTGTGAGCCAGGCAATGGCATCCGCAACCGGCTGGTCTTTCGTGTTGACGCAATGCACCTCCACGGCGCCGGCGGCGCGCACCCCGACGGGGGAAAGGCTGACCAACAGGAGGGCGGTGGCGAGAAATCGGAAGCAAAGCATGGGCGGGAAAGCCGGGGGACTCTAGAAGCGATGGGTCACGCCGGCGTTGATCAGATGGTTAACATAGCGCACTGACTCGTTCTCCGTGACGCTGAGCTCGCCCGTGAATACGAGCGCGGTGTTTGGACCCAGCGCCGGTGAAAGCGTGACGGCATAACTCAACGTGTCGGCGTGCAGCCGGTAGGCCAGATAGGGCTGGTCGAAGGTTGTCACGAGCCGGCCGGTCGGGTAACCATATTCCTCGCCGTAGCCGCCATAGCCCGATGGAGCCCAGCCCCAGGCAGTCCACTGCGCCCGGTAATAGGAGACGACGTCTCCATTGCGCCAGCGCACGCCTGCCTTTAGCCGCCAACGGTCGTTGAAATCGTAAGCCAGCGCGGCGCACACAACCGTGGCGGTGTGGGAGAAGGTTTCGTCGCGGGTGTCGGCGCGGCTCCATTCGCCGGTGAGGTCGAGCCGCAAGGCCTCGGTGAAGCGCTGACCAAGGCCAAATGTCGCCTCATCCGACCAGCCGGCGCGCGCCGATTCGGTGGCCGCAATGCCGTTGACGTCCAGGTCGAACCGAAGGGTTGGGACGTATGCACCCAGTCCGAATTTGTGCTGGAATCCGACGGCCGGTCCCGCCGAGGCGAAATTGAGGCCATGATAGTCCATGCACGCCTCGCTATCGAAGTTGCCGCCGATGAAGAACGTATTGTTGTTGGGCAATACGCGACGCAGCTCGTCCGAGGCCATGGCCGAAAGCGTCCACGCGGGGAGCCGGCCGCCCGACGCCGTGGTGTTTGTGATGTTGTCCTGCCAGACCGCGAGCGCAGTGACGGCGGCGCCGGAGACGCGGGCCGCAGCTACGCCTAGGACTGCCAGCAGCGCGAGCAGCCGAAGCAGGCGGGAACCAATGCGGCGGATCACAATGTGGATTTTAACACGAACCACACGGTTTCCGCAACCAGCGCATGACCTTTTTCAGTCGGGTGAATGCCGTCCGGCTGGCTGAGTTCAGGCCGGCCGGCGACGCTTTCAAGCAGAAACGGGATCAGGGGCAGACCGTTCTTCGTCGCCAGTCCCGGAAAGGCGGCTATGAAAACGTGCGTGAAGTCGGCGCCCGTGTTGGGTGGAGCGGCTTCTCGCAAAGACGCACCAAGATCCCGATCAGTGTGCGCGCCGCGTCTTTCGACGCAGGCCTATGGCGACAACACCGAGTCCCAATGCCATCAGCGCGTAGGTCGACGGCTCGGGCACGGAGGAGAAATTGAGCGCGAGATCATTGCCGCCCTGGGTCAGGAAGAAGCCGCCACCGCCCAAATCGTTGGGAAAGCCGGACAAATCGATCGTAAATGCACCGGGATCAAAACCGGTGATTCCGCCGGAGGCAGAAGCAATCGTCCAACTGTAGGAGTGTGTGTTGTCGAAAGGCTGGCTGTTGGACGGTGAGAAAACCACCAGTGCAAACGGCGCGCCGGACGTGGACGTGATCGTGAGCGTGCCGGTAACAAGGATTTCGTCCCAGCCGGTGCCCGCCGCCCCGGAGGCGTTGCCAAGTGCCCACTGATAAGTGCCGCCCGAGGCGAGCGTGAGGCCTGTGCCAAAGTTGAGCGTGCCGATGGCCGTGCTGCCGAACTCGGAAACCATGAAGTTGGTGAGACCCGGCGCGACCACCTGCGAACGGCCGATCACCACCCCGACTGGCGGGGAGAACGTTCCAAGACCGCCGATGGTTCCGCTCCCAAAAGTCAGGGAATTGGTCAGCGTGGTGTTGCTGTTCAGGTAGAGCGAGCCGCCCAAGACCGAGACAGGTCCCGAGCCAAGGGCATTGCTATTGTCCGAGATCAGAGCGCTTGGAGAGCTTATCGATCCAGCGTTGACTGTCGTCCCGCCGGAATAGGTGTTGTTGCCGGAGAGGTAAAGGTAGCCGGAGTTGAGGATCAAGCCGCCCGTGCCGCCGATGGTCCCATAGAAGGTCCCGCTGCCCGTGATGTCGATCGGAAGAGCAGCGGAGTTCAGGTTGATGGTTCCCCACCCACCGTTGAAGTTTCCGATAGTCGGCGCTGGAGTATTCAAATTTATGACACCGTTGACATAGAGCGAGGCGTTGCCCAGCGCCGCGTCATTGGCGACGTTGAGTGTCCCCTCAACATCAAGATTGCCGGTAAACAGCGGGCTTGCGCCCACCAGCGTCAAGATTCCGGCGCCGTTCTCGAGAATCGAACCGGAGCCCGATATCGCCCCTGAGAGGGAGAAGCTGTTCGTCGCATCGAGAGTGAGACTGGAATCAGAAGGCGTCACCAAGGCGTTGGCAATCGTCAGGCCGTCGACCGTGGTCCCCAGGATCGAGGAACCGGCGATTGCAAGTGGTCCTGTGCCCAGAGCGGCGGAATTGCCGAGCTGCAAACGGCCTCCCCGCAATGTGGTGCCTCCAGAGTAAGTGTTGGCGCTTTGCAGCGTAACCGTGCTGTTCGGCGTCGCGAATGTGCCCCGCGCGCGGCTGTCGTAAGTGTAGTCATTGGCCGCCGTCTGAACACCATCGTTCGGCAGGCCGATGGTGACGCCATAGGTTCCCGACGGCAGCGAGGACACGGTCAGATTTCCGTCCCTGACAGCGGCGAAGGCGATGGACGAGGGCATCGAGGCATCGCCCTTGGTGATTCCGATTGTCGCACTCGTGCTGGTGCCGAGGTATGCGCCGGCAGGCAAGGATTGCAGCGTATCCGTGGAGATTGTCACCGTGTTCGGTGTCGCAGGAATCGGGGAATCAAAGCCGATCACTGCAGTATTGTCGTTGGTGAAGATGTTCGACCACAGATCGGTCAGCTGCCCGGATGTCGGCGTGTAATCGAGGCCCACGTACCCTTGGCCTTGAAAATAGATTCCTGTTTCATTGGCGTCGAAATTGGGAAGGGCGAGCGAATTGGAAAAACGCAGCAGCGAGTTGGCAACGACGGTGTTGCCGGTGTAGGTATTTGTGCCCGAAAGGATGAGCGCGAGGCTCTGGCTATACGGCGAATAGAGATTAACGTCATTAGATCCGGTGAGATTGGAGGCGACTTCCAGCGTGCCGCCGCCACCGCCAAAACTGTATCCATTTCCACCCGGGGTGATGGTTCCTGCAAGCTTGGCGCTGGTGGCGGTGCCCAGACGCGGGTCGCCGGTAAACCTGGAGAGATCGACCGGATCGGCGATTGTCGCCGGCGAAGAAAGTGTCGCGGTGTCAAAGCCAATCGTTCCGCTGGATGCTGGATCCAGCCGGCTGATGAATTGTGTGGCCGTAATGCCAGTCGCCATATCCAGACCGAGATAGGCATCGCCATAGACGCCCACCGCTCCCGCCGCCGGTACTGCCGCGCTCGATCCAATGATCACCAAACCGTTATTGACACTGACGCCCCCGGTGATGCCCAAAGAGCCCTTCAAGACCAGCATGCCGTCACCCCACATGGAAATGCTCTTGGAGCCCCCGGATTCGTTTATGCTGCCCGATATTACAACAGGTCCCGGGCCCCAAACGCCGATGTCGGCAGGATTTGTAACGGTGATCGGACCATTGAAGGCGAGGGAATTGGCGTTGGCGTAGAGATCCACGATTCCGCCGTTCAAGGTCACGGCATTCGCCAGGGTCCGGTCGTTCCACCAATTCGAGATGCTCCCGCCGCCGTTGACGATGAGCGTGGCGTTGCCCAGGGCGGTATCCGAACCGGCATACAATGCTCCGCTGCTCTCGAGCGTTACTGTGCCACTGAAATTATTGTTCCCTGCAAGAGTGAGCGACCCGTAGACCAAGGCGTTAAGGGGGGCAGCAGTACTTCCAGTGATATTGCCATAGATGGAGAGGCTGCTGTACCCAAGCCCAGATGAATTGCCGATCGTCCAAGTTTGAGGCGCTCCCGGCGCGATGGACGTGTTCCCGTCGAAATAGGCGTAAATATAGGAATAAACAGCGGGACTGTTCACGGTCAATCCGCCCGAACCGATGGTCAGTGTCCCGCTGTCATTCGAGCCGTATATATCGTACCCGGAACTGATCGTCAGCGAATTCACGATTGGCGAGGCATCGAGTAAGATCGATTTCTGGGAGGGCAGCGCGTTCAACGTCACGTCAGCCCCGCTGGCCGGAACAGCGCCATTCTGCCAGTTAGAGGCGGTGGACCAGTTGTCATTGGGTCCCGCGCCTGTCCAGACAGAGGTGAGACTTTGGGCCGACCAAAGCGGAGCGGAGATGACAAAAGCCGCGGCTGCGATCAGGACAACCTTCAGGCGCGTAATCATGAGCGAAGCTTATCGCAACTGGTCAGCGTTCGGCAAGCGATCATTCGTCCTTATGCAAAACGCGTGATTCTCTCAGTTCTTGCCCCGGAAAACACGTCCTTGCCCGCGCTTGCGTTGAACGCGGAGAGGGTGCTGCCACCTCAGGCTGGCGCAGCGTCCGGCGCCTGCATTTGCCCTTCCTGACCGGTCCAGCATTTCCGGTTATAGCAGCGGCTTCAAGGTACTCCACACGGTCTCCGCAACCAGCGCATGACCTTTTCCAGTCGGATGAATGCCGTCCGGTTGGCTGAATTCCGGCCGGCCGGCGACCCCCTCGAGCAGAAACGGGATCAGGGGCAGACCGTTCTTCTTCGCAAGCTCCGGAAAGACGGCGCCAAACGCGCGCGTAAAGTCGGCTCCCATGTTGGGCGGTGCGGCGATACCAGCGAGGACGATAGTCGCAGCCGGATATTTCGTTCGCACACGATCGATGATCACCTGCAGGTTGGCGCGGGTCGTCTCCGGCGGCAGACCGCGGAGCCCGTCGTTGCCGCCGAGCTCGAGGATGAATATGTCCACCCGTTGCCGCAGCACCCAGTCGACCCGGCGAAGCCCGGCAGCGCTGGTCTCCCCGCTGAGCCCGGCGTTCACGACGCGCCAGGGCAGCCCGGCGTCGGTGATTTTCTTCTGGATTCGTGCCGGAAAGGCGTCGGTCGACGGATCTTCAAGGCCATAACCCGCGGTCAGACTGTTGCCGAAGAAAAGCAGGGTTCTGGTCTCCGCGGCTTCTGTCGTCACCACGAAACACACGAAAAACACGAAAGCCGGCCAGAATTTGCGCAGTCGACAATCCCATGAATGATTCGGAGTCTGTTTGATTGGGTTTTGCACTTTGCCGTGGCTTGGTTCTCTTTCGTGTTTTTAGTGTCTTTCGTGGTAACCAATGAATGATCAGACCATGCTGAAAGTCGAGCGGTTGACCAAGACCTACGTCACGGCGGCGGGTCCGCTGACCGTTTTGAGGGATGTGACGCTGGACGTGGCGGCCGGAGAAACGCTCGCGGTGGTGGGTCCTTCAGGCAGCGGCAAGACGACTCTGCTGGGCCTGTGCGCCGGGCTCGATGCACCGACGGCGGGCACTGTCACTCTCAATGCTACTGATCTTGGCCGCCTGACCGAGGACGGACGTGCGCTCCTGCGCAATGCCTGTGTCGGCTTTGTGTTCCAGAACTTCCAGCTGATCCCGACGCTCACGGCGCTGGAAAACGTCCTCGTTCCATTGGAACTGCGGACCGGAGCTTCTGAGGAGGCGGGAGACAACGAGACCGAGGCGCGCACCTTGTTGGAGCGGGTGGGCCTCAGCGACAGGCTCGGACACTATCCCCTGCAACTTTCCGGAGGTGAGCAGCAGCGCGTGTCGCTGGCGCGTGCCTTCGTCAACCGGCCGAAGATCCTGTTTTGCGACGAGCCGACGGGCAATCTCGACGACGAGACGGCGCAGGCGATGATGGAGCTGGTCTTTGGTCTCAACCGGGAGCGTGGCACGACGCTCGTGCTGGTGACGCACAACCTCGATCTCGCGCGGCGTTGTTCGCGCGTCATCCGCCTGCGCGGCGGAGCGATCGTCTCCGACGAAAAGACCTAGGCGTTTCACCACGAACCACACAAACCACACGAAACCAGAGTCTCGAAGCCAGATCCTTTAACAGATTCGATCGATTCAGAAAGCAGGTGGAAGAATTACTGGTGCATTCTATGTTTTATTTCTTTTCGTGTATTTAGTGTGCTTCGTGGTGATTAAATGACCTTTCTCCTCAGAATGTCGTGACGAGATTCCAATGTGAAGCGGAGTGGTTACCACGAAAAACACGAACCACACGAAAGGAGATACATGACTGAAATAATCTATCGCGAAGAGTCGTACCGGATCATGGGCGCATGCTTTGAAGTGTATAAGGAGAAGGGATGTGGATTCCTGGAGGCGGTCTACCAGGAATCACTTGAGCTCGAACTGTCGGATCAGGGCATCCCGTTCGCGGCACAATGCAGATTAGCGCTTTCCTACAAAGGGAGACCCCTAAAGCAGGTTTACACGGCAGACCTCGTTTGCCTCGACAAGATCATTGTGGAGCTGAAGGCGGTCTCGGCGATCACTGATGAACACCGGGCGCAAGTTCATAACTATCTCCGTGCGACTGGTCACAGGTTGGGTTTGTTGGTGAATTTCGGCCATTACCCAAAGCTGGAGTCGGAACGGATCGTCATATGAACTGGCAGCGGCTTTTCGTGTATTTAGTGTGTTTCGTGGTGGCGCAATGAGCTTCATCCTCAAAATGGCGTGGCGGGATTCCCGCGCGAGCCGGCGCCGCCTGGCGCTGTTCTCGCTTTCCATCGTGCTGGGCGTCGCCGCGCTCGTCGCCATCGGCTCGTTTCGCGACAACCTCCGGCAGGCCGTGGCGGATCAATCCAAGACCCTGCTCGGCGCCGATCTGGCGGTGACTTCGCGGCACCAGCTGACGGGAGAGGCGCGCGCCTACTTTGACCGTTTGGGCGGCCAACAGGCGCGCGAAACCGCGTTTTCGTCGATGATCGTGTTCCCGACCCGTGGGGGACAGACGCGGATCGCGCAGGTGCGGGCGCTTGAGGGCGGCTTTCCGTTCTACGGCGAGGCGGTCACCGTGCCGGCCGGGGCGATGCGCAAACTCGACGCGGGCGATGCCACCGTGCTGGAAGACACCTTGATGGGGCAATTTGGCCTGCAGGTGGGCGATCCGATCCGCGTGGGGGAGGCGACATTCACCGTCGTGGGAGCGCTGCAGAAAATCCCCGGTGAATCGCCCGCGGTGGCGATGCTGGCGCCGCGCGTCTACATCCCGCTGCGCGCACTTGAGCGGACCCACTTGGTGCAGACGGGCAGCCTGGTCCGTTATCGAACCTATTTCAAATTCGCCCCCGGCTTCGATGTCGAGGCTCTGGTCCGGGACCTGCGCGAGCGGTTTCGCGCATTGCAGCTCGGCTTCGACACGGTCGAGCAGCGCAAACGCGATCTCGGGCGTGCGTTGGATAATGTTGAATCGTTTTTGAACTTGGTGGGGTTCATTGCGCTGTTGCTGGGCGCGATTGGTGTGGCGAGTGCGATGCAGGTCTATGTGCAGCAGAAAGTGGCGACCATCGCCGTCCTCCGCTGCCTGGGTGCGACGGCGCGCCGCAGCTTCGCAGTGTACCTGTGTCAGGGGCTGGGGCTCGGCCTGCTGGGCACAGGGGTCGGCGCCCTCCTCGGACTTGTTGCGCAACTCGCGTTGCCGGCGATCTTCCGGAGCTTCCTTCCGGTGGAGGCGCAGGTGTTCATCTCCTGGCGGGCGGTCGCAAGCGGCATGGGTGCCGGACTCGGCGTCTGCCTACTCTTCACGCTGCTGCCGCTTTCGTCCATCCGACGGGTGTCGCCTCTGCGCGCGCTACGCACGGGATTTGGGGAAGAGGCGCCGCGACGCGATCTGCTGCGGTGGGCGTTGTACGGCCTCATTGGAGTGGCGGTGTTCGGATGCGCCTGGTGGCAGGCCGGCCGGTGGCAGCGCGGTCTCGGCTTTGCGTTGGCGCTGGCAGCGACGTTCGGCGTCCTCACCGGTGTGGCCCGCCTTCTTGCCTGGGCGGCGCGGCGGTGGGTTCCCCGCCGTCTGCCCTATGTCTGGCGGCAGGGATTCGCCAATTTGCACCGGCCCTACAACCGCACAATACTCCTGATGGTGGCTCTCGGTCTCGGCACATTTCTCGTTCTGACGCTTTACCTGGCCCGCGCCTCGCTGTTGGCCGAGTTTCGCGGCTCCACCGGAGGCGACCGGCCGAATCTGCTATTCTTCGACGTTCAGGACGACCAGCTGGCCGGCGTCGATTCCGTGCTCCAGGCCGGGGGTGCATCCGTTCTGCAGGAGGCGCCGATCGTTACCATGCGGATCAGCGCGCTGAAAGGCCGGCCCGTGGAGGAGTTGTCACACGATCATGCGCCGGGCCGGGGCGGTTGGGCGCTGCGCCGGGAGTACCGCTGCACCTACCGGGGGCGGCTCGCGGACACGGAGAAGGTGGTCGCGGGATCGTTCGAGGGTCGCGTGAACGCGGGTGCGGCGGTGGTGCCGATCTCCGTCGAACAAGGACTGGCCAAGGAGCTGCAGGTGCAGATCGGAGACGAGATCACCTTTGATGTCCAGGGCGTGCCCATCCGCACCCGCGTGGGGAGCCTGCGGTCGGTGGAATGGCAGCGGCTGCAGGCCAACTTCTTTGTGGTGTTTCCTGAAGGCGTGCTGGAAGCCGCGCCCAAGTTTTTCGTGGTCGCGACCCGGGTGCGTTCCCCCGCGCATTCGGCGGCCCTTCAGCAGGCGGTGGTACGGGAGTACCCGAACGTCTCAGCCATCGACCTTGGTCTGGTGCTGCAGACGCTGGACGGGATTTTCACGAAGGTGGCGCTGGTCGTGCAGTTCATGGCGATGTTTGTGGCGCTGACCGGCGTGATCGTGATGGCCGGCGCGGTGCTGACCGGTCGTTTCCAGCGGGTGCGGGAGAGCGTGCTCCTGCGCACGCTCGGCGCCACGCGGCAGCAGGTGCGTCACATCATGCTCGCCGAGTATAGCGTGCTCGGTCTGCTCGCGTCGGTGACCGGCAGCCTGCTGGCCGTAGGCGCGAACTGGCTGCTGGTCCGTTTTGTCTTCCATACGGGCTTTGCCCCGTCGCCGTTGCTGTTGCTGGCGGCAGTTGGGGCGGTCACGGCGGTGACGGTCGCCACCGGGTTGCTGGCCAGTCGCGGAGATTGCGATCATCCGCCGCTGGAAGTCCTGCGGCAGGAGTAGCGAGGCGCCGCGGCGTGCCAGGTTCTATTGGAGGGCGGTGCGCTGTCACCGCCAATAACCTGGGCGGCGCTGACGGAGCAGCGCCCTCCAGCTGGAATGTTGGGCCAGAGCGCCGGGCATTCGGCGCGCCCAGCGGTCGCGCCCTACCATGGGCGGCGAAATTGGAGGGCGGACCTCCGTGTCCGCCTCGGCTTGGCAGCGCCAGTTTTCGACTGGCGTAACCGCCGGTCGCAGACCGGCGCCACATTTGGCTCAAGGAATCCGCCGCGGCGGATTCCTATGCGAAATCCTCGACCGGCAGCAGCAGCGAAGGACCTTTCACCGCCGGGATCTTTGCGATCGCGGCGCAGCATTTCTCCATCGCGGCGCGGTTGGCGACATGGGTCATCAGGATCAGCGGCACCGTTTCGCCTTCCTGCCCTTCAGGCTGGATGATCGACGACATGCTGATGCCACCGGTGCTGAGAATGGCCGAGATATCGGCAATCACGCCAGGGCGGTCCAGCACGGCGAGGCGGAGGTAAAAGCGGGAGGAGGTCTCCGCGAGCGGAACAACCGCGCCTTGGGTGGCATGCGGAACGAACGCCGGCACGCGCTGTGGCGTCCCGTGATGCAGGTCGAGCGCGGCGTCGGCCAGATCGCTCAGCACCGCGCTGGCTGTGGCATCCTTGCCCGCGCCGCGTCCGTAGTAGAGCGTGTCGCCGATGGGAGAACCGGCGATGAAAACTGCGTTGAAGACGTCGTTGACGCTCGCCAGGACGTGATTGTTGGGCACCAGGGTCGGACTGACCGAAACGCTGATGCGGGTGGCGGCAGATGGGGTCGTCTTTTCCGCAGCAGGGGCCGGCGGCACCGTTTTCACGATGCCGAGCAACTTGATGGTATAGCCGAGCTGTGCGGCGAAACGGATGTCGAGCGGCGTGAGCAGGCGGATGCCTTCGACGTGGATGTCGTGGTGATTCACCCAGAAGCCATGGGCCAGCGAGGCGAGGATGCCGGTCTTGTGCGCCGCGTCGTGACCGTCGATGTCGAGAGTCGGATCGGCTTCGGCATACCCGAGGCGTTGGGCGTCGGCGAGCACGTCGCCAAAGGCGGCGCCCTCGCGCTTCATCCGGGTGAGGATGTAGTTGCAGGTGCCGTTGACGATGCCGTAGATCCGGTCGATGCGGTTGCCGACAAGGCTTTCGCGCACGACCTTGATGATGGGGATGCCGCCGGCGACGCTGGCTTCGTAATAAAGGTTGGTCTTGAACTTGTGGGCGGCGGCGAACAACTCGGGGCCGTGGGCGGAGAGCAGGGCTTTGTTGGCAGTGACAACCGGTTTGCCGCGTTCGAGCGCCGTGAGAATCATCGTCCTGGCGATGCCGGTGCCGCCGACAAGTTCGATCACCATCTGAACAGAGGGATCCTCAACCACCTCGCGCCAGTTCAGGGTGAGGATCGACGGCTCAATCGGGTAGGGACGTGGCTCGTCGAACGCCTTGACCGCGACCTTGACGATGCGGAACTTGAGCCCGATGCGGGCGGCGATGAGGTCCGCGTTTTGCTGGAGGGCGTGAAACACGCCGCTGCCCACGGTGCCGCCGCCGATCATGCCGATGTTGACCTGTTCCATAAACGCCCCCGAGCAAAGACGGAGAATCCCTCCCCGACAATCCTGATCCGTCAGGAGTTTTCCGGCCGTGGCGCATTTCCCGATTGCCGGGGGTGGTGGAGACCGGTCGAAAGTAGCGCAGGCTTCCCAGCCTGCTCTGCTGTCAACCGGCGGACAACCCATTGACCGCGGATTACGCGGATTTCACGGATTCCAATGCCGGAGCTGAAGCCGCGGGATACTCCGACCACGCGGAAACCGGACAGGAATCCGATGTTCGCGCCGCTCTGCTTTCGCGTATTCTGCGTGTTCCGCGGTTCCCATCCGGGCGATCCGTGCCACCTGAATCGACGCGGGGAAGGCTGGGAAACGTCAGTATCATGCGCCGAGTCATCGGACGATGATTTAGGAGGAATAATCGGAAGTACTACACGCGCAGATATGTCCTACTTTTGTGGGTTGACGGACAAAGATTAACGACTCCTACTTGTCTCATGAGCACGCCACCCGGCTCCGACACCGTCTGGTTCACCACCAAGGGCCAGGTCGTCATCCCCGCCCGGCTCCGCAGGCAGTTTCACATTGAGAGAGGCACCCGGGCGATCGTGACGACCACGCCCGAGGGCATCCTGCTGAAGCCGGTGACCCGCCATGCCATCGACCGGCTGCGGGGCATCCTCAAGCGCAAGCCGGGAGCCAAACCGCTGGCCGTGGAATGGGCGGAGCACAAACGCGAAGAAGAGGACCTGGAGAACCGCAAACATGCCCGCTGCACCGGTGCTTGACAGCTTTGCCCTGCTCGCCTTCCTGCGCGGCGAGGCCGGGGACGACCAGGTGGCCGCGCTGTTGGAGAAGGCCGGCGCGCGGGACCTGCCCGTGCAGATGACCGAGGTGAACTACGCCGAGGTCAAAACCATCGTCGTGCGCAAGGACGGCGCCGACCGCTGGGAGGAGATTGCCCGCGAGCTGCCCACGCTGCCGATCGAGTTCCAGCCCGTCACGCGCCAGCTGGCGGATATCGCCGCCGACATCAAGGCCGGCTACAAGCTCAGCCTGGCCGACGCCTTTGCCGTGGCGCTGGCGAAGCAGAAAAAGGCCGAGCTCGTCACGGGCGATCCGGAATTCAAATCGGTCGAAGGGGAAATCAAGATCCTATGGCTGAAGGGCCGATAGTTTTACCCCCGATATCGTCCGCCCGGATTCTCACCGACCTGTCCTTGGATGCGGCGGGTTAAGTCCAGATTTATCGATCGATGGAGGGCGCTGCGCCGTCAGCGCCAAGACTGTGACGACCAGCTCGGGAGATCGGTTCTGCGACTTTTGTGCCTCTTGTGTCCAGCCAACGCAGTGATGTATTGAATTCGATAAACCAGTCACGCCGGCTGCTCGCGATTGAATCCGATCAGCCGCTTCGGCCCGGGAGGATCCGCCACCATTGCGCGTATCGCGTCGAATAGATTTCGTATGGCCACATCGTGCCCCTCCAGCTTTTGCTCCAATTCAGCCAGTTTCTCCGCCAAATCCCGGTGAGATGCCAGCAGCGAGCGCAGCTGGACAAACGCCCGGACGATCAGGATGTTCACCTGCACCGCGCGCTCGCTGTTCAACACCGACGACAACATCGCAACGCCCTGCTCGGTGAATGCGTATGGCCGGTATCGGCGGCCTCCATAACCTGAACTTGAGGTTCCAATTTGGAACCTCAAGTTTGCAACCTCCTGGGGGGTAAGTTGAAACATAAAGTCAACCGGGAACCGTGAAGGGTTCCTTTGAACGGCTTTATTGAGGATCTTCGTTCCGACGCCGTAGAGTGCCGCGAGCTCGGCATCCAGCATCACTTTTTGTCCACGTATCAGATGGATGCGATTCTGAACGACATCGAGTGTCACCGGCTGCGGCACGACTGCCCGGCGGTTGCGTTTGTATGGCATTTCGGAGAAATAGAACTCCATCGAATGGTGTCGAGCCGGAAGGTGGGACGCCCCGGGGCCAACGCGACCCAGATCATTTTACAGGAGGGCGCAGAGTCCGCAGAGGCGGATCTTGAGGATGGTACGGCGATCGAGATTCTCGGTCAGGGCGTCCAGACGCGCGTCTTCAAAGAGATTCTTGCTCAACTCGGTTCATTTCTGGGAGGGGGTTAAACCCGGTTTCTCTAACTTAGTCCGTCAAGAAGAAACACTCGCTCCCCGATCAAGCGTTGCTCAATCTCTTATCCTTATGCACCTCGGTGATGGTCTGTATGACAAGCTTGTCACCAAAGCTGTGGAGCAATGTCTGGCAGAACTTCGAGAGCCGGCTTTTCGAACGCTTTCAGTACTGCCTCCGGAAGAAGCTTCAGAGCGAATCGCAGAAGGTCTCGCCAAACAGTTGGCGGTCCTGCTCGATGAACTCCACGGGGACGGAGCCGAGAAGGCGAAACAGCAGATTGCACTCGTTAATGCACTGTTGGTTTATCTCAGACAGCAAACGACCGTTGCAGCCAGTACTTTAGACCCGTTCGTTGATCCTCCTCAGATACTTCGGGCTGTTCACCGTACTGGGCCTGCGCCTGAGGTTCCTGAGACCGGTCTTGCCATTCCTTGGCTTTTTACTGCTGGCAAGGGCTCACCCTCTCTCCTCACCGAGCTTCGCTGCGAGATCGGTTGTTGTGACCAAGTGGACGTCTTGGTTAGTTTCATCACGGTTTCCGGTGTCCGGAAGCTGTTCGACATTCTTCAGAACGCTACAGCAGTGGATGCCGCGGGGAGGCCTAGAACTCGGTTGCGAATCCTGACAACAACCTACACAGGCGCAACTGAGATGGAGGCGTTAGACTATTTCGCGCGTCTCCCCGGCTGCGAGATTAAGGTCTCGCTCGATGGCAGACGAACGCGGCTCCACGCGAAAGCATGGATATTCCACCGCAAGAGTGGGTTTGGTTCAGCCTATGTCGGCAGCGCGAATCTTTCCGGTGCAGCACTGCTCGGCGGCCTGGAGTGGACGATCAAGTTTACTGAACAGGGACAAACCGGATTGTTCACTCGCGCACAGGCAAACTTTGAGACGCTTTGGAACGATGGCGAATTTCAGCGTTACGATGCCACGAACGCGGAACACCGCTCTGAGTTGTCACGCGCCCTTAAGCGAGAGGCCGGCGACCAGATTTCGGCGACAACTACGTTTTTCGACCTCGAACCTAAGGACTATCAGAAGGACATGCTGGAGCAAATTGCCTTGGAGCGAGAGCACGGCCGTTTTCGCAATCTCGTGGTCGCCGCCACGGGCACCGGGAAGACCGTAATTGCAGCGTTTGATTACCGTGAGGCATGCCATGCAATTGGCGGGCGTCCTCGCTTGCTCTTTGTAGCGCACCGAAAAGAGATTCTTGCGCAGGCCAAGCGCACTTATCGAGAAGTATTACGCGACCACTCTTTTGGCGAAATGTTGGCGGACGGTTCTGAGCCGCAAAGCCACGACCATTTATTCGCCGTCATCGACAGTGTTGTTGCGCGCGACCTCGTCGGAAAGTGCGGATCCGATTATTGGCATACGGTCGTTGTGGACGAGTGCCACCGGCTGGCGGCAGATCGCTTCGATGCGTTTGTGAGGTCAGTTCATCCCAAGGTTTTGCTCGGCCTGACCGCTACACCAGAGCGTTCAGATGGTAAACCGATCTTTCCTTACTTCGATAATCGGCCCGATGGTTCGCCGGCCGTCGAATTACGCCTCTGGCACGCTCTCGATCTTCAATTGTTAAGCCCATTCGAGTATTACGGTTGTGACGACCAGACTGATTTCTCCGAAGTGCCGTGGGATAAGCCTGGCGAGCGAGAAGTCATCGACAAGCTTGTGACCGGAAACGACATTAGAGCACGGCTCGTCATCGATGAGTGGGCTCGATTGACTGGCGACCCAAAGCGGAGCAAGGCTTTGGTCTTCTGCGTCACCGTGGCACATGCGGAGTTTATGGCGCGGAAGTTCAACGAAGTAGGATATCCTGCTCTTTGTGTCGTGGGCTCTACAGACTCGGACGTGCGCCGTAAGGCGCCAGAGCGTTTGGCCCGAGGAGAACTGTGTGCCCTCGTGACTTGCGACCTCTACAACGAGGGGGTTGATTTGCCTTCGGTTGACACGTTGCTTCTTCTACGGCCCACGCAAAGCCCCGTGCTCTTCCAACAGCAGATCGGCCGTGGCCTGCGGCTCTACGAAGGCAAGGAGAGCTGTCTCATCTTGGACTTCGTTGGACGGCACCGCTCAGATTTCCGGTTCGACCGCCTGCTATCATCAATTACCGGACTATCACGAGGCCAGATGATTGATGCTGTAGAGCAGGGTTTTAGTTCCCTGCCACCGGGTTGCCACATTCAACTCCAGCGATTCACGAGAGAGCAGATCCTAGGGAGTTTGCGAGCTGCAACCAGCCAATCATGGCGACGGCTGCGGGCCGAACTTCAGAGCTATTTCTCACTGCGAGGACGCTCGAGTATCCGTCTCGCGGACTTCCTGCGCGAACAAGCGGTGCAACCAGATGAGTTGTATCGGGTTCAGGGGCGGAGCGGATGGACGGCCCTAAAACGAGATGCTGGGTTGCTCACCACCTCCGAAGGTCCGGAGGACGACTATTTCCAGCACCGGTTCTCAGGGTTGCTGCATACCGACGATCCAGAGCAGATCGAATTATTCATCCGTCTTGGTGACGCTTCATTATCGCCCGAGAAGCTCAGCGAGCGCGATCTTCTAAGGCTTCAAATGTTAGCCTATCAAATCGACAGCCAAGAGCAGCGAGTGGGAACTGGCAGGGGTTTCCTCGGACGCCTTAGCTGCAATGCGGAGATTCGAGAGGAATTGGGTGAACTGGGTGCGGTTCTTCAATCGCGCAGCATCCTTCGGTACCGTCCACTTCCCGGATTAGAAGAGATCCCTTTGTGCCTGCATGGTGCTTATGAGCGACGAGAGATTCTCACTGCTGTCGGATGGCTCACGGATTCAAAGCGAAAATCATCGCGCGAAGGCCTTGTTCGACTCGATGACCGGAAGGTCGAACTTTTATTTGTCACCCTCGACAAATCCGAAGGCTTTCACGATCGGATTGCTTATCACGACTACGCCATCAGCAAGCAACGTTTCCACTGGCAAAGCCAGAACTCTGCCGGACCAGAAACATTTGCCGGTTCCCGCTACTTAGAAAGCCCTGACAATGGTTGGTCATTTCAATTGTTTGTGCGCCAGAGAATAGGGCAGGCCTACCGCGCCTGCGGTCCTGTGGTGCTTGAGACAGCCGAAGGCTCAAAGCCGATGTCCATAACGTGGAGACTCCGGGTGCCGCTACCGATCCGCCTCTTTCAAGAGTTTAATGTCCTTCGAGGCCAGTAGGAATCTTGAACGAGGAGGCGAAGCCTCAACTGCGGAATTTAGGTTCGGAGCCTGGCGGCACAAAAGCCAAAGGTCCAAAGGCCAAATCCCAAGGATGCCCGGCCAAGTTCCAAGTGAAGCCGGACTTTGTGTTTCCAAAACTGAAGCTGGCGGTATTCGTCGACGGATGCTTCTGGCATGGGTGCCCCCAGCATTTCATCCAGCCGAGGGGGAATGCGGCGTTCTGGAGAAAGAAGATCGCGGCGAACCGGACGAGGGACCGGCTCGTCAACCGGACTCTGCGGAAAATGGGCTGGCGCGTGCTCCGGGTCTGGGAACACGGGCTGGCAAAAAGGGATGAGGCCAAGCTGGTCGGCCGCATGGTCTATTCGGGGGCCAAGTCGGGATGATTCGCTTTCAGCCAGGCCAGCACCTCATCGCGAAGCTCATATGAAAAGGCTATCAATTCGGCAGCGTCTTGGCCCACGAATACACACCAATGGACACGAATGCTGCCGGGCGGGTACCCATTCGTGCAGATTCGTGTGAATTCGTGGGCGGAGGTTCATCTGCATAATAGGCGACCGCGCGGCTCCGGCGGATGATCGCGGCATAAAGCCGCTTCCTACGGGGATCGGATCGCGCATTCCAATCGCCCGTTCGACAGGTGTTGGCGCTCGCGGCCGCGGCGGCCGGTGATCCTGATTTCCTGAATTCCACATGGTTTTCTCATCCGCGACATCCGCGAAATCTGTGGTAAAAAAGGATTGGAGATCGGAACCCAACCATCGGAGTATTCACCACAAAGGCACAGAGACACAAAGGACGATCCACGGGGAAGATCTGTTCGGACAGGTACTCCTTTGTGTCATGGTGTCTTTGTGGTGAAAGCCTTCTCTGCGATCCGATCCCGGAATTGAGACCGCAGAACACGCCGACTACGCGAAATCCGGGCAGGAATCTGATGTTCGCGCGCCTCTGCTTACGCGTGGTCTGAGTGTTCCGCGGTTCAATCGTGGCCCACGAATGCACCATCCTTCGCAAGGCCTTCGGACGGCAGGCACCAATGGACACGAATGCCGGATCCACTCGCTGGCGCTCGCGGCTACAAATTGCCCGGCGGGGGCTCCCCTTCGTGTGGATTTGGGTGAATTCGTGGGCGGAATCTTGCAGGCCAGTTACCCGACGATGGCGTTGCGTCTCCCTCCTTGCTTCCCGTGGCCAAAATGATTGGGAGAGATCCTGCTGCTCACTACCCGCTACTCACTACTCACTACCCGCTACTCACTACTTCGCCTGCGGCCTTGCCTCGCCGGCGGACCATGCAACCTTGATGCCATGAACGCTGCTCCTGCCCGCTGTCCCTGGGCCACGACGCCAGCCTGCGTCGCCTGCCACGACACCGAGTGGGGCGTGCCGCAGCACGACGACCGGGTGCTTTTCGAGTTTCTGCTCCTCGAAGGCGCGCGGGTTCACATTTGTCGGCAGCACAATTTGTTACTCCCACATGCAGGCCACCGGCATGGTCAACGACCACCTCGTCAGCTGTCCGAGGCATGGCGCGGTCGCGTCGGCCGATTGAGGGGCAGCCTGCGATCGGGTCTTTTCGCACAGGAGGCAAACACGCAAGACGCGGTCTTGCCGGCGACGGAATGAAACTTGCAGCCGGGGTCGCCGACCCCGGTCCGGCCTCAGCCGTCTCCATGCGACTTGTAGGAAGCGAGCTTCCGCCTTCGCTGGAAGCTATGGCGGACAGGTGCTCGCGACCTGTCCTCCGTAGGCCTTGCGAAGGAGGATTCAGAGGGGAAGATCGCCCGCGAGCGGGCTTCCTACACGATCACCGGTTCACATCATTCTTGCCAGTGAGGACGCGGCATATCGCATAGATACGGCCGAGGAGTGATTCACGCTTTGTGCCTGCTGTACCTGCCTTTGCGGCGCTGACGGCGCAGCGCCCTCCAGAGCGCCTGTAAACAGGCTCCTCCATATCAGCCAGGACCCCCGGAGCGCCTTCAACCGGCGATCCGGAATTTGGTCAACGACGCCTTGCAACGACTGGTTCGAGTGGCACGCTCCCATGCGGCAATCCGCCTCCCGCATGCCCAAACCACCGGCTCCTGCCCCCGCTCCGCTCTTCAACTGGCTGAAAACGCGCTCTGCCGGCGTGTTGCTGCACCCGGTTTGTCTGCCTGGCGATCTTGGCATCGGCACGTTCGACCAGAACCTCGACCGCTTTCTCGAATTCCTCGAAACGGCCGGCTACAAGTACTGGCAGCTTTGCCCGCTCGGTCCAACGGGCTTCGGCGATTCACCCTATCAGTGTTTCTCCGCCTTCGCCGGTAATCCGTATCTGATCAACCTGGTGGAGCTCACTCACCACGGCCTGCTCCGGCAGGAGGCGCTCGGCCCCCTGGTGTTTCTCAACGCAAATCGCGTCGACTACGGCGGGCTGTACCGGCTGATCTGGCCCGTGCTTGCCCGCGCGTACGAGAACTTCCGCACCGGGCACGGCACGGCGATCTACGGATCCTTCGAGGCCTTCCAGCAGACGAACGCCTCCTGGCTCGAACCCTACGCCTATTTCCGCGCGCTGAAGGATTACTACAAAGGGCGGCCCTGGTGGGATTGGCCCGAGGAGACGCGGAGCTACGCAAAAGCGCAATCGTCGGGGCTGCGCAGCGAGCTAAAGCAGGCGGTGGCGACGCACGCGTTCTCCCAGTATCTGTTCTTCGGGCAATGGCGCCGGGTACGGGCAACGGCCGCGCGCCGGGGGCTGCAGATCATCGGCGACATTCCAATCTTCGTGGCCATGGACAGCGCGGACGCCTGGTCTGCACCGCATCTTTTTGAACTCGATGAAAGTACGGGCCGGCCGCTGGCCGTCGCTGGTGTGCCGCCGGATTATTTCGCCAAGGACGGCCAGCTTTGGGGCAATCCGCTCTACCGTTGGGATGTGCATGCCGCCGACAGTTTCGCGTGGTGGCAGGCCCGGATGCGCGCAGCCTTCGAGCTCTACGACGTGGTTCGGATCGACCATTTCCGCGGCTTTGCCGATTACTGGAGGATTCCGTATCCGGCCACGACCGCCCGGAAAGGCCAGTGGATGCCAGGCCCCGGCCTCGCCTTGTTCAAGTCGATCCAGCGCGCATTTCCGGACGCGAAGATCATCGCGGAGGATCTCGGCGAGCTTTCGCCCTCGGCGCGAAAGCTGCGGCGTGACACCGGCCTGCCGGGCATGGCGATCCTGCAGTTCGCTTTCGGCGGCAAGAGCAACAATCTGTACCTGCCGCACAATCTCGAAGCCAACAGTGTCATCTATGCCGGCACGCACGACAACGACACGAGCCTCGGCTGGTACGCAACCGCAGGTGAGAAGGCATGCGACCACGTGCGCCGCTACCTGCGTGTGAACGGCGCGGAGATCGGGTGGGATTTCATCCGTGCCTCGTATTCCTCGGTCAACCGGCTGGCGGTTGTCACCCTGCCGGATCTGTTCAGCCTCGGCAGCGAGGGCCGTTTCAACACTCCGGGCAAACCGGAAGGCAACTGGCAGTGGCGTTATCGGGTGTCCCAACTCGAACGGCTCTTTGGCGACACAACCCGTTACCTGCAGGAGCTTGCAGCGCTGTATGGCCGTCTGCCCGTGCCTGCGGACGATCAGGAGGAGGGGGAGAAAGCGGCTGACGATGATGGGAAGGAGTGATCATCATCATGTCGCCAGGAATCATAATCGTCCTGGGTTCGCCGAACGACGACAAAGGCAATCTTTTCAGCGTGGCAGTCGAACGCTGTGAAGCGGCTCTGAGGCTCCTTGCAGACCGGCCTGGCTGGAAGGTTCTGCTGACAGGCGGATTCGGCGCGCATTTCAACACCACCGGCACGCCGGTGACGTTGGAATTCGTGGCGACGACCACGGATGAGGGCGTCTGCCGTCTGGATCTCGGCGAATTGCGCAACCACGAACGCAAGGCGCTGGCTCGGTTGCGGGAGGAGGAGGCGGGCAAAAGTCGCGGGCGCTGAGCGGTGAAATTCTGATCGTGAATTTCCCGGAGCCTTCGATAAGCTCTGTCCCGCTTTGAAAACCACCACCCTCACTCTCCGGAAACTCAAGGGCCAGCGGCCCATCGTGGCCACCACCGCCTACGACGTCATCACCGCGCGCCTCGCGGCCGAGGCCGGCGTGGATGTGATCCTTGTGGGCGACTCGGTCGGCAACACCATGCTCGGCTTCGACAGCACCATCCCGGTGACGCTCGACATGATGGCGCATCACACGGCGGCGGTGGCCCGGGCCCGCCCCGAATCGCTTGTCGCGGCCGACGTGCCGTTTGGGGAGGCGCATTTCGATTTCGAACACGTGCTGGCGGGCTGCCAGCGGCTGCTGCAGCAGGCGGGCGCGGAGGCGGTGAAAATCGAGGGAGGCGCCCGGCTCGCGCCGCTCATTGGGCGTTTGACGGCGGCGGGCGTGCCAGTCTGGGGGCACATCGGCCTGGAACCGCAGCAAGTGCGCGTGCTCGGCCGCTACCGCAAGTTTGGCGTCGATCCCGTTGAGGCGGAGCGGTTGCTCGCCGACGCCCTGGCCCTCGAAAAGGCCGGTTGCTTCGCACTGTTGCTTGAGATGACAGAGCCCAACCTCGCGCGCACCATCACGGAAACCGTGAAGATCCCGACGATCGGCATCGGTTCAGGCGCCGATTGCGACGGACAAATCCTGGTTTCAACTGATTTGCTGGGACTGAATCCCGAGGCGATGCCGGGCTTTGCCCATGCCTTCGCCGCGGTAGGCGAGGAAACGAAGAAGGGCTTCGCGGCTTACGCGGCCGCGGTGCGCGCGCGCCAGTATCCGAAATAGGCGCCATAGCCAAGGTTTTGCATCGTGCAAAACCTTTTTGCTCGCCGTCCCTACGTTGCCGGAGTGTTGATCCTGACCGTCATGTTGCATTCAACCCTTCGCGATGAAGCGTGCCTGACCAACCGCCAGTTGGGAGCCTCGGGGCTGGTCGATCTCACGTTCGGCAATGTCAGCGTGTTCGACCCCGGAGCGGGCGTTTTCGCCATCAAGCCGAGCGGCGTGCCCTATGTAGAATTGACGCCGGAAAAGATGGTACTGGTCGACCTCGATGGCCGCGTGGTCGAGGGGACGCTGCGTCCGTCCTCCGACACACCGACGCATCGTCGCCTGTTCCAGGCATTCCCGGGAATCCGGGCGGTCGTGCACACCCATTCGCGTCACGCCGTGAGTTTCGCGCAGGCCGGCAGGCCAATCCCGTGCTTCGGGACCACGCACGGAGACTATTTCAATGGCGCCGTGCCGGTGACGCGGCCGTTGATGGCGCTGGAGATCGCCGAGGCCTACGAATGGAACACGGGCAACGTGATCGTGGAGACTTTCGGGGATCGGGAGCCCCTCGATGTGCCAGCAGTGCTGGTGTGGCGCCATGGTCCCTTTGCGTGGGGGCCGAGCGGGGCCAAGGCGGTGGAGACGGCAGCGGCACTTGAAATCATTGCGCAGATGGCCCTGCAAACGCTCGCCCTCGCGCCCGGGCGCGGCGAGATCGAGCCGGAATTGCTTGGCCGGCATTTCAAGCGCAAGCACGGTCCGGGGGCGACGTATGGCCAGGGTCGCAAGGTCTGATCGAATAGTTTCTGAATAGCGTGGAATTTTTTGGATCGGCCTGGGTCATCTCAATTCTTCATTCTTTTATCTTCATTCGATTCACTCCATGTCATTTACCCTCGGCATTGATTACGGCACGAATTCCGTGCGCGCGCTGGTCGTGCGCTGCGCCGATGGCGCGGAACTTGGCGCCTGCGTGGTCGATTATCCCAGTGGCAAGCAGGGCATCCTGCTCGACCCCAAGGACCACCATCTGGCTCGACAGCACCCGGGCGATTACCTGACCGGCCTTGAGAAAAGCGTGAAAGGTGCGCTGGCGGCGGCGAAGAAACATCGCGGCTTCGCCCCGTCCAAGATCGTCGGTCTCGGTGTGGATACCACCGGATCAAGCCCGATACCGGTCGACAAAAACAACCGTCCGCTCGCCCTCGACAAGAAGTGGAAGAAAACCCTCGCCGCACAATGCTGGCTTTGGAAGGACCACACCGGCTGGCGCGAGGCGGGGCGCATCACGGAACTTGCCGCGCAGCACCGGCCGCAATTCATCGCCAAGTGCGGCAACACGTATTCGTCAGAGTGGTGGTGGTCGAAAATCTGGCATTGCCTCGCGGTCGCCCCGACGGTGTTCGACGCGGCCTATTCCTGGGTCGAACTCGCCGACTGGGTGCCGGCGGTCCTCGCCGGCGTGACCGATCCGACCAGGGTCAAGCGGGGCATCTGTGCCGCCGGTCACAAGGCGCTTTATTGCGACGAATGGGGCGGTCTCCCGGACAAGGAATTTCTCGCGTTGCTCGACCCGAAGCTGGCCGACCTCCGCGACCGCCTGTACGCGAAAGCCTATGATGCCACGGAGCCGGCCGGCGCACTCTGCGACGAGTGGGCCAGGAAGTTGGGCCTGCCCGCCGGGATTCCGATCGCCATCGGAGAATTCGACGTGCATTACGGCGCCATCGGCTGCGGCGTCACCGAAGGCACGCTCGTCAAGGTCATCGGAACGTCCACATGCGATTGCGGCGTGGTTTCGGCCGACAAGCATGTGCCGGACATTCCCGGGATTTGCGGCATTGTGAAAGGCGCGATCCTTCCGGGATACTACGGAATCGAGGCCGGCCAGTCGGCCGTGGGCGACATTTTCAAATGGTGGGTCGAGGTGATCTGCGAAGGTGACGCCGCGCTGCATGCCCGGTTGTCCCGGGAAGCCGCCCGAATGGAACCCGGCCAGAGCGGCCTGCTGGCCCTCGATTGGAACAACGGCAACCGAACGATTCTTGTCGACCAGACGCTGTCGGGTCTGATCCTCGGCCAGACGCTGCACACAACGCGGGCCGAAATCTATCGTGCACTGATCGAAGCCACGGCGTTCGGCGCGCGTGCGATCATCGAACGGATCAAGGAGTATGGCGTGCCGATCGATCGTGTGGTTTGCGCCGGGGGTATTGCCGAGAAGAATCCCCTGCTGATGCAGATTTACGCGGATGTCACGGGCTGTGCGATGCTCGTCGCCGGATCCAGTCAGGCGTGCGCGCTCGGTTCGGCGGTGTCGGCGGCGGTGCTGGCCGGCGCCCACAAGGATTTTGCGACGGCCCAGAAGGCGATGTCCTCGATCAAACCCAAGCAGTACAAGCCCGATGCCGCAGCGCAGAAAACCTACAACCAGCTCTACCTCCTTTACCGGCAGCTCCACGATTCCCTCGGAGGCCTCAACAAATCGGCGGATCTCTCCCGCGTTATGAAGGATCTGCTCTCAATCAAGGAGCGAGCAACGAGCAGCAAGTAGCGGGCATGCTCAAGCACGTCGCCTCCCCAAACGATTCTGCCGCCAATCCTGTTCAAATCATCGGCTTGCCCCTTCTACTCACTACTCGCTACTCACTACTCACTACTTTCCAATGAAACTCCTCGCCACCCCGGAAATCTGGTTTGTCACCGGCAGCCAGCACCTTTACGGCCCCGGCCCGCTCAAGCAGGTCGCCGCCAATTCCGCCAAGATCGCCGAGGCGCTCGCCGCCTCGAAGCGCATCCCGCTGCCAGTTCCATTCAAGGCACTCCTCACGACGCCCGACGAAATCCGGGCGCTTTGCCTCGAAGCCAACAGCGATCCGAAATGCGCCGGACTCATCCTGTGGATGCACACCTTCTCGCCTTCGAAGATGTGGATCGGCGGCCTCTCGGTGCTCCGCAAGCCGTTTGTTCATCTGCACACGCAGTTCAACCGCGACCTGCCTTGGGGCGAGATCGACATGGATTTCATGAACCTCAACCAGGCGGCGCATGGCGACCGCGAAGCCGGGTTCATTCACACACGCATGCGCCTGGGTCGCAAGGTGGTCGTCGGACACTGGCAGGATCCCGAGGTCCAGGATCGGCTGGCCGCCTGGATGCGCGCCGCCCGTGCCTGGCACGATTTGCAGGGCGCAAAGTTTGCGCGTTTTGGCGACAATATGCGCCAGGTGGCAGTGACCGAGGGCGACAAGGTGTCTGCCGAAATGCGTTTCGGGTTTTCCGTCAACGGCTACGGCGTGGGCGACCTCGTTGCGAAGACGTCCGACGCGGCGATCGACAACCAGGCCATCGACGCTCTGTGCGCCGAGTATGAAGCCCGTTACACCGTGGTGAAGGAACTCCGCAAGGGCGGCGCGCGTCATGACTCGCTCCGCTATGGGGCCCGTATCGAACTCGGCTTGCGCAATTTCCTTGAGGCGGGCGGCTTCAAGGGTTTCACCACGACGTTTGAAGATCTTCATGGCCTGCGCCAGCTCCCCGGGCTCGCCGTGCAGCGTCTGATGGCGGACGGTTACGGATTCGGCGCGGAAGGCGACTGGAAGACCTGCGCGCTCCTTCGCGCGATGAAGGTGATGGGCGAGGGCCTGAATGGGGGCACCTCGTTCATGGAAGACTACACGTACAACCTGAGTCCAAAGGGTCACCAGGTGCTCGGCGCGCACATGCTCGAGATCTGTGAATCGATCTCTGCCACCAAGCCCTCTCTCGAAATCCACCCGCTCGGAATCGGTGGCAAGGAAGACCCGGTGCGGCTCGTCTTCGATGCGCCTGCCGGTCCCGCCCTAAACGCGTCGCTCATCGACCTGGGCAACCGCTTCCGCCTGATCGTCAACGAAGTCACCGCCGTGAAACCGCCAAAACTGCCGAAGCTGCCGGTCGCGCGTGCGGTGTGGGAGTGCAAGCCTGACTTCAAGACCGCCTGCGGCTGTTGGATTCTCGCCGGCGGGGCGCATCACACGGGTTACAGCTACACCGTGACGACTGAGATGCTGGAGGACTTTGCCACGATCGCCGGCATCGAACTCGCGGTGATCAACGCCGACACGCGGCTCGGCGACTTCAAGCAGACGCTCCGCTGCAACGAAGTCTACTACCACCTCGCGCAAGGCATCCGGGCGTAGGACCGCTTAGCGGGTGAAGGTGATGCGGGGTCCGACGACGCCTTGTTGAAGGACTGTCCGCGTTGTCTTGCCGAACAGGCCAGAGCACGGCCGGGAGGTCTCTTGTTGTGACGGGCGGCGCGGCCCGCGGGCGCCGCCGTTGCGATGGCTGGCGCCGTTGCGATGGCTGGCGCCGTTGGTCGCATGCGACCGACCCGACGTGGAAGAGGCGACTGGAACCCGGGTGGATCGTGCCTCCGCCAGAGTAACGCATTACGTTACCAAGCGGCGTCCGGACGCGCGCCGGGTGCGGTCGCGTGATGCGTGACGTCCAGGGAACGGAGGCTGCACCGCCGCGGTCTGCGCGGACTGCGAAGTGGTAACGTATTACGTTACTCTGGAGTTTGGCTCTTACTAGATTTCTTCCCTGAGAAGATTGCTCAAAAACGCTTTTTTTACTCGACAAAGATCTAGTCTTATATCTAGATATCGCAATGGGCTACCCAACCAAGGTCCAACTCATTGAGCGCAAAGCCAGCGAGCAGTTCTACATCAACTTCCCGGCGCCCATCGCCCAAGC
>Ga0182027_10002831_pt1 | contig 27847 bp, 23 predicted proteins | sample 712E1DmetaG_FD_121300 | JGI IMG/M metagenome (GOLD analysis project Ga0182027, IMG submission 121300) | Permafrost microbial communities from Stordalen Mire, Sweden - 712E1D metaG (Illumina Assembly) | ecosystem: Environmental > Terrestrial > Soil > Wetlands > Permafrost | place: Sweden...
ATTCAGGCGGTGCGCGGCGAGGAATTTCCGCGCCTCTTCACGAAAGACGTCAAGGATTTCGGCGACTGGACCGAGCTCGAACCGCTCTTCGCCCGGCTCGAAACCGATCTCGCCGCCGTCGAAACACCCGAGGCGCTCATGGAGTGGCTCCTGCGCGCGAGCGAGCTGGACGCGGCGCTGGACGAGGAGCGCTCGCGCCGCTATATCGCCTACACCTGCCAGACCGACGACCCGGCGCGCGAGCAGGCTTACCTCGATTTCATCGAAAACATCGTGCCGCGGATCAAACCCTGGCACGACAAGCTGGGCCGCCTGTACCTGGCCAGCCCGGCGCGGGCGCGGGCCGATCGCGAACGGCTCCGCGTGCTGGACCGCTGGTTGGAGAACGACGTCAAGCTCTTCCGCGAGGAAAACATCCCGCTGCAGACCGAGGACGCCAAGCTCGGCCAGCAGTATCAAAAAATCTCCGGGGCGATGATGGTCCGCTGGCGCGGCGAGGAAAAAACGCTCCAGCAGATGGCGCCGCTGATGGAAGACACCGACCGCGCCGTGCGCGAAGAGGCCTGGCGCCTGGTTGACGCTCGCCGCCGCCAGGACCAGGACGCCCTCAACACGATTTACGATGAGGAGATCCGCGTCCGCACCCAGATCGCCAAGAACGCCGCCTTCGAAAACTTCCGCGACTACCAGCACCAGGCCTACGGGCGTTTCGACTACACGCCCCAGGACTGCTACACCTTTCACGAGGCCGTCGAGCAGGAGGTCGTGGGGCTCTTGGCCGAGCAGCGCCGCCGGCGCAAGGCCCGGCTGGGCGTCGAGGCGCTGCGGCCGTGGGATCTGGCCGTCGATCCCGAAGGCGCGCCGCCGCTGCGTCCATTCAGCGAGGCCGCCGAGCTCGAGGCCGGCTGCGCCGATATTTTTAACCAGCTTAGCCCGCCGCTCGGCGAAATATTCGAGACGATGCGCTGGCGCGGGCTGCTCGACCTGGACAGCCGCAAGGGCAAGGCGCCCGGCGGATACCAGTCCACGCTCGACGAAGTGCGTCTGCCCTTCATTTTCATGAACGCCGCCGGCACCAACCGCGACGTCTTCACGCTGCTGCACGAGGGCGGTCACGCCTTCCACGCCTTCGCCTGCCGCCAGGAACCGCTCATCGCCTATCGCAGCGCGCCGATGGAGTTCAGCGAAGTCGTCTCGATGTCGATGGAGAACTTCGGCCTGGACCACCTGAACGTTTTCTACCGCGACGCGCCGGAACTGCGCCGCGCGCGCCGCCGCCATTTCGAGGAGATCGTCGCCATCTTCCCCTGGATCGCCACGATCGACGCCTTCCAGCACTGGATTTATCTCAACCCCGGCCTGGACGCCGCCGCGCGCGAAGCCAAGTGGCTCGAGCTCGAGGCGCGTTTTTCGCCCGAGGTCGACTGGTCGGGCCTGGAGGAGGAACACAAGGCGCTCTGGCAGCGCCAGCTTCACCTGTTCGAGGTGCCGTTCTATTATATCGAGTACGGCATCGCCCAGATCGGCGCGCTGCAACTCTGGCTGCAATTCCGCAAGCAGCCCGCGCAAACGCTGGAGCACTACCGCCGGGCGCTGGCGCTGGGCGGCTCGCGGCCGCTGCCCGAACTGTTTCGCGACGCCGGCATCCGCTTCGACTTCAGCGCCGCGACGCTGCGCCCGATCATGGCGGCGCTGGCCGAGGAACTGAAAGAAGACTGAGGAAGCGCGGAGCGCGGAGTGCGGAGTAGGTCGCTCCCGCCGGAAGCGACATGAAAGCGCGGAATGCGGAGCGCGGAGTAGAGAGAAGAGGGCTGCGCGAAGGACCGCGAAGTTTATTTTATTGGCGAAAGGATCGCTCCTCCATGACGTTGTCGCCTTCCGAACCTCCGCGCGGTTTTTCCGCTTCACCTCCCGCCGGCGCGCCGCAGGTCACGCGCTGCCCGGCGTGCGGCGGCGGGATCGACCCCTACGACCGCTTCTGCCGCCACTGCGGGCGGCGGCTCGCCGACACCGCCATGCGCTGGTATTATCACCCACTCTGGATCATTATCCTAACCGTGACGGTCGCCGGGCCGTTCACCCTGCCGCTGGTCTGGCGCTCGCCCAAGCTGGACCGCCGTGCCCGCTGGCTCATGACCGCCGGCATCGTCCTGTTCACCCTGTTCTTTCTGTTCTACACCTGGCGGGTGGTCAACCTGGTGCTGGGCCACATTTCGGAAATCAGCGGCGAGTTGGATAAGATGTAAAGTCCTGGGCTGAAAGCCAGTCCTTCCTTGGTGCCTGTATTCAAATTGGTGGCGCCGGTCGCAAGGACGGATGGTGCGACCCCTTCAGGGTCGGGATCGGGGGTGGACGCTTGTCCGTAGGTTAAAACCTACGGCTACTCACATGGGACCCCTTCGGGGTCCAGGAGGACTGCTCGCGTAAACCGTAAAGCAAACCCCTATCATCCAGTGCGATTCAATCCATCTGCAAGAATCGTTTTCCCGACGTTGCCCATTCGAGGGCGGCAAATGACGCCCTCCAGTGCGGTGTAATCCAGTGCGCTTTAATCCATCCGGAAGATGTTTTTCCCGACCCCGAAGGGGTCCAATGTGAGTAGCCCTGGGTTGAGTCAATGGCCCCCAAAACCGGCCCGACCCTGAAGGGGTCGTACTGCTCCCAACGCACGTGAGGCTTCAATTTTCGGTATCGGGTTCAGCGGTACCTGGAAAAACCGCGGACCCCGTCGTGCAGCGTCATCCCGAGCCGCCAGTCCGACGCCCGCAGATTGGCCGCGCGAACCCGCCCGACGAGATTCCATTTCGGCCGATCGGCCACGTCGACCAGGCCGAAGGCGTAATGCTCGCCATAACTGGGATCGGCACCGGAGCCCGTACTGGGACCTCGGCCGGCCAACGGCTCATCGCGATACTCGAACCACGAAACGCCGACGCAGAACGGATCCTTGGCCGCATCCTCAAGCCAGCGCGCGTAAGCGTCCCCCGCCGCGCCGTCGTCCGAGGTGCAGATGCCATAGCTGCCCAGGCCGCGCTGGCCGCCGTAGGTGGGCGGGAAGGAAAACTCGCCGCAGAAGACCGGCATGCCCGTCTCCTGAATCAGTCGGTCAAAGGCCGGATCGTGATAATTCAGGGCATAGCGGTCGTAGCTGACCACGTCGCAGTAGCGCGCGATGAGGCGCCAATCCTCCTCGTTGACCCAGATGGCATAAGGCGCGATCCAGAAGCCAAGGTAGAGATGGTGGGGATCGATCTTCCGGACGGTTTCATAGAGAAACGCATAGTAGCGGTCGGCGTAGAACCGCCGCAGCGCCTCGACGTCCGCGGCGGGCGGCTGAGCCGGCTGGGCATAGCGCGTGGCCGTGGTGGCGTTCGCCGCGCCCCAGGCCGTGGCCATGCGGGGCAGGTCGCCGCTATATTGAGACGTGAGCGCGAAGTCGACCAGGGCGCGCTTGACGGGCGCGTTCGCTCCCAGGGCCAGCAGGGTCAAGACGTCGTTGGCCGTAATGATCTCGGCGACCTCGCTGCGCACCGTCCAGCCGAGAACAAAGGGGTCGTTAAGCCGGGGTTCGATCAATGGCCGCAGGCTCGCTTCGAGCGCCGCCTGAACCGCCGGGTCAAAGATATCCGGGCGCGCGGTGACGTTCAGCGCGCTGGGGAAAAGGACCGGCGTCACCACCTTGCCGGGCACCTCGTCCCATTTACCCGCGCCCGTGAAGCCCCAGGCGTCCAGGCGTGTGGCGGTCACCGAGGTCGCCGCCTGCTGCCACTGGGCGCCGTACTTGCGCATCAGGTTGCACGTATGCAGGCCGACGTATTCCGTCGCCTGGCTGTCGCCCCACACGCCGCGGCCCCACGCCATCGAGTATGCGTCCGTGTGAGGCGGCAACCACTCGAAAAGCAGCTCGCGCCCGGTGACGGGTGACTTCTCCCAGGCCAGGGCCGGCGCGTCGTCGACGCCCCGGTAGAAACAGGGATGGCCCTCCGGCGAAATCAGCCACCAGACCCCATTCTTGCAGACCACGCGAAAGAAACCCGTGGGGGCTTCGCGCCAACTCGACCGCGTATCGCCGCCGAAGCGGTCGCAGCCCGGCGCCGGGCCCCACGCTTGGTTGTGGAGGAGTTCCTCGGCGGCCGCCTGGCCCAGGTCGTTATCCGCGTGGACTTTTTCCGGCCAATCGCCTTGGCGAAACTGGCCGTAGCGGTCCACCAGGGGGGCCAGGGTCTGGATCGCGGGAAAATGCGCCAGCGTGAATGAAGTGTCGATCGTGAAAGAATCGCCCTTGGTAAAGGTCCAATCCAGGGCGGGGCGCGCGAGCTGCGCGTTGAGCAGCGCACGCGTCAGCGCGCGCGACGTGACGCCGTCAGGGTTGGGGACGGCGTGGAGCACGAGGCTGCCCGGCCCGCGTAGCGTCAGCGAAGTTTCATTCACGAAATAGGCCGTGCGCGCGGGTGTCCAGGAGGGGATTTCGTTGGTGACTAGGGGCGTGGCGCACGGCGCGGCGCCGAGGGGAATCGTGCCGACCCGCGCGCCATCGAGCCACAGCTCGGCGTGCTGCGCGGCGACGACCACGCGCGCGTGATAGGTTCGATCGTATTGCCAGGCGGGATGAAAGGTCGCAAAACCCCACTGCGCGCCGTCGGCGACGCCCAGGGCGAGGATCATGGCGTCGGGCGGACCGGGCGCGCCATCGGCGAACGTGTTTTCGAGATTGAGATAGAACCCGGTCCTGGCGTTCCAATCGTCCTGCGCGGCCAGGGTGAAGCGCGCCTCGGCGGCCTGGGCGCCGCCAAGGGAACTAAGTAGCCACAAGGTCATCAACACGCGAAAGCGGGTCATGTTCGTCGCTCCAGGGATGGATTCTGTCCACAGGACGAAGGGTTCGCAAAGAGAAATAAACATCAATGGAAGTGAAGCTAATCGGTTGAAGATTAGCCCAGGAACTTAGAAGCACTCATCACCAGGCTGGACCTGATAGGGTTGACGACGGATTTCCTCAGTGGATCGATTTAATGCGTGTAAAACATAGCCAGCAAGAACGATACGCCATGGCCCATTGCCTTGAAGGCCATATTTCGGTAAAGTACTTGGCCTCACCCAAGGGTATGCCGATACGATTCTTCGCCGATCGACTGCCGGCAATGACGATGCATCAATTTGAAGCAACTCAATATCCACTCGACGATAGCTATCAAGCACGAAACCTGCGCAACTATATCGCCGATACCGGAGAACCCCGGTGTTAGGATCCGTCACATCCTTCCAAGATGGACTAATTAGGTACTGGGCACTTTTACTGTCTTTAACCCCTGAATTCACATACTCATCTGCGATTTTCACAATCCAAACTGCAATCCTCTTGATCTCTTCATTTGTCAGCGGAAGGCTACCCGCCACGTGTGGCTTAATTGTCTCGCCCTGCTTAAGCGGCGGCTGCATATGTACAGCATTGACATCATCGCCTGCTTTGAGAAACTGATTGTCTGCATCGAGCAGGCCCACATGCGTCACAAAGTGATTCAAATGATCAGCACGCAAGCCTAGTACGTCGTAACGAGATAGTGCCTGTGGTTCTCTTCCAAGTTCGAAAGCGGGCATCCGATTCTCCGGAGCAGGTGTTTTAGTTTTCGGTGAGCGTGCGCATCACGGCATCAAGCAGTTCGCGAGGCCCATCAGCGACCGGAGTGGATCTACTTTGCCAAGCCTCACGCAAATCGCGAAGCTCGCGGGTCGTACCCTGTGTAAACCAAGCTACTTTAAGCTCGCGTGTGGTTTCCGCAACCGGAATTGCCTCACTGCTTGCAGTGGCAGCAAGCGCATGGATGGCAAGTTGTGCCATGGTGGCGCTCTGACTGATCGTGATGGCGTAGCGATTCAGTAGAAGAGTGGCGATTCCACGAACATCGGCGGCCAGAGTCAGATGCTGATCCACATCCGTCGGCGGTTGGGCTTCGAAGATGCGGCCCAGCATCTTCAGTGCCACGAGGCTGGTTTCGATGGGGTGGCCTGGCTCCAGCAATGGACGCAATTGATCCGCAGCTTCCGGTTTGAGCATAGATGCGCCTGTGCGAATCGCAGACCAAACAACTGGCGTGTCTTCCGGATCATTGCTATCGCGCTGTTGCAAAGCAAAGTTCAACAACCATGGGGCGAGTAGAGCGCTTTCCTGCGGCGAGAAATCTGTATCTTCAGCAATAAGGATCAACTCACGTAAACGAGACACGTCTTTTGCGGCACTGGGATTGAGAATTTCAGCGATAAGATCGGAAGGAGGACACTGCGTAAGATCGTCCATAGCTGGGTTGGCAAGTTCCTCATCACTCTGATCCTCATCCGAAGAGGGCTCTTCACTCCAGAATGTCTCTTCCAGCTCTCGTTTTCTCTCTCGCAAATGCTCCATTAGTGCATTTATCTGTTTTTTAAGGGCGACGAACTCAGTCACCGACTGCTTAGCCAGAGGGATACCGGTATCGTCAGATTGGGTGTCAGAGTCTAATCTGCCATGAGAAACCATTATTCCGGGTAAGTAAATATTCGCATTGCTGGGCGTACCGTATATACGCCAAGGTCCCTCTCCAGATGCTAGTAGCTCTTTCGACAGAAATTCGTAACCAGATCTCTTTTCGGATGACAAGTTGGTTGAGAATGGCATGGATGCATCAGGCATCTTTTGAATCCTTTCGAGGGGCACGGGTCAATGGAAGATCGGGTAAACCGCCGGGGATCCAGGTTTGGACGGATTTACTCAGTACATCAAGTTTTTCCTTCGCCTTGTTAGCTTTTTCCGCCAAAGTTTCAACCTGTAGGCGGGTCAACTCGGCCTCAAACGACTTAGGAAGGCCATCCGCGCCCGTGGTGATGACACGCATACGGGTATAAGGCATCATCCCCTCGATCGCCTCACGACCTTCATCGAAGACTGGCCGAAGGTCACAAATCAATTCGACCGATTCAAGCTCATTTCCGGTTACCTTTGAAAGTCGTTCGGCCTTTCTAAACCGAACCAATCCAGGGTATGGCTTAATTAGCTCCGGCAAAACCCGTTTCAGCCCGTCAACCGTTTCCTGATCAAATGGAGAGCTTTCTTTCTGTAGCTCATCATCCAAGCTTCTAAGTAGGCGTTCAACATCAATTGGCGCGAGTGCCTGTAACGCCTTGCGTACAGCTTCTTCCGCGTTTGAATCTTCAATGACGTCCCGGATCTTCCCGAGCAGGGATTTTGGATCAAGAAACCCATCGGCTTCGGACAGTCGTTGACGAATCGTTTGGACCAATTCGTCCGGCAAGTTGGCGATGACCTTGAGATCATTCACCATGTCGCTATTGGCTGCCGGATACTCAGCGAGAGACGGTTGGAATCCCCGAACATAAAAGATTGATTCTGGCATCGTTCGCTATCCTTTTGGACTCATTTCTCCGCCGTCTTGGTTTCACAGAGCACGCGTTAATTTCTGTTCAACCGCGTCTATTATAGCAACCTCATCGGGAGATTAGCAAGCTGACCTGACATTTTCAAGAACAGTTTGCCATCGCTGGGTTGCGCCTCGGGTCATAAGAAGACTACGCAACCCGTGGTTTTGAAGCGTCGGGCTGCGCGGATGAGATAATTTCAATGCCCCTCCCGAAAGGGGTGGCCCGCTGGAAAGAACCGACTTTGCTCTGTTTTCCTTTGCGTGTGCCCGCTTCGGGGCACCCATTACCCACTTCCCCAGTCCTCCGGCGGCGCTGCGCTTTGCCGGGGCTTCTTGCTCCCCGGCTCCCGGCTCAGCTACAGATCCTTGGGTCGGTTTCCTCTGAGGGGATAAGCCGTTGAGCCCGAATTGAACTATTGACAATCTTTTGACGCTGCGGTCTACTAATAAGCTTGGCGGCCCGAAGTGCCGCGTAAAGGTACGAACAGGCGGAAGAGCCGATCGGCTCGGCGCGTTGCGGGGGACCTCCGGCGCGCGGCTGGGCTTTTCGGTGGGCGACGCCAAGCCCCATCTTCCGGATGCCATTCCCACTCAGCCTGAACATGGAGGCCAAGTCTTATGTCGATTACCCTGGATCGCAAGCACACGCTGATCGAAGAGTACAAAACCCACGACCACGACACCGGCTCGCCGGAAGTGCAAGTGGCGATTCTGACCGAGCGGATCAACAACCTGACCGAGCACTTCAAGACCCACGACAAGGACCACCATTCGCGTCGCGGGCTGCTCAAGCTGGTCAGCAAGCGCAAAAGCCTGCTGAGCTTCCTGCAGAAGACCGAAGTCGAGCGCTACCGCGCGCTGATCGCCCGGTTGGGTCTGCGCCGCTAACCGCGTGAGCGGTTGCGCCCCGGGGCGACAAAACAAGTTTGGCTGGGGGCTTTTCAGGCCCATCGGGCGGCCCCCACGCCAAGCGGCGAGGTCGCGGAAACCATTTCCGCCCCGCCGAGCAAATAACCACATGACGATCTTCCGCCGAAGGTGGCCCGCAGCCGGCTAAGCCGGCAGGGGAAGGTGTGAAAGAGAACGCGGGATTTTAAATGGAACCGCCGGCGCCAGCCGGCCGCCGACGGCGCCGACGGTTGCGTTTAAAACCCCGAAGACTCTTTTCCTCCCACGCAGCCCGCTTGAGGCCGGTCGCTTTTTCGTTTACGAAAAGGCGGTCGGTTCCGTTTTTGAGGGCGCCGCGTTGACCCGCCGCTGATGGCCACCCCCGAGCGGAAGAAAAAAGGATCACTGACATGAGCGTAGAACGCATCACGATTCCCTTCGGCGCCGAGCCGATGGAAATCGAAATCGGGCGCCTGGCCAAACAGGCCGACGCCGCCGTGCTGGCCCGCGTGGGCGGCACGGTTCTGCTGGCGGCCGTGACCGTCAACCCCAAAGCCGAGGAAGGCAAAGACTTCTTCCCGCTGATGGTCGACTACCGCGAGAAATTTTACGCCGCGGGACGCATCCCCGGCGGCTTCTTCAAACGCGAAGGCCGGCCGGGCGACATGGAAACCCTGCGCGCCCGGATTATCGACCGCGCCATCCGCCCGCTCTTCCCCGAGGGTTTCCGCAACGAGGTGATGGTTTACATCACCATCGTCTCGAGCGACTGCGCGCACCAGGCCGAGATCGCGGCGCTCAACGCCACCAGCCTGGCCCTGCGCCTCTCCAGCGTCCCCTTCCCGACCTCGACGGCCGCCGTGCGCGTCGGCCGGATCAAGGGTGAGTTCATCCTCAACCCGACGATCCAGCAGCTTGAGGAATCGGATCTGGACCTGATCGTCGCCGGCACGCGCAAGGCGCTCAACATGGTCGAGTCGGGCGCCAAGGAGATCACCGAGGAAGGCGTCGTCGGGGCGCTCAAGTTCGCCCACGAGCACATCGTCGAGATCATCGACGAGATGGAGCAGTTCGCCGCCAAAAACGCCAAGCCCAAGATGGTGTACGTGCCCACCGTGCTGCCGGCCGAGATCGCGGCCAAGGTCCGGGCCTTCGCCGAGCCGCTCTTCGATAAGATGGTCCACGGCAACCTGGGCAAAGAGGCTTTCCAGGACGGCGAGCACGACATCGTCGAGCAAGCCGCCGCGCCGTACAAGGAATCCAACCCCGAGCTGATCGTGGCGATCAAGGAAGAGGCGGTCGGCGTGCTCAGCCGCGCCGTGCGCAAGCTGATCATCGAGGAAAAAAAGCGCGTCGACGGGCGCACGCTGACCGAGGTCCGCACGATCACCTGCGAGGCCCCCGTCCTGCCGGCTACCCACGGCTCGGCCCTCTTCACCCGCGGCCAGACCCAGGCCCTGGGCGTGGTCACCCTCGGCACGATCGGCGACGCCCAGATGATCGACACGATGCTGGGCACCTACGACAAGTTGTTCCTGCTTCAATATAACTTCCCGCCCTACTCGGTCGGCGAAGCCAAGATGATGCGAGGCCCCGGCCGGCGCGAGATCGGCCACGGCGCCCTCGCCGAGCGCGCCCTCGTCCCGGTCATCCCCGAAAAGGATGCCTTCCCCTACACCATCCGCATGGTCTCGGAGATTCTGGAGTCCAACGGCTCGAGCTCGATGGCCTCGGTCTGCGTCGCCACGCTGGCGATGATGGACGCGGGCGTCCCGCTCAAGAAGCCGGTCGCCGGCATCGCCATGGGCCTGGTCGCCGATGAGCAGGGACGCATGGAAGTGCTGACCGACATTCAGGGGGTCGAAGATCACCTGGGCGACATGGACTTCAAGGTCGCCGGCACGGCCGACGGCATCACCGCCCTGCAGATGGACATCAAGGTCGAGGGCGTGACCTTCGCGATCATGGAGAAAGCGCTGCGCCAGGCCTGCGACGCGCGCAAGTTCATCCTGGGCAAGATGCTCGAAACGCTGCCCCAGCCGCGCGCCGAACTGGCCACCTCGGCCCCGCGCGTGACCACCCTGCAGATCCCGATCGACAAGATCGGCGCGCTGATCGGCCCGGGCGGCAAGACCATCCGCGGCATCATCGAGCGCACGGGCGTCAAGATCGACGTCGAGGACGACGGCAAGGTCTACATCTCGGCCACCGACGGCGCCGCCGCCAAGGCCGCCGAGAAGGAAGTCTCGTCGCTGACCGCCGACGTGATCATCGGCCAGACCTACGAGGGCAAGGTCGTGCGCATCGCCGACTTCGGCTGCTTCGTCGAGCTGCTGCCCGGCAAGGACGGCATGGTCCACATCAGCGAACTCGCCAACGAACGGATCGAGCGGGTCGAGGACATCTGCCAGCTCGGCGACATGCTCAAGGTCAAAGTGATCAACGTCGACCCGATGGGCAAGGTGCGCCTGTCGCGCAAGGCCGTGCTGGCCGAGGAGGCGGGCATCCCCTACGAGGAAGCGCCCCGGCCCGACCGCGGCGGACGCGGCGGTGGCGACCGTGACCGGGGCCGCGGCGGCGATCGCGGCGGACGCGGCGGCGATCGTGACCGCGGTCCCCGTGGCGGCGGCGGTTATGACCGCGGCGGCCCCCCGCGCGGATCCGGCGGCGACCGTGGCCCACGCGAATCCGGTGAACGCCACGGCGGCGAGCGAAGCGGCCCGCGCGAAGGCGGCGGCGAGCGCCAGGGCGGCGAACATGGCGGCGGCCAGGGCGGCTACGGCGGTGAACAACGCGGCTACGGCGAAGGCGGCCACGGTGGCGAACCGGGCGGCGGCGGGCAGGGTGGCCAAGGCGGCCAGGGCGGCGGCGAACGCGAGTACGGCTTCCGCGAGCGCCCGCGCACGAAGGAAAACGAATAGATCGCGCTTGGTAGGTCGCTCCTGGCAGGTCGCTCCCGCCGGGAGCGACATTGAAATAAAAGAAACCGCGCAACCCCACGCCTCAAAACGCCGGGTTGCGCGGTTTTTTTGATGAGTCATTTAGAGCGTTTAACAAAAGCAATGGATGTTTTGAATGGAGTCCCGTCAGGGACGGTCAGACTTCAGCCCAGGACTTTAGTCCTGGGAAATCAGCGGTCCACGTTCGAGTCCCGTCAGGGACGACAGAAACCAACTTCCTTGAAAACTCTTGTCAATCGCTCTATAACCAGGTGAATGTGTTATCGGGATATGGCATGATAACGGAGGTGAATCTGAAGGTGGTGCGGTTCGATGAATGAAGAATTCTGGAAAAGATTCCCGCCCATCCCTGGCTTCGACTGCTTGAAGATGAAGGACGACATTCAGGCGAAGATCTACGAAGAGATCAAGGATATGACCTCCGAGCAGCGCGTGGCCTACTTCAACCGCGCGGGAGCCGAACTTCGACGCCTCGGCCGGATCGAGGCCCGTGATGCCGAGCCCTCGCTCGTGAAGGAATCGCCCGCACCCTACGACGCGAAACCACACCGGAAGGATTGATAGGCCGTGCGTGAATAAACGCGGAGTTTAATCGAGCGTCTTGAAACCAAATGACTAACGAAAACTGGCATACCGACTTTAATCCACAGAAATTCCTTAGCCGTGTGAATTTGGCACAGCTGATTGAGCGGAATGAGGCCTACAACGAGAGTTTGGTTACTGATGGAACGTCATACTGCATTCTTTGTGGAAAGACGTATGCACTCGGCATCTTATTAAATGACAAGTCCTTTCTGTGCCAACAATGCTACTCCGAAGTGGCGATGATTTCGTACCCAGAGAGATATGAAGCGCTTAGAAGAGAGTTCGTGATCGCAAGAGAAGCAAGGCGACTCGCATGGGAGAGCTTCAAAGAGAAGTTTGAGTACAAATCAGGGAAAGGCAACCTGGTTATCGTGGGGTGGGCGTCGCTTCTTCTGGCGCTGGCAAATCGTGCATTCTTGGCACTCACGACCATCCTGCTTGTAATCGGGTACAGAAATAACCGCACAAACAAACGCAAGACCGAGGAATGGCTTAATCGAAAATTGCTCTGGGAGCAAAGCAATCCCGAACCTAAGGAGCCGGAGCTAAGGCACTTTCACGATCCGACCGCCTGGTTGACGGAGAAAGATCGGCTAGTTCTCAAGATATTCAACCACTGGCCAGGCTATCCACCGTTCTGGAAATATCTTAGATCAGTCGTAATTGGCAGAGACTCTAATCGATGCCAAGTAACGGGGTGCCCATCACGACTAGAGCTTCATGTTCATCACATGCGCCCAGTTGCTGAAGGCGGGTCACATACACCGGATAATCTGGTATCGTTGTGCGATTTCCATCACGCGCTTGAGCCAAATAAAGGGCACGAAAGGATTTGGGGGGACGTAAAGACGAGGTATTTTACTCTCGTCTGTAGTCACGAAAGAAGCAACCGGACTACTCACGGAACTCATAGTGTTCGTGCCCACTTGAGGCGGCTTCAGTTAGTCACGATTGACGATTTGCGCGATTTGACTAAGACATACAGATTCTGTTGCCCGACTTGCGGCGAAACAAAAATCAAATTTACTCTGTTTACCCACAGAAACATTGTTAGGGTCGAATGCCCAACTTGCAACAATTCAGTAGAGGGTGCACAGCAACTTGCAGAGGAAACAGGGCCGATGTTGGCGGAAATCCTGAACGTTTTGAGGAACAAAGGAACATGGAAGGCTCGGTGGGATATGCTCGCCGAACGAAAAAGCGATAGGTGGGGCGTTTGGAGCGCAAAGATGGTCTCGGCAAAGAGAAAGACGCATAAAGAAGAAGTTGCAATAATTAAGTCGGCCCCGTCTTGCAGAATATGTGGCTCTCCCATGAAGTTAGTCAAACCTCGGTCAACGGACAATTGGAAACCATTTTGGGGTTGTACAAAATATAGGGTCACTGGCTGCAAAGGGAAAGAAAAGTATGCCGCAACGAACAGATAACGCTTCGTTCCAGGGGACGCCGAGAGATTACCGTCTGCCCCTTATTTTCCATGTGGAGGATCTTTGATTTATGACAGCTCCCGAGGATGAGTTTGCGAGAGAGTTAGAAGTATTTCGCTCCGAGGCCGAGGAAGCTATTTGCTTCTTCTATGCCTATTTCGCGATTCAGATGGAAGCGAGCCGAAAGAAGGATGTGCTCCGCATCCTCAACCAAGCCCCCTATTTTTGGATGACCGTGCAGTCTGCCCTGCAAACTTCTGCATTAATTGTGCTCGGCCGCATATTCGATGAGGATTCAAATCACAATATGAATCGTATCCTTAAAATAGGTCAATCGCATATTGAAATGTTCTCGAAGACCGCACTTGCAGATCGCAAGCGCAAAGTGAGCACAAGCGCAGACGAATGGCTTCCAGAGTACCTGGACCAGGTTTACGTTCCTGTGCCAGACGACTTCAGGCGACTTCGAAAACATGTTGCCAAGCGTCGGCAAATATATAACAGTATATACCACAATTTACGGAATAAGGTATTTGCGCACAAGGAAATCTCTGATAAGGCAATTATTCAAGGTATGTTTCAGAAAATAAAGGTTTCAGAGTTCCAACAACTTCTCGTCTTTCCAATGCGCCTTCAAAACGCATTGTGGGAACTGTTCCACAATGGCCACAAACCAGTACTTCGGCCAGTGCGATATTCGGGGGATCATATCAGAAAGCAACCATCGCCTCAATTCCGCCCTAGAGAGCTACAAGAGCTCTTAATTTGTGAGACGAGGCGCTTTCTGGGATTACTATCTGAATTGGATCAGCGGCGAAGTTTGGAGAACACACCTCAACGGCGCGTTCCTAAACGCGGCCACTAATAAAATCTCCAGGTGTCGCGCAACAGCGGCGCAGCGTCCGTTGGCGGGGTTGCGATAAATCGAATGGTTCGCCCCTTCACGGTCCAAGCGGCACCCCCGACTCTCCAGGTGGCGGATCAGGTCGCGCCGTTTCACGAGGCGGCGACATCGACGGCCAAGGTCTCCCAGATCGCATTGCCGGGCGCGTCGCGCACTGCATTTTCGCGGTACGATTCAAGGAGCAACTCCACCGCCTCCTTGATCATCGCGCGCGCTTCATCCATCGTCCGTCCTTGCGTGACCGCGCCGGGCAACTCCGGCGCCATGGCCATGATCCATCCGTCTTCGATGGGCGTGTAGACGACGTGGAATTCATGCTTCATCGTTGGGCCTCACGATTCAGAATATCCCTCCATCGTCAGCTCGTCAATCGGAGCGTCAACGTCGGCCGCCCCAACCCCGCCCGCCCCTACTTCTGCACAGAAAACTGATAAATCATCGTGTGCCGATAGGTCTGGCCCGGCTTGAGCTTGGTCGAGGGGAAATTGGGCTGGTTGGGCGAATCGGGATAGTGTTCGGGCTCCATCACGAACGCGTTGCGGAAGTTGTAGGGCTTGCCGCCTTTGCCCACGTTCGTGCCGTCCAGGAAGTTGCCCGAGTAGAACTGCAGCGCCGGCTCGGTGGAGAGCACTTCCAGCACGCGGCCCGAGGCCGGCTCGACGACCCGCGCCATCCGGCCCATCCGGCCCATCGGTTTGTCGATGACGAAGCAGTGGTCGTATCCGTTGCCGAACTTGAGCTGTTCGTCGTTTTCCGCAATGCGCGCGCCGATCGCCGTCGGCTTGGAAAAATCGAACGGCGTCCCGGCGACCGGCCGTAGTTTGCCCGTCGGGATCAGGTTCTGATCGACCGGCACGATTTCCTTGGAAAAAATCTGAACCTGCTGCCCCAGCACGTCGCCGCTGCCGGCGCCGGCCAGGTTGAAGTAGTTATGGTTGGTCAGGTTGACGACCGTGTCCTTGTCGGTCGTGGCGGTGAAGTCCAGCCTGAGCCCGTTCTTATTGGTCAGCGTATAAACGGCGTGGACCTTCAGCGTGCCGGGATAGCCTTCCTCGCCGTCCTTGCTGGTGTAAGTCAGAATCAGGGCGGGGCCGTTTCGGGTCATGATGGGCTTGGCCTGCCAGACGACCTTGTCAAAGCCGACCAGGCCGCCGTGCAGGGCGTTGGGGCCGTTGTTAATCGCCAGCGTATATTGTTTGCCGTCCAGCGTGAACTTGCCCTTGGCGATGCGGTTGCCGTAACGGCCGATCAGCGCGCCGAAGTACGGGCTGGCCGGTTTGGTCCTGGTGTAATCTTCCAGTTTGTCGTAACCCAGCGCCACGTCGGCCAGCTTGCCGTCGCGATCGGGGACGAGCAGCTTGACGATGATGCCGCCGTAATTGGTGATCCGGGCCTCCATGCCGTTGGCGTTGCGCAGCGTGTAAATCCGAACCTCCTGGCCGTCCTTGGTCTTGCCGAAGGGGGCGCTGGGGATCTCGAGGGCGGGTGCGGCCAGGACCGACCCGACCAGACCCAGGCTCAGGCCCAGCAGCACGAACGGTCGAAAAAATTTCCGCGTTTTCATGGCTTTGTTCCTTTTGTCTCTCTGTGGATTGGTCTAAGGCTCGATCGTAATTTCAAAAAGCATTAACCCCAGGATTGAAGCACCGACGCGCGGCGGAAGCAAGGGAGATGAAGCATTAACAATGTTTTTTAACCGCAGAGTGCGCCGAGGAGCAGAGAAACGCGGAGAATCCTTGCGGAGCAATCTCTGTGTTCTCCGCTGCTCGGCGTTCTCCGCGGTTAAGATTCCCTCTGGAATTCAGCCGTGCTCCCGGCCGGCCAGCACACGCACGCCGTTGGCCGAGGTGAAATCCGTTGGCTTCCCCTCGCCACGCTTTCCGCTAATTAGAGGGCGTCCCCTTCTTGACCGCCTTTCTGTGCAAAAAAAGCATCGCAAACACGCATATTTCTATAATAATAATTATGATTTGATTGATAAAGGGATTGGGTTTTAAATTAGGACAGATTCGCATGACGCCAAATCCCCACATACTCAGCGCGAAAAGAAGGCAATAGACCGAACGAGTCTTCCGAATAATCAAAACGATTCCATACATCAGGCCGATAAGGCCGATTGCCCACTGGACGCCAGATAAACATAAAAAAAACGAGAATTGATCATTCATGGAGAGCCTCCTATTTCCCTTTCACCTTCACGTTGAACTGCGTGGCACCATCGGGGATTTGAACCCGGGTCCAAAACGAATCGCCGCTGCGCTCGACCGTGGCGGGGACGGGCCGCCCGTTCAGTCGTACCCCGCTGGCCGCCGGGGCCTGCACAAACGGGCCCAGGCGCACTTCACCCGCCGGCAACGGCCGATCGGACGTCAGATCGAAGCTCATCCCGCCCTGCTTGTCGCGCCGCAGCTTATAGCTCAGCAGGGCCTGGCGGGTCTCGCCCCGGCGCCGCACCAGGGCCGGATATTGCTCGATGCTGATGGCCGTCCAGCCGTAGGGCATGCGCGGCAGCAGACGCAGGCGCTCGGGCTTCAAATCATCCACGCCGATCAGCACGCGCATTGACTTGACGATCTCGGCCTCCTGGACGCCGTTGCCGATGTCGGCCATGCGGAACATGTTCTTGCCGCCCTTATCGATGATCGACCCCTCCGGCACGATGTAGGGTTTGTAATGGGCGTTATAGGTTTCGCGCGCCGCCCACTGCATCATCGTCGTGGCGTCGCGCATGCGGTCGAGCAGCAGCGCCGCCTGCGAAAAGAACCCCTGGCCGTAACCCATCGCCGCGCCGTAATAACCGAACGGCTTGGTGGCGTCGATCAGCTCTTGATACGTCGCCGCGGTGATCGCGCGCCAAGCCGGATCGTCCTCGCCGGGGTCCAGCCCGCGGCGGTCGGCCAGGCAAATGATCGGTCCCAGCGGCGTGCTGCGGTTGGGCCAGCCGGCCGACTTGAGCGTCCAGGTCTTGCCGTATTTGGAATCGCTGACGATGTAATTGCGTTCGATTCCTTTTTGCATCAGCTCGGCCCGCTCGAGCCAGGCCTTGGCCTTGTCGGGTTTGCCGACGGCGTCGGCGATCTCGGCCAGGCCGCGCAAGGCCTCCATGCAAAGGAAATCGGCGTAGATCGTATGGCCCTGGCCGCCCGCGCATTCACTCTGGGTCCAGAGCACGTCGGTCGCCTTGGAGAGCTCGGGGTGCGCGAATTGCCACAGGATCCAATCGCCGGCCGCCTGGATATCGTCCCAGTGGGCCTTGGCCCAGGCGTTGCCGTCGGGCATGTGGCGCCAAACCTGGTAAACCTCCAGGCACGTCAGCCCGTGGCCGTCGTTCTCGAAGCAGCCGGTCAGCGGTCCCTCGGTGGCGAGGTCCGGCATATTGAGCGTGCGGCACCAGTGCGGCGGCAGGGTGTCACGGCCACCCAGTTTCAGATCGCTGCGGCCGCTGCTCCAGACGCGCGCTTCTTTAAACGCCCACTCGGCGTTGCGCCGGGGTTCCGCCAGAAAGCCCAGCGCGGCGAGCTCCTGCATGCTGCGGCCCATGTCGCGCGACCAGTATTGAAAGAAATATTGCCCCTGTTTCTTCTTAAACGTGCCGAAGCCGTGATACTCGCCCCAACTGGGGGCGTCCTTGGTCGAAGTGTGGTAGACGCCTTCCTGGTCCACCTTGTCGCGGATGTCCTGGACGTTGTGATGGAACATGTTGGTCAGCACTTCGGCGTAGCGGTCGCCCTCGAACCGGACGCGGGGGCCTTGATAGCGCGCGGGAACGTCCAGCGCGACGTGGCGGGGAAAATTGCTTTCGGTGGCGTACATCACGCCGCGCAGCGCGTCCAGATCTTTTTGAATTTTGGCGTCCTTGACGTCGTGGCGCAGCGCCATCGTCTTGATGAAACGCCGCATCTCGGGCTTGAGCGGCGTCGCGCTCAGGGGCTCGCTTTGCGCCGGTTGCTCGCTCTCGGCCACCTCGACCGTCACGGCGCTCAGAACCGGAACGCCCAACTTGGCCGGCGCATCGGCCAGTTCGACATACTGGATCGCCACCGGCCGGGGTTCAATCACCGCCAGGTATCGCCCATCCGCCTGCGGCCGCGCCGGGTACAGGCGCAGCGTCCGCTCCAGGATTTTTTGCGCCGCGCTCTCCGAGGCGAAAGGTTCGGGGAACTCAAAGAACCGCTGCCCCCACCAGACATTCTCGCCCATGATCAGCGGATACTCTTCGCTGACCCCATCGCGGTAGACGACGCGGATCCGGCCGACCTCGTCGCCGAGAAAGAAAATGATGGAATAATCGAGACTCCAGCCGTTGCAGCCCTGATCGGAGGTGGTGGTCATCCCCAGCAGGAACAGGTGGCGCGCCCGGCAGCCAACCTCCAGGCGCACCGGCCCCTTTTCCTCAAAAAGGGAGGGCCGGTTGGCGCAGATAAAGGGAATGCCGCCGCGCTCGGCCATGGAAAGCTCGGATTTCTTGAACCACGGCGCCGGCGTCAGCGCGCGGTAAGGGCTTCCGCCGGCGGACGTGTCCACGCGGACGCCGACGACCTGGGCCAGGCCGATCCAGGCGTAGCCGTTGCCGGCCAGGCCATCGTCGGCCTCAAAATAAACCGACTGACCTTTGAGGTCGCTCACGATCCAGTTGCAGGCGATAAAGTTGTCGCCTTGCGTGGGATGCCGCTCGCGAAGGATCGAGCCGTCTTGGGCCAGGCGCAGAGTGAAATGATTCTTCCCCTTGGCCAGCCCTTCGCCATCCCAGCCGTTGACCCAGAACTGAAGATAATCTTCTTCAAGCGTCATGACCGGCGAGCGCAGCGTGCCGGTGGTCTGTTCGCCGGATTCCCAATGCGGCCGCGTGGGGTCGGGATTGCCCGCGCGCGCGGCGCTGTGCTGAACCCAGCCGCCGCTGGCGGTCCAGCCCGCCCAGCCCTTTTCTCCGCCCCCCCAAACGCGTCTTTTCTCGGCGCCGTGAGCGGTGGCGATCAACGTCAGGCCGGCCAGAACGGCCAGCGCGCGGGCCAAAAGATGGCGGGCGGAAATTGCGCTCATAAACAAGGCTCCCGTGGGCGGATTCTGGACGGGTTGACTGGAATGGCTCATTTGGATCCCCTGATAAAACAAAGCATTGTAGAAAGACGCCGCGCGCAAAGTCAACGCCGGTCTGAAGTCGAAGAAGTCCTTGTACGTTAGAGCCGGGCGGATCTCACCGCCAAGACCGGCATCGCTGGCCAATGAGGCGCGCGAATCCCACGATTGGTTGCGGTTGTCGGTGGCGATCGTTGACGATTAGGCACATTTCTGATTCAATTGACTCAATTCGGAATGGACGATGAATTCCAATCCCTGTATCAACGAACTTGGGGGATGACATATCCCGACGATGCCCACTCGCTTGCAGGAGGTTGCCGGTGAACAAGGAACTCATCCGAAAAATGCAGAACCAATTGGACTCGATGGTCCGCACCGTGCCCGATGAAAAGATCGAATTTTGGTTCGCCAGAGACCTGCAGGAACCGCTTGGCTATGCCCGCTGGGAGAACTTCCTCACCGCCATTAAGCGGGCGATAGAGTCCTGCGAGACGACGGGATATAATCCGGACGACCATTTTCGTGGCGTCACGAAAATGGTCCCGCTGGGCAGCGGCGCCGAGCGGCCCATTGAAGACTTCATGCTCACGCGTTACGCCTGCTACCTGATCGCTCAAAATGGCGATCCCCGCAAGTTCAGAAATCACTTGGATGTGGAGATGACACAATGCCAACTTACAACATTGGGTTTTGTGAGAAGTTAATAGAAGCGGCGCGCTATGTTTTTGAACAAGAAATGGAATCGGTCGATGCCCAACGCACGGTCCTTTATCTCAGCCGCCTTGCATGCGAGATCATACTCAAAGCATTGCTCGAAAAGGCTGGAAGGCCCATCACTGAAATAAGAAAACACAACCACAATCTATCCTCCTTACTTAGGGATGTTGACAAATGTAAAGTTAGAGTGGAAGTCGTTAAAAACTTCTGCCGTTGGACATCGGCGACTCGCCTCCGTGCAATCACTGTCGATAGTCGATTTAGTAACGCGACAGTGGGAACCTTTCTCACAGCAGAAGAGCGTGGATCCTCAAAGTATCCGAATGAAATACGCTACGGCAGCAGTATAGAAGATTATCCACCGGGGCTTGTTTTGAAGACTGCCGCTCTCGTGATGGAATGGTCGAAAACGCATTGGGAAGACATCAAGCTTCAAAGTACAGAAAATGGGCTAGTCAAATAACCAATCCGAATTCTGGTATCTCGGAATCTTTGGGACGTTGAGTGAATCCGTGCCCGCGTCGGGCGGTTAAGTGAGGCGTTGGCGCCATTTGGCGGGGTCGCGCGAGGTGTCCATCACGCCGTAAATCGTGACCGTGTTTCCCCGCGCGGGGGGCATCAGATTTTGCGCGCAGTCCCGATTATTTCATTGAACATCACCCTCACAGTATGCTAGTTTTGGCATAAGGTGGGCGATGGGAAAGAGCCTAAAACCCCTTTTTGGGATTGCTTCTTCGCGCGATGATCTGCGTGGCTTCCCCATCGAAGTGAAGAAGATTATGGGATTCGCCCTCGCGCAAGCTCAGGAAGGCGGCAAGCACGTCGACGCCAAACCGTTCAAAGGCTTCGGCGGCGCGGGGGTGCTCGAGGTCGTCGAAAACCACTCCGGCAACGCCTATCGCGCGGTCTACACCGTCAAGTTCGCCCAAGCGGTCTATGTCCTTCACGCTTTTCAGAAGAAATCCAAGTGGGGGATCAAAACACCCACGGAACAAATCGAACTCATTCAGCAGCGGCTTAAGATCGCCCGAATTGATTACGAACGAAGAATTGAGAAGGAGGAGTTTTCCAATGAATAAACGAAAAGTCATGGCAAGTAGCGGCAACGTTTTCGCCGACCTGGGCCTGGACGGCGCCGAGGAAACCATAGCCAAGGCAAAGCTGGCCTTGCGCATCGTGGAAATCATCCGCGAGCGAAAACTTTCCCAAACTCGGGCGGGACAAGTCTTGGAGGTCGATCAGCCCAAAATCTCCGCCCTGATCCGCGGCAAGCTCGACGGTTTTTCCACCGAACGCCTGTTCCGGTTTCTCAACGCCCTGGGCCGCGATGTCGAAATCTTTATCCGCCCCAAATCCCAAGCGAGCAAACGGGCTCGTGTCCGCATTTTCGCCGCCACGGAATCGTAAGTATGAAGAGTGTTCAATCAACGAGGATCATCCATGGACCCCTCAGCGCTGACGCGTGAAGAAATGATTGCGGTGATCGAGGGGCGCGGGGCGGCGCGGCGCGTGCCGGTACTGCTGCACTGCTGGACCAGCGCCGAGGCGTTTGGCGCGCGCGAGGCCCAGGCCCGCGCCTTGCTGGGCCGCTATCCCAATGACGCGCAGATGATCCCCTTTAATCTACCCGATGTTTACAAGGCGCCGCCGGACGCGCCCGAATACCGCTGGGTCAACTATGACGACCCCAACCCTGGGCGCAAAAGCGGGCTGGACGAACAGGGGGCCATCGACGACTGGAGCCGGCTGGATGGGATTCTGGCCAATTTCCCCGATCCCGCATACTCCGGCGCGCTTCCGGCCGACCCGCCCCCGCCCGACGGCCGATACCGGATCGGCCACTGGTGGTATTGCCTTTTTGAGCGCCACTGGCAACTGCGCGGCATGACCCGCGCCCTGACCGATTACTACACCGCGCCCGAGGCCGTCCACCGGCTCTTCCGCGCGCTGACCGATTTTTACCTGGGGCTGATCGAGCGCGGCCGCTCCGAGCTGGGCCTCGACGCCATCTTCACCAGCGACGACCTGGGCACGCAGACCTCGCTCTTCTTTTCCAAGGAGATTTTCGACGAGTTCTACAAGCCCTATTACCGCGAGATTTTCAACCGGGTCCACGAGCTGGGGATGCACTTCTGGCTGCACGCCTGCGGCTGCATCAAGCCGATCCTGCCCGACCTGGTCGAGTTGGGCCTGGACGTGATCCATCCGATCCAGAAATACACGATGGCCGAGCGCGCGATCGCGGAGCAATTCGGCCGGGATATATGCATTTGGGCCGGCTTTGACGTGCAGCGCATCATCCCCTACGGCACGGCCGAGGACGTGCGGCGCGAGGTGCGCTTCCTGATGGACACCTACTGGCGCCCGGAGGGGCGCTTCATGATCACCGCCGGCAACGGCATCACCGGCGATTGCCCGCTGGCGAGCCTGACCGCGCTGTTCGAGGAATCTTTCCGCTACGGCCAGGAAAAGGGGCGCGGCCGATTGGTATAGGAAGCAGGTGCGCAGGCATCTTGCCTGCATCCTGGGCATTGGCCGCATGCACCACGACCGCCAACAGCAACCCCATCGTATCGACCAGCAGATGGCGCTTACGGCCGGTCACCTTTTGGCCCGCGTCATAACCGCGGCAGCTTCAGCAAGATCAACGGGATCGACGGCCAACAGGCAGTCCCAGGGGTGAACTTTACCGAAAGTTTTGGAATAAATCGGCATATTTAAGACACGCTCTTACACACATTTACGCTTAAACTATTTCAGCTCTCTCAAATATGCTCAAAGCTCTCCGGGTAGCGGCACTTGGCCATGGCCATGTCGAAGCTGATCAGGCCGCGCTGGTAGAGCAGCTTGAGCGATTTGTCCATCGTGACCATCCCCTGGTCCTGGCCGGTCTGCATCGCGGTGGCCAGTTGCTCGTTTTTGCCCGAGCGCAGCAGCTTGCGGATGCCCAGCGTGGCGATCAGAATCTCGGTGGCCACGACGCGGCCCTTGCCGCCGACCATCGGCAGGAGCTGCTGGGCGATGATGCCTTGCAGGGAGTTGGAGAATTGCAGGCGGACCTGGTTCTGCTGGTGCGGCGGGAAGACGTCGACGATGCGGTCGATCGTCTGGGAGACGTCGGGGGTGTGGATCGTGGCCAGGACCAGGTGGCCGGTTTCGGCGGCGGTCAGGGCGGTCTGAATCGTTTCGAGGTCACGCATCTCGCCGACGACGATCACGTCGGGGTCCTGGCGCAGGGCCTCGCGCAGCGCGGTGGCGAAGGCATGCGTGTCCAGGCCGACCTCGCGCTGCTTGACCACGCTGTTGCGATGGCGGAAGACGAACTCGATCGGATCCTCGATCGTGATGATCATGCAGCGCCGCTCCTGGTTGATCTGGTCGATCATCGCGGCCATGGTCGTCGATTTGCCCGAACCGGTTGGACCGGTGATCAGGATCAGCCCCTGATCGCGGCGGGCGAGTTCCTCGGCGATGGGCGGCAGGCCGAGCTGACGGATCGAGCGGATCGTGTCGTTGACGACGCGGAAGGCCCCTTCGATCGCGCCGCGCTGGCGGTGCAGGTTGACGCGGAAGCGGCCGACGTCACGCAGCGAGACGGAAAAGTCGAGCTCCCAGTCCTGGGCAAAACGCTGGCGCTGCTCCTCGTTGAGCAGGCTCAGGATCAGCGGCGAGATCTCGGCCGGGGAGAGTTGGGGCAGATCCATCGGCTGAAGCATGCCGTTGATGCGCAGGATCGGCGGGCTCCACGAAACCAGGTGCAGGTCGGAGGCGCCCAGCCGGGCCGCTTCGGTCAGCAGACTTTGAATTTCCATGATACTTCCCTGTGATCATCGCCTATTTGGTATTCATCGTGCTCGTGCTCGTGCTCGTAATCGTGCTCCTAATCGTGATCGATAAAAGAACAAACTTTCCGAGGACGAGGACGAGAACGAGGACGATTACGAGCACGAGCACGAGCACGAAAAGAACAAATCTTTCAGGAAACAGTATAGGTCGTTTTTAGGAAACTTCAAGACGCGCTTTCAGGGTACAGGTCGCGCGGGGCGGCCGACGGCGGAGGGGGATCCTCGCTGACGGCAACCTTGCGCACGTCGATCGTGTAGCGCCGGTCGGCGCCGCGCGGCGGCCCGGCGGCGCCCGCCGGACGCGCGCCGGCGGGATGGTACTCGATCCAGATCTGGGTGACGCCGTGACCGTTCGCTTCTGGGTAAACCCGGCGCGCCTCGGGCGGCTGAAGCTGGATCTGGGCCAGCGCGCGCATGATGCGCCGCAGGTGGCGCGGGCCGGCCGCCAACGGAATATTGCCGGTGGAGGTCCACAGCCCGACGGCGGCCTCCTCGCGTAGCAGGGTGCGCGCCAGGGTCGCCGTGATGCTGACGGCCTTCTCGAAATCGGCGAGCAGCCCCTCCGAGGGCGGGGCCGGCGCGTGCAGGTCGAGCATCAGCCGGTACGAGCGGCTCTCTTCCTGCTCGAATTCCTTGACCTTGTAGCCGTGCCCCTTGGCCGACAGCTTCCAGTGAATCAGGCGCACGGGATCGCCCGGCTGATAATCGCGCACGCCGAAGAGGCTCGAGCCGGCGCCCTTGCGGTCAACCTCCAGGTCGTGGGTGAGGTGCGGGCAATGGGCGAGGACGGCCAGCGCCGGAAAGAGGCGCGGGTAAACCAGCAGCTTGCCGCCGATCTCGTGGCGCTGCATTTTTTCAAAGAAACCGAAGGGGTAACGCGATAAGATGCGCACATGGCGCAGCGTATAAAGTCCCCGGCCGGGCAGGGTGAGGCGCACGGCGCAGCTCACGCGCCGGCGCGGAGGGATCATCAGCGCGAACGTCCGAAGGGAATGCGTCTGCGGGCGGGGGGCATGGCCCGGCCCGCCGATCACGTCCTCGAGGCCGATCGAGGTGCTGGCGAACAGGCGCTTGGCGTTGTCGATCTCGATCCGGCCGTTGACGGTCTGGCCGGCGTAAAACTCGAGCGGATAAAAGCGCCGCACCGCCAGGCGGCGCAAATTGTGCCGGGCGGCCAGGCCGGACAGGATCAGGGTGGCCAGCATCAGCGAAAACATGAGAAAAAGAAGATTCTGCCCGGTGTTAATGGCCGCCAGTCCGATTAAAAACGTCAGGGTGATGAACAGGACGCCCTCGATCGTAATCCCCACCGACGAGGCGGCTTTTTTATGCCGGCGCGGACGCTCGCCGGCGGCGGGCCCGTCCGGAATCGACGCCGGATCCGATTGCCGGGTTGACTCCGAAGGCATCATGGGCGAAGATACGGGCACGAACACCCCTCCTGGCGAGGAGACGATTTTGCATCGACTGGCGCAGGCAATCAGGACCGGCATGAACCACGCGGCGTCCCGCCCGGCTTGGGCGCCACGCGCACGCCGAACGGCGGCCCATGGCTTACTGCGCCCGCTCCTCATGCTTATCATAGCCTGGGGCCTGGGGCTAGCGCCATCGCACGGCGCGGCGCCCCCGGCGGACCCAGGCGAGGCGGCGCCCCCCCGCAAATTCAGCATCGGCTTCTTGAACGACGGATCGGACTTGAACAACGCGCCGGCGTTGATGAGCCGGCTCAGTCAGTACCTGCTCGCGCGCAAGGATCTTAAAGCGACCCTGGCGCGCAATCATTACCAGACCGACGAGATCCTCCTCTCGCCTTGCGACGGCACGCGCGACATGGCCCAGCGGATGGCCGAGAATGAATTCGACCTGGTTTTCGCCACGGCGGTGGTCTACGCCCGGCAAATCGGGCCGACCTATGAGCCCATCCTGCAAACGCTGCGGCCGGGCGACAAAGAGCCGCCGCGCGGAGAAGGCGGGGTGCTGCGGCGCGGGGTGATCTTTATCGGGCCGCACGCGGCGGCGTTCAACACCGCCACTTCGGCGCGCGAAAGAGCCGATCAGGCTCGCCGGCTGCTGGCCGGCTCTCCGCTGGCCGTGCCGACGGCCGATTCCGCGGCCGGCTATATCTCGCCGCGGCTGATGTTGATCCACGACCTGGGCCTGCAAAAGACCGCCGGCTTTCTTTTCTGCGGATCCGATACCGAGGTGGTCAAGCACGTCGTTTCGGGGCTGGCCGACATCGGCGCCTGCCGCGAGGGGGCGCTCGCGATCCTCCCCCCGCCCGCCAAGGGCCGGCCCTTCTATCAGGTCCTGCTGCAAAGCCTGCCGACCCCGACCGACCCGATCCTGGTCCACGCCGAGCTCCTGCCGGCGCGCTCGGAGCTGGGCCTGGAGTTGAAAGTGGCCTTGCGCGAATTCTTCAACAAGGACCAGCTCGCCGGGGCCGACCTGCGCGTCGAGAACGCTTCCAAACGCGCCTATGAAATGCTGGCCGACACCCTGCACGAAGTGGAGGAAAAGCGGCCGGGAGCCCCCGCCGCGCCGGCCGTCGGCGAGCCGGATTTGCATCCCGCGCTCCCCCTCGTCGAGTCCCCCCAGCCCCCCGCGGCAACCCCGACCTCCACGCCGTCCCCCGAACCGGCGGCCCTGGCCCCGGCGCTGCCGCCGGAGCTTGGCGCGCCCCCGGCGGGCGAGCAGGCAAGGGGGGCGCGATGAAAGGGCTCAACCTGATCCTGGCGGGGCTTGCCATCTCGGTTTTGATCGTGACGCTTTGCCTGCTCGGCTGGTTGCGCCAGCGCGCCCAGGCCGACGTGGAGCGCAGCGTCACCAGCGCGGTGCAATCGTTTGACCGCGGCGAACTGCTGCACGGACTCGGCGGCGATGCGATGGTTTATTTCGACCGGGCCGAACGCGAGGCCGAGCGCGCCAAACGCAGTCCTTATATCAACGAGGTGGTCGTGACCAAACTGACCGCCGGCGGCGAGGAAATTCCGATCGTCCCCTTCACGCTGTACGCCGAAAAAGGCCAAGCCTGGCGCGAGGGTCTGCGCCACTGGCGTCGCGAACCGCTCGGCGGGGCCAAACCCTTCGGTTATCTCTACCTCAACCAGGACCTCTCGGCGCTGCGCAGCCTGAAATGGGCCATCGCCACGCTGGGCCTGGCCACGGCACTGATGCTGGTCACGCTGCTGGCGCGCGTCTGGAGCCAGGAGACCTCGCTGACGCGCACGATGATCGAGCTCAACGAGCGGCGCGGGGAACTGATCCGCATCGAACGCCTCGCTCTGGCCGGCCAGCTCAGCGCCAGCCTGCTGCACGACCTGCGCAAGCCGGTGCTGCACATCAAAAACAGCCTGGAGGATCTGACCGAGGCGCTGGGCGATTTCGCCCCGGCCAGCGTCGCGCTCCAGGACTTGCACCTTCAAACGCGCCTGTTCTTCCAGATGCTCTCCGAAAGCCAGATCGAACGGTTCGTGCAGTCGGACCGGGCCGGCGAAGAATACGTGGATACCTCGCAAATCATCGACCTGGCGCTGGGCCTGGTGCGCTACGAGCGGCGCGGGGTCGAGGTGACCCACCGCGTGGCCGACACCTTGCCGATGGTGCTCGCGCCGCCGTTCCGGCTGATCCAACTCTACTCCAACCTGATCCTGAACGCCTACCAGGCGCTCAAGGGACGCGGCCACCTGATCCTCGAAGCGCAAGCCGAGGGGGCGGGGGTCGAAGTGCGCGTGATCGACAACGGCCCAGGCATCCCGCCCGCCGTGATCGATCATGTCTTTGACCCGTTTTTTACGACCAAACCCGAAGGCGAGGGGACCGGGCTGGGGCTGTCGATCTGCCGGATGATCGCCGACGAGTTGCATGGGCGGATCGGCGTGGAGAGCGCCCAGGGCGGATCGACGGTCTTCCGGGTCTGGCTGCCGGCCGCGTCGGACGCCGAGCCGGAGGCGAGCGTGCGGGATTAACCAAAGAAGTCTTGCAAATCGGGCCGATGGATGCTAATCAGAGTTCAACGCGGTCGCTGGAGCGC
>Ga0182027_10002832_pt1 | contig 27846 bp, 28 predicted proteins | sample 712E1DmetaG_FD_121300 | JGI IMG/M metagenome (GOLD analysis project Ga0182027, IMG submission 121300) | Permafrost microbial communities from Stordalen Mire, Sweden - 712E1D metaG (Illumina Assembly) | ecosystem: Environmental > Terrestrial > Soil > Wetlands > Permafrost | place: Sweden...
CCGTGGCCGAGCACCTCGGTGACGCCCTTGTACGCGACGAACGCATCGAGCGCGGCGCGCGCCTCCGGACCGGTGATCAGCAGATCGAGATCGCCCACGGTTTCGCGTCCGCGCCGCAGACTGCCGGCGGGCGAGATAGCGTCTACTCCCGGAACCTGGCTGAGCACGCCGGTCAATTCCGCCGCCATGTCTTCGGCGTAACTCAGCAGATAGCGGCCGCTGCGCTGGCGATATTGGGCGATGGAGCGCAGCACCTTCTCTTCGAGCTTGGCGCCCATGCGCGGCAGCACGCGCAGTTTCTGGTCCAGGCAGAGGCGCTCCAGTTCGTCGATGGAGGCGATGCGGTAATGCTCCAGGATGAGCGCGATGCCCTTGGGCCCGAGGCCCTGAATCTTGAGGAACTCGAGCGTGGCGGGCGGAAACTTCTTGAGGAGAGCGTCGCGCCGTTCGCAGGAGCCGGTGGCGACGATCTCTTCGAGCACGAGCGCCAGCCCCTTGCCGATGCCGGGGATTTCGGTGACGTTGCGCGCGGGGGCGCCGAGGATGTCCTCGACTCTCTCCGGATGCCCGTCGATGGCGGAGGCGCCGTTGCGGTAGCTGCGGATGCGGAACGAATCTTCGCCGGCGATCTCCATCAGATCGGCGGTCTCACTGAGCACGCGCGCGATTTCCTTGTTCTCCAAGCGGGGGCCTCAGATATGATTGTAATGGCTTCGGGGCTGGGGTGGACGTGCGGGGGGCTGGATGGGGCGAGAGGGGCAGTTTACGACAAGACTTCAGAACCAGTTGGCCCGGCGGGCGTACTGCCGCGCTAGTTCGCCGTCGGCTCCTTCTCCACGTGGTCGATGACGAGAACCTCCACTTGGCTCCGGCCTGCCTTCAGTTTGAGACCCAACTGCTCCTGGAGTGCGGAGAAGATGTCGGGGTCGGTATCCGGATCCTTCCCCCACCACAGCGCCAAATGGAACTTTCCGGTAATTCCGGTTTGGTCGAGAACCGGGCGCCCGACGTAGTTGGTGAGCACTGCGCCGAACTCCTCCATTGACGCGTCCACACCCATCGACCAGTGCGGGCCGGGTGGCAGCGCAGGGGAGGGCCGGAGATTGGTTCGGGGATTGGATGTATTCAGCGGCGGCGCCTTCAACCCGCCGCTGGCCGGGACCAGGAAATATACCGGACCCTCCTTGGTCTCGTGGTGGGCCTGCAGGCCGAAGCGCCGCGCCAGCAGCGACTGCGTCATGAGCTGCACCTCGCTGTCGGGCTCGCTGCCTTTCCCTTTCGCAAAGATATCGAAACGAACCGAGTCCAGCCACGAGGGTCCGGAGATCATTCCTTCGGCGAGGTGGTATGCGTAACCGATCAAGTGTTTCAAGGTCGCATTGCTCACCATCAGGTTCCCATGCCCGGGAACTAAAATCGATATGCCGCCGCCCGACGGATTCGGCTTCACCGACGCTACCTCGAACTCCTGCGCCGCCGAGGTCGCCTGCGGCTGCTGCCAGGCGTTTAGCGGGAAGGCTGCCAGCAACCAGGCCACCGTCGCGAATCCCGCGCGGCCGGACCAAAACCTCGTCATACTAGATATTTAGTACTAAAACATGTCTGGGTCAAGGAGAAACGCACTCTTGCGAACTATGCGGCCTCCAGCGCCTTGCGCACCGCGGCAGGCTGATTCTTGATAACGAGCATATAGGCGCGGACCGCCGGTTCCGGCTTTCGTCTTCCTTGCTCCCATTCTTGGATGGCCCGCACCTGCAAGCCGTAGTGCTCTGCAAATTCCTCCCGGGTCAAGCCTTGCCCTAGACGGATTGCGCGAACGTCAACGTCTGGCGCCAGACGCACGACCTTCGTGTGAAGTTCGATTTCGCCGCGCATGTGCCGGGCGATCACTTTGGCTGAATCGACCAGTACCCGGCCGAGCTTAGTGCTCTTGCCGTTTGAACGGCCGGAGGATTTTCGCAAGGGCTTTTTTTTCAGAGTCACTGAGATTCTCCTTCTCATTCTTGGCGTACACCGCAATGAAGTACACCGCGTCCGGCGCCGCGAAATAGTAAATTACTCGCACGCCGCCACGTTTGCCGCGGCCGCAACCCGCCCACCTCGCCTTCCGCATGCCGCTGCCGCCGGGAATGAGCGGGTGGCGCTCCGGATCATCTGCTATGTGCCGCTCCATTTCGTCCTGCCCCTTTTCGTCCAACAGCCTGGCCGCGTCGCGTACGTAACGCGGGAGTAGGAACAAGCGGCGCATCTATACGAATTATACTGCGGCAATGCCGCACGCGTCCCGGTTTGTGGCAAACGGGAATTCATCCAAGTTCGCCGCGCGGACCCGCCACGATGGACTCGCCCTGGGAGTTTCGGGGACAGGCTACCAAACTCCTAAATTCCCGTGGCCGACTTGTTTGGGGGTTTCGTAGCCTGTCCCCGAAACCCCCGGGCGTGGCGCCAGCATTGTTAATCGAACAGTCAAGTAAGGAACTGGGCCCTGGCTGGCTTTCCGACATGCTCAAGCAACTCGGCATGCGTAAGGAGGACCTGTAATGTTCACCGCGACCTATCCTGCCAGATTCCTGCCCGAGGACGATGGCAATGGCTATCACGTTCGGTTTCCAGACCTCCCGGAGGCGCTCACGGGAGGCGCCGACTTCGAAGACACGCTCGCACAAGCCGCCGACTGTCTGGCCGAAGCGATTGCCGGACGCATCGTTCGCGGTGACGGGATTCCGGTCCCTTCCAAGGTGAAGCGGGGACAGCATCCGGTGAGCGTGGCGCTCTACTTGGCGCCTAAGCTTGCGCTTTACCTGGCTCTGCGCGAGGGCGGAACGCCAAACACGGAGTTGGCCAAGCGGCTGGGGGTTAGCGAGACGGTTGTCCGAAGAATGCTCGACCCGAAGCACAACACGAAGCCCGAGAGGATTCAAGCCGCGTTGGGAGCGCTCGGCAAGCGGATCGTCGTCAGATTCGAGGACGCGGCGTAACCGTTCAGGCGTGCCCCGTCTCGCCTGCGAGTTCACCGATGACGGGACGCATCCGGTCGCTTCGCCGGCCTAAAGTTGCAGAACCAGGCGCAAGCCTTCGTCTACGGAGCGCCGCAGGCGCGGCGGTAACGCGCCGGCGCGCTCGGTCAGGAAACTACGGTCGAGGGTGAGGAGTTGCGAGACGTTCACGACGGAGTCGCGGGAAAGGCCCGTGGAGTGTGCGGGCGCCAGGACATTACCGGGTGAATCCGAAAGTTCTAGATTGCCGGCGATCACAACTACGATCACCGTCTGAATGCGGCTGCGGTTGAAGGAATCCGCCTGGATCACCAGCACCGGCCGCCGATATCCAGGCTCGGAGCGGCGAGGTTCGGCCAGATCGGCCCACCAGATCTCTCCCCGTTGAATCTCATCCATGTTTACCAGGAGTCCTTTTCGAGGGATCTCAGTTGGGCGCGATGCAACGCGGAATCCACCTTCGCGGGCCGGCGCGAATACACTTCATTCAGGCGCTCCGTTACCGCGCCCGCTTGCCTCCGGTTCAGAAACTCCGAGAGCGCCGTGGCGTACAATCGACTTCTCGAAACGCGGAGGCTGCGGGCGGCAAGTTCCGCCGCGCGGAAAAGGTCGTCGGGTACGGAAACGGCAGTCTTCACACCCATAGTATAACCTGAGTTATACCCGGCCCGCCCCACTGCTACGCCAGGCGCCGGATCACGGCATCGGTGAATTGGTCCGTGGTGGCGGCGCCGCCTACGTCGCCGGTGAGGCATTCGTGGCGGGCGTAGACCTGGTGGATGGCGTCTTGCAGGCGCACCGAGGCCTCGGGTTCGCCGAGGTGGGCCAGCATCAGGACGGCGGATTGCATCAGGGCGGTGGGGTTCGCCAGGCCCTTGCCGGCGATGTCCGGGGCGGTGCCGTGGACGGCTTCGAAGATCGCATGGTGGTCGCCCAGGTTGGCGCCGGGCACAATTCCGAGGCCGCCTACCAGGCCGGCGGCCAGGTCCGAGAGGATATCGCCGTAGAGGTTGGGCAGCACCAGCAGGTCGAACGTCTCGGGGCGCATCACCAGTTGCATGCAGGCGTTGTCGACGATCAGCTCGGTGTACTTGATTTCGGGATACTGCGAGGCGGTTTCGCGGCAGCAGGTCAGAAACAGGCCGTCGCTGAGCTTCATGATGTTGGCTTTGTGGACGGCGGTGACTTTGGCGCGGCCCTTGCGGCGGGCGTATTCGAAGGTGGCGCGCGCGATCTTCATGGACGCGGTGCGGGTGATGATTTTGAGGCTTTCGACTACGCCGGGGACAATCTCGTGCTCGAGGCCGGCGTACAGGTCCTCGGTGTTCTCGCGGAAGAGCGCCATGTCGATGGGCAGGTCCTGATAGCGGGTCTGCAAGCCGGGCATGATGCGGACCGGCCGGAAGTTGACGTACAGGCCGAGTTTCTTGCGCAACGCCACGTTGATGCTCTGGTGGCCGCCGCCGATGGGCGTGGTGGTAGGGCCCTTCAAACCCACGCGGGTGGCTTCGAGCGAGGCGAATACCTCGCCGGGAATCAACTGGCCGAAGTCCGCCAGGGCGCGCAAGCCGGCTTCCACGCGCTCCCACTCGATCTTCACGCCGGTGGCATCCACCGCGCGAACCGTGGCTTCGGCGACCTCGGGTCCGATGCCGTCGCCGGGAATTAGCGTTACCAAATGAGCCATCACCGTTATTATAGGGGTGAGGGTGAAGCCGATTCCGTCCGATTCGATCGTCGCTTGCGGTTGCTGGCTGGCGCACTGGGCGGCGGAGCGCCGCGAAATGGTCGACCGCCAACTGCGGCGGCGCGCCATCCGGGACGAGCGCGTCCTCGCGGCCATGCTGGAGATCCCCCGCGAGCAGTTCGTGGCGGCGGGGGATCGCGAGGACCCTTGCGGCGATTGGCCCCTTCAAATCGGCCATGGACAGACCATCTCGCAGCCTTACATGACCGCGCTAATGGCCGAGGCGCTGGAGTTGACGGGCACGGAAACGGTGCTCGAGATCGGGGCCGGGTCGGGATACGCCGCGGCCGTGCTGGGGGCGCTGGCGGCGCGGGTGGTGGCTATTGAGATCGTTCCCGCCCTGGCCGATCTGGCGCGCGAGAACCTGGGCCGCGCCGGGCGCGACGCCAACGTGACGGTGGTTTGCGGCGACGGCTCGATGGGATACCCGGAGATGGCGCCCTACGACGCGATCTCGGTGGCTGCCGGCGCGCCGGACATCCCCGCCGCCTTGCTCGACCAGTTGCGGGACCCCGGACGGCTGGTGATTCCGGTTGGCGAATGGCTCTGCCAGGAGCTGCGCGTGCTGGTCAAGCAAGGCGGCAAAATAAGCAGCCGGGTGGCCACGGCGTGCCACTTCGTTCCGTTGCGCGGCAGCGAGGGGTGGCAATAGATGCGCCTGCGAACCGCCCAGGACCGCCTCAAGATCGAGCACAGCATCATCGACGGCGTGCGCGGCATACTGGAACGGTTGCTGACGGATAATCCCGCCATCCGCTCGGTTATTCCCGGCGTGATCCGCCCGGTGCGCGACGCCCGCGGCAAGGTCAAGGTGCGCGTCACCGTGCCCACGCAGAACGGCTGGAAAGCCATCGCCCTGAGCGCCGGCGCGCGCCAGGAGCTATTCGTCAGCACCGATCTCGGCAAGCCGGATCTGGAATCCGCATTCGAGAAAGCCGGGGCCAAGCCGGCATGAGGGCCTGGACCGGGGCCGGGCTCGGCCGGCGCGCTCGCGCCCGTTAGCCGCCCCGATTTCACGCCACGCTCTAAAGTTCCGTCCGATTTGCGCCGAAAAGGTCTGAGAGATGAAAGCTCAATATCCTCAACCCGATTTGGAGCGCAGAATGCACACGATGAGAGGCTTCCCCCGTCCGGCGGCTGGAGCCGCCAAGGCTGCCATTGGCCTGCTCGCTGTGGCCGGCCTGGCGTTGCACGGATGGGCCCAACAGGCGCCGGCGCGGGGCCTGCAGACGAACGCCGGCGCCGCGGCGGCTTCCGTGGCAAAGCCCTTGACCTTCATTTCGATTACTCCCTGCCGCCTGATGGATACGCGCGCAGCCGAGGGCATGACGGGGGCGTTCGGACCTCCGGCGCTGGTTGCCCAGACTGCCCGCACCATCCCAATTCCCAGTTCCAGGTGCGGTGTTCCGGCAGCCGCGGCGTACTCGATGAACATCGTCGTGATCCCGCCTGCCAACGGGACCTTAGGGTGGCTGACTGCCTGGCGAGACGACACGGTTTGGCCGGGGACGGTGGTTCTCAACGATGTGCAAGGCGGCATCGTGGACAATTTGGCCATTGTGCCGGCCGGCGCCGACGGCGGAATTCAGGTGCTCGCCACGGACGCAACCGACCTGATCATCGACATCTACGGCTATTTCGTTCCCCAACAGGCGGTGTCGTTCCAAGGCGTCTGGAGCGGCGGTGCTACCTACGCCACTGGCAATGCGGTGTTCTTCAGCGGCTCGAGCTACGTCAGCCTGATCGACTCCAACTTGAACATGCGGCCGGATATCAACCCGTCCGCGTGGGGGACGCTCGCCCAGGAAGGGACAATCGGCGCCACTGGGCTGACGGGCGGTATGGGCGCGCAGGGCCTGCAAGGTCCGGTGGGGCTGCAAGGGTCGCAGGGTTTGCAAGGAACTACCGGCGCCACTGGGCTGACGGGCGCTACGGGCGCGCAGGGCTTGCAAGGGCCGCCTGTGTCGTTCCAGAACGCCTGGATCTCGGCGACCCCATACAACCTCGGCGATGCCGTATCCTTCGGCGGTTCGAGCTACATCAGTCTGATCGCCTCCAACTCGGCCAAGCAGCCGGATCTCAACGCGGCCGCGTGGGGACTGCTCGCCCAACTGGGATCGACCGGAATCACGGGAGCGACGGGAGCACAGGGCATACAGGGAATTCAGGGGATTCAGGGGACGACGGGATTCGCCGGGCCGCAAGGTCCCACTGGCGCCACTGGCATTACGGGACCCGCCGGACCAAACACCCAGGCGATCGCAACCTTGCGCTGGTACGCCGCCAACCAGACGACCAGTTTCGACGTGGGCGTCAATCCCATGGCCGTGGCCTTCGACGGCGCCTGCATCTGGGTGGCGAACCTCTCCAGCAACAGCGTGACGAAGTTGCGGGCCAGCGATGGGACCATCCTGGGCACATACGTTGTCGGAACCCAGCCCAGAGCGCTGGCCTTCGACGGCGCCAATATGTGGGTGGCCAATTACGCCAGTGGCAACGTGATGAAGCTGAGAGCCAGCGATGGAACGATCCTGGGAACGTACACTGCCGGAACGCTTCCAAGGGGCCTGGCTTTCGACGGCGCCAACATATGGGTGGCCAATATAGGCAGCGCCAACGTGACCAAGTTGCGCGCCAGCGACGGAACCGTCTTGGGTACATACAGCGTCGGAACACAGCCGATGGGCGTGGCCTTCGACGGCGTCAACATCTGGGTGGCCAACCAGATGAGCAACAACGTGACGAAGTTGCGCGCCAGCGATGGAAGCCTGGTGGGCACCTACAACGCCGGAGGCGAGCCGGAAAACCTGGCCTTCGACGGAACCAATATGTGGGTGGCGGATTTCACAGGCGGCGTGGCCAAGTTGCTGGCCGCCGATGGAAGCCTCGTGGGCGCCTACAGCGCCGGAAGCACTCCCGCCGGCATAGCCTTCGACGGCGTCAACATCTGGGTGGCCAACTACTCCAGCGCCAGCGTGACCAAGTTGCTGGCCGCCGATGGAAGTCTGGTGGGCGTCTACTGGGTCGGAAGCACTCCCATGGGCGTGGCCTTCGACGGCGCCAACATTTGGGTGGCGAACTACGGCAGCGACATTGTCTCGAAGCTGTAACCGCCCATCGGCTGGCACGCCCCGGCTTCCGTGCGCCGGCGATTGCGCATGGGGCCGGGGCGGCGTCTGTAATGCCGTCCTGGGTTCGCGGACCGGAAGAACGGCAGTTCACTTGCAACACCGTGGACGCTACACGATGATGCCGGCTCACGATGCCGGCCTTATATTGGTTATTGTAGAAGATAGCGCCAGTTTAGCTTCCGCACATCCGCCAGAATGGGTGTAATCACACAGCTCAAGTGCGTTGCGTTGCCCCAATCGAGGGTCTCCTTATGAGTTCCATTGCGATCCCCCCGCTCAGCCGGGCCATCCATTTCTACGAGGCGCCCATCGGTAAAAAGGCCGTGATGGCAGCCACCGGAATCGTGCTGCTCGGCTATGTCGCCGGACACCTGCTCGGGAACCTACAGATTTATTCCAGCAATCCGGAGCAGATCGATAGGTATGCGGCCTTTCTCCACAACCCGTCGAACGCCGTGGCGTTGTGGGGCATCCGGGCGTTCTTGCTGCTGGCGGTGGCGCTGCATGTTACGGCCGCGACGCAGCTCTGGCTGCAGAATCGCGCGGCGCGCCCCATCGGATATTACAAGAAAGACGACGTCCCCAGTTCGTACGCCGCCCGCACCATGATCTGGAGTGGGCCGATCATCGGGGCGTTCGTGGTGTTCCACGTGCTGCACCTGACGGTGGGGGCGGTGACGCCGCTGGCGCCGGAACTGGCGGCCAACGCTCCCAATGTGCGCGCCAATGTGATCCAGGGGTTTCACGATTTTCCGGCCATCGCGGCGTTTTATGTCGTAGCGATGCTGCTGTTGTGCCTGCATCTGTACCATGGCGTGTGGAGCATGTTCCAGTCGGCCGGCGTGAGCCACCCGCGCTATACGCCGTGGCTGAAGCGGCTGGCGGCCGCGGGCGCCCTGCTGATCGCCATCGGCAATATTTCCATCCCGGTCGCCGCCCTGGCCGGCTGGCTGAAATAGAGGAAACGCCAAGCATGGAACTCGACTCGAAATGCCCCGGTGGCCCGATCGAAACGCGATGGGACCGTCATCGCTTCCACCTCAGTCTGGTGAATCCGTCCAACAAGCGCAAGCATACGATCATCGTGGTGGGGACGGGACTGGCGGGTGGCTCCGCGGCCGCCAGCCTGGCCGAGCTGGGTTATCAGGTCAAGTGCTTCTGCTTCCAGGATTCGCCGCGGCGCGCGCACTCCATCGCGGCGCAGGGCGGCATCAATGCGGCCAAGAATTATCACAACGACGGCGACAGCGTCTACCGCCTCTTCTACGACACGGTGAAGGGCGGCGACTTCCGGGCGCGCGAATCGAACGTGTACCGGCTGGCGCAAATCAGCCTCAATATTATCGACCAGTGCGTGGCGCAGGGCGTGCCCTTCGCGCGCGAGTATTCGGGCTACCTGGATAACCGCTCGTTCGGCGGCGCGCAGGTTTCGCGCACGTTCTACGCGCGCGGCCAGACCGGGCAGCAACTGCTCCTGGGGGCGTACCAGGCGCTCGAGCGGCAGATCGCGGCGGGGCAGGTGGAGATGCACGCGCGCACCGAGATGCTCGACCTGATCGTGGTCGATGGCAAGGCGCGCGGCATCGTCACGCGCGACCTGCTGACGGGCAAGATCGAATCGCACCTCGCGGGCGCCGTGGTGTTGGGCAGCGGCGGTTACGGGAACGCCTATTACCTGTCGACCAACGCCAAAGGCTCGAACGCCACGGCCATCTGGCGCGCGCATAAGCAGGGCGCGCTGTTTGCGAACCCCTGTTTCACGCAGATCCACCCGACGTGCATTCCGGTATCGGGCGAATACCAATCGAAGCTCACGCTGATGAGCGAGTCGTTGCGCAACGACGGCCGCGTGTGGGTGCCCGCGAAGAAGGGCGACAAGCGCGCGCCGAGCCAGATCCCCGAAGCCGAGCGCGACTACTTCCTGGAGCGCAAATACCCGAGCTTCGGGAACCTGGTGCCGCGCGACGTGGCTTCGCGCAACGCCAAGCAGGTGTGCGACGAAGGGCGCGGCGTGGGTGAGACGGGTCTGGCGGTGTACCTCGATTTCCGCGAAGCCACGGGGCGGCTGGGCCGGCACGTGATCGAGGAGCGCTACGGCAACCTTTTCGACATGTACGAGCGCATCGCCGGCGAGAACCCGTACGAAGTTCCCATGCGCATCTTCCCGGCCATCCACTACACCATGGGCGGCTTGTGGGTGGACTACAACCTGATGTCCACCATCCCGGGGCTGTACGTAATCGGCGAGGCCAATTTTTCCGACCACGGCGCCAACCGCCTGGGCGCCAGCGCGCTGATGCAGGGACTGGCGGACGGCTATTTCGTCCTGCCCAACACCATCAACGATTACATTGCGACGGAGAAGCTGGAGAAGGTGGAGGCATCGCACGCCGCCGTGTGCGAGGCCGAGGCGCGGGCTGCCGGGGTCACCAGGCGGCTGCTGGACGTTAAGGGCACCCGCTCGGTGGACTCCTACCACCGCGAACTCGGCAAACTGATGTGGGAAAACTGCGGCATGGCGCGCACGGCCGCGGGGTTGAAGCGCGCGATCGAGAAGATCCCCGAATTGCGCGAGCGCTTTTGGCGCGACGTGCGAGTGCTGGGCAGCGGCGAGGATCTGAACCAGTCGCTCGAGAAGGCCGGCCGCGTGGCGGACTTTCTGGAACTGGCGGAACTGATCTGCATCGACGCGCTCGACCGCAACGAATCCTGCGGCGGCCACTTCCGCGAGGAATACCAGACGCCCGAAGGCGAGGCGGCGCGCGACGACCGGCGCTACTCCTACGTGGCGGCGTGGGAGTTCCGCGGGGTGGGCAACCCGCCCGCGCTGCACACGGAGCCGCTGACTTTCGAATACGTGCACCCGGCGCAACGGAGCTACAAGTAATGCGAATCGTCCTGCACATCTGGCGTCAGCGGAACGCCGCCGACAAGGGCCGCATGGTTCGTTACGAAGCGCCCAACGTCAGCGAGCATATGTCTTTTCTGGAAATGCTCGACGTCCTGAACGAAGATCTGATCGCCAAGGGCGAGGAGCCGGTGGCCTTCGATCACGATTGCCGGGAGGGCATCTGCGGCTCCTGCGGCTCCATGGTGAACGGCCGGGCGCACGGCCCGGAGGCCGGCACGACGCTGTGCCAGCTTCACATGCGCAAGTTCCACGACGGCGACGAGATCTACGTGGAGCCGTGGCGGGCGCGCGCTTTCCCGGTGATTAAGGACCTGGTGGTGGACCGCGGCGCGCTCGACCGGCTGATCGCCGCCGGCGGATTCATTTCGGCCGCCACGGGCAGCGCGCCCGACGGCAACGCCGTGCTGGTGTCGAAGGAAGCGGCCGACCGGTCCATGGACGCGGCTGCGTGCATCGGCTGCGGAGCGTGCGTGGCCATGTGCCCGAATGCCTCGGCATCGCTGTTCCTGGGGGCCAAAATCGCGCACCTCGGCCTGCTGCCGCAGGGGCAGCCGGAGCGCGATTCGCGGGTGGTGGCGATGGTGGCGCAAGCCGCGGCCGAGGGTTTCGGCGCCTGCACCAATGTCGGCGAATGCGAAGCCGTGTGCCCGAAGGAAATCAAGCTCGAAGTCATCGCCCGCATGAACCGGGATTTTTTGCGGGCCAAATGGGTGGCGCGCGAGGCCAAGTAGGGGGCCGGTGTCCGCGCTATCGAAGACGCTATGGGTGGGGCGGGCCGGGGACGTTCTCTTACGGGCTATTTCTCCGCCAAGTGCAGGGCCACGATGCCGCCGGTGAGCAGTTCATAGGTCACGGCGCGAAAGCCCACGCGGCGCATGTCGTCGGCTAATTCCGGAGCAGCCGGGAACTTGCGGACGGATTCCGGGAGGTAGCGATAGGCGTCTGGGGAGCCGGAAAGCGCGCCGCCGATCCAGGGGAGAATGCGCCGGGAATAGAAATCGTACAGAGCGGCGAAGGCGGGGTTGGGAGGGCGCGAGAACTCGAGGATGGCGGCCATGCCGCCGGGGCGCAGAACGCGGCGCATTTCTTCGAGGCCGGCGCCGTAATTGGCGAGGTTGCGGAAGCCGAACGCCGCCGTGACGAGGTCGAGCGAGGCGTCGCGGAGCGGCAGGCGCAGCGCGTCGGCTTCGAATAGCGGGGCGTGCACGCGGCGGCGCTCCGTCTTGGCGCGCGCGGCGACAAGCATGGGGTGGCAGAAATCGGAGCCGAAGGGTTGGCAGGCGGAAGCGCCTGCCCCACCTGTGGCTAGCGCCAGAAGCAGGTCGCCGGTTCCGCAGCAGATATCGAGGACGCGCGCTTCGGGGCGCTCGAGAATGCGGCTCACGCGCCGCGCCACGCGGGCCCGCCAGAGGCGATCGACGTTGAAGGACAGCAGGTGGTTGGCAAGGTCGTAGCGGTGCGCCACGCGGGCGAACATGGCGCGCACCCAGGCGGCCGCTTCGCGCTCGTCGCGCGCGCCGAGCGGTGTAGTTCCCCTCATGACAGGGCGGAACGAATGGCCGCGAGCGCCAGGCGTTCGTCGATCCCCGAGACCACCTGGGCCTCGCCAATGCGCACGGGCACAACGAAATGCACGTCGCCGCGGACGGTTTTCTTGTCGTGGACGAGACGCGCCAGAAGGTTCTCGGCCGCAATTCCAACGAGCGGCGGGATGGGGCCGTAGAGGTCCAGGGTTGCGAGAATGTCGCCGCTGTCCCGGGCGGAAAGATCGCCGGTGGATTCGCCGAGGTGAACCGCCGCGCGCATGCCGAAAGCCACGGCCTCGCCATGCAGGAAGCGGGTGTAGCCGGTCTCGGCTTCGAGCGCGTGTCCGAAGGTATGGCCGAGGTTGAGGATGCGGCGCAGACCGGTCTCACGCTCGTCGGCGGAGACCACCTCGGCTTTGATGCGGACCGAATCGGCGATGATGCGGTCGACGGCGTCGGGCCGGCGCGCCAGCACGTCGGCGCTGCGTTCCGCGAGGAAACGGAACAGATCGGCATCGCGAATCACGCCGGCCTTGACGATCTCGAAAAGTCCGGCGCGGTATTCGCGCTCGGGCAGAGTATCGAGAACCGCGGGATCGATCCACACGGCGAGTGGCTGGTGGAAGCTGCCGATCAGGTTCTTGCCGAGCGCCAGATTGACTCCGGCCTTGCCGCCTATGGACGCATCCACCTGCGCCAGCAGGGTGGTGGGCGCGTGAATCACGGGGATGCCGCGCATGAAAATGGCGGCCAGGAAGCCGCCCATGTCGGTGACAATGCCGCCGCCGAAGGCGATGACGAGGCTGGTGCGGTCGCCGCCGCGGCGCACCATTTCTTCGGCGGCCGCTTCGAGCGGGGCGAGGCGCTTGCGCTCCTCGCCGCCAGGGAGGAAGATGCGGGAGAAATCGACGCCGCCGAGGCCGCGCTCGAGCGCCTGACCCTGATGGCGCCACACATCCTCGGTGGAAACTACGAAGACGCTGCCCCGTTTAGAAGGAAGGTGTTGCGCCACACGCGCGGTCAGGCCACGCTCGACCAGCGCGGAATAGCTTCCGTGGGGCGTTTCCACGAGAAAAGAAGGCATAGGGAAGTTGTACCATGAGCGGGCGGTGACGGCGGCAGGAAGCGCTTGTGGACGATTGGCGCGCGAGCCAGAGGGGACAAAACGGGGACAGGCACGAAGTTTCGCAAAGGCGGCGAAATTCGAGCCAGTCCCCGTTTTGCGTGTCGCCGTTTTGCCGCCTGCTATCATCGCAGTAACGGAATGAACCCCGACTATCTGGTGATTGGCGCCGGCGTGGCTGGCTTGCGCGCCGCCATCGAACTGGCGGCAGCGGGCAGGGTGCTGGTAGTCGCCAAGGAAAGCCTCAAGGAATCTTCGTCCGAATATGCGCAGGGCGGCGTCGCGGTGGCTTTGAGCGACGACGACGAGGTCCGTCTGCACGAGCGGGACACGCTCAGCGCCGGCGACGGATTGTGCGACGCAGCGGCGGTGCACACGTTAGTGGAAGAAGGCCCGGCGGCCATTCAGCAGTTGATCGAATGGGGCGCGGAGTTCGACCGCCAGGGGACCAAGCTGGCTTTCACGCGCGAAGGCGCGCACAGCCGCAACCGCGTGTTGCACGCGCACGGCGATTCCACCGGCCACGAGATTGCGCGCACGCTGTACCACAAGGCGGCCTCGCTCCCCAACGTGGAACTGCGAAGCTACGCCATGTGCACGAGCCTGCTAACCGGCGATGGCGTGTCCGGGGTGGAACTATACGACGCGGCCGCCGGGGCGCCGGTGCAGTTCCACGCGCGGGCGGTACTACTGGCCACGGGCGGCCTGGGAAACGTGTTCCTCAATACCACCAACCCGGACGTGGCCACGGGCGATGGGGTGGCGCTGGCATGGCGCGCAGGCGCGGAAATCTGCGATATGGAATTCGTGCAGTTCCATCCCACCGCGCTGCACGTGGCGGGGGCGCCGCGCTTTCTGCTTTCGGAGGCTCTGCGGGGCGAGGGCGCGTGGCTGTTGAACACCCGCGGCGAGCGGTTCATGGAAGGACTGCATCCGCTGAAGGAACTGGCGCCGAGGGACGTGGTGGCGCGCGCCATCGTTTCCGAAATGAAGCGCACGGGCGCGGAGCACGTCTTCCTGGACCTGACGCACCGCGGCCAGGCGTTTATCCGCCAGCGTTTTCCGCGAATCTACGAGACGTGCCTGAAGTATGGGATCGATCTGGGGCTGCAAAGAGTGCCGGTGGCCCCGGCGGCGCACTACGCCATGGGCGGGGTACGGACGGATCTCGATGGCCGCTCGTCTTTGGCGGGCTTGTTCGCGGCGGGGGAAGCGGCCTGTACGGGGGTGCACGGCGCCAACCGCCTGGCCAGCAATTCCCTATTGGAGGGGTTGGTATTCGGGGCGCGCGCCGGACGAGCCATGCGGGACTCCGCGGGCATCGGGGCGGACCATGCCGAACCTCCGGCGGGAGACTGGCCGGGGGGCCTGCCACGGCGCGAAATCCAGCGCATCGCGTGGGAGCGGTGCGGCATTGTCCGCGACGGCGAAGGCCTGCGCGCGGCGTGCGCCATTCTGGAGCGGACCGAAGGCGCGGATTCGGCCGGTTTCGCTCCGGAAGCGGCCGAGGCGCGCAACATGCAGCAAGTGGCTCTGCTGATTGCGCGCGGGGCGCTGGCGCGGGAGGAAAGCCGAGGGGCGCATTTCCGCACCGATTTTCCGGAGAAGCGCGGCGTTGGCGGGAAACACTCGATAGCCAGGGGAAACGATGCAGTCGGGTTCCGCGCCGGCGGGTTGGCGGGCGAGAGCGCCGGCCCCGCCCTGCGATAGACTAGAAGCACACACACAATGAGAGAGAAAATTCGGTCGACGACGGTGATTTGCGTCCGCCGCGACGATAAGGTAGTGCTGGCGGGCGACGGTCAGGTTACGCTCGGCCAGGAAGTCATCAAGAGCACGGCGCGCAAGCTGCGGCGGCTTTACAACGACAAGATCGTGGCCGGTTTCGCCGGCTCCACGGCGGATGCGTTCGCGCTTTTCGCGCGCTTCGAATCGAAGCTGGAGCAGTACAACGGCAACCTGTCGCGATCGGTGGTGGAACTGGCCAAGGAATGGCGCACGGACCGCGTGCTGCGCCATTTGGAGGCGCTGCTGCTGGTGGCCGACGCGAAGACCACCTACCTGGTGAGCGGCAATGGCGACGTGATCGAGCCGGACGATGGGGTGGCTGCGATCGGTTCCGGAGGGCCCTTCGCCATGGCGGCGGCCACCGCGCTGATGCGCAATACCACGCTTTCGGCGCGCCGGATTGCCGAGGAAGCCATGGCCATCGCCGGCAAGATCTGCATTTACACGAACGAAAACGCGACGTTCGAGGAGTTGGAGTAATGGTGATCTATCTGCCAGCGCAGTCGGTGGATGAGGAGCCGCTGCTCGACGAACTGACCCCGCGGGAGATCGTGCGCGAGCTGGACAAGCACGTGGTGGGGCAGGCGGACGCGAAGCGCGCCGTGGCGATCGCCTTGCGCAACCGTATCCGGCGTCAGAAGCTGGCGCCCGAGATGGCCGAAGAGGTGATGCCCAAGAACATCCTCATGATCGGCCCCACGGGCGTGGGCAAGACGGAGCTGGCCCGCCGCTTGGCGCGTCTGGCCAATTCGCCGTTTCTCAAGGTGGAGGCCAGCAAGTTCACCGAAGTGGGGTACGTGGGGCGCGACGTGGAGTCGATGATCCGCGACCTGGTGGACATCTCCATCGACATGGTGCGGGAAGAGCGGCTAGACGAGGTATCGGACCGCGCCGAGTTGAATGCCGAGGACCGGCTTCTCGATCTGCTGATGCCGCCGCAGCCGGAGCCGAGCGAAAGCGCCGAGCGGTCCCGCGAGAAGCTTCGCGAGCGCTTGAGAGAGGGCAAGCTGGACGAGCGCCAGGTGGAGATCGAGGTCAAGGACCGCGCCCCCACGCTCGAGATCAGCACCAACGCGGGCATCGAGGAAATGGGCATCAACATCAAGGACATGCTGCCCAGCCTCTTCGGCCAGAAGACGCGCCGCCGCAAGATGAGGGTGGCGGAGGCGCTCGATTACCTGGTGCAGGAAGAGGAGCAGAAGCTCATCGACATGGAGCAGGTGACGCGCGTGGCGCTCGAGCGCGTGGAGACCAGCGGCATCATCTTCCTGGACGAGATCGACAAAATCGCGGGGCGCGAATCCGGGCACGGGCCGGACGTGAGCCGCGAGGGGGTGCAGCGCGACATCCTGCCGATTGTGGAAGGCACCACGGTGAACACACGCTACGGGATGGTGCGCACGGACCACATTCTGTTCATCGCCGCGGGGGCCTTCCACGTCTCGAAGCCGAGCGATATGATCCCCGAGCTGCAGGGGCGCTTTCCGATCCGGGTGGAGCTGAAATCGCTCACGGTGGAAGATTTCATCCGCATTCTGAAGGAGCCGAAAAACGCGCTGGCCAAGCAGTACACGGCGCTGCTCGAGACCGAGGGCATCAAGCTGCTGCTCACCGACGACGCGCTGGCGGAGGTGGCCAAGTTCGCCGCCCAGGTGAACGAAAGCTCCGAGAACATCGGGGCGCGGCGCCTGCACACCATCATGGAGAAGATGCTGGAGGAAGTCTCCTTCGAAGGTCCGGATCTGAAGAAGAAGACCGTGCGGGTGGACGCCGCGTATGTCCGCAAGCAGTTGGCGGATATCGTGAAGGACCAGGACCTGAGCCGGTACATTCTGTGAGGGCGCGCACGATCCGCCTCTGGCGGCCTTTTCCAGGTAAACTTCGCCGGTATCATGTGATTATGTCGCATCGCTCGCGTCTGGCGCCGCCCGGCGGCTCAGTGCGCTTGCCTGCGGGCATGTCGGAAGTGTTCCCGTAGGTACCCGTACACCCCGGTTGCCGATGCACAGTACTTCTCGACATTTCGGACCTTGAGAGGGGAGAAACGGGCCGGCTGGTTGACGACCGGGCGTCAACCGGTGTCGCGCCAGTTGCGCGTTCCGAGCGGGCCGGCGTCCAGCGGAACGATCAGGCTCGTGGAAACAGCTTGCAGCCCTCGCGCCGATGTTCGTCCAGAGAGCGGCGCAGGACCTCGAAGGTGTCCTGCTGTTCCGTCCGATCGCCGAGCATCCACTCGTCCAGAAGTCTCGCTAACGCGGACGGGTCACGATCGGGGGATACGCGGGGATTCCCGATGGGGAGGCAGTTAGACCGGCTGGTCGTGTTTGGTGGCGTCCGGCATTCCTTCACTCTTGATCTTACTCCACAACGCTTACCCGTCGGCCCGGGCGCGGGGTTACGTCCGCTTTGGCAAGGGCAAGACGAGAGTTCTTGGAGCGTCGCCGAACGCGACAAAGCCGTGGTGCGGATAGAAGCTCTCCGCCTGGCCGCCCTTGGCCTCGACGACCAGCGCGTAAACGGCGACTTCGGACCGCGCGGCCCGTTCCACCGCATCCCACAACAAGGCGCCTCCGAGTTTGCGGCCATGATAGTCGAGAGAGACGGCCAGGCGTCCCAGGCGCGCGACGGGCACGGCGGGATAGCGTGGCAGGCGTCTGGCGAGCCGGGCCGGCATCTGCGCGAGAAGAACGCCGCCGGCAGCCAACGTGTAGAACCCGGCAACGCGATCCGTGGCGGTCTCGCGGGCCACGAAACACGCCGTGGCGCGGCGGCGAACGTCCTGGGCGGCCTGCTCCCGGAAGTAGCGATCAAGCGCGGCCACACCGCACCTGAACTCGGAACGATCGTGGCCCGGCCCAAGCGGCTCGACGACGAATGGACCGGTCATTGCGGGGATTGGATCAAACGGGAATGAGCCTTCCTCGCACGCTTGAGGGCAGGGGCCAGCGCCGGCGGGTTCAGGAGCAGATCCACAAAGCGTTTCTGGTCCTCGACCGATAAGCGGACGGCCTGGGCTTCGTCGAGCGTCCGGTGCGCAACCTCCCAAGCGGCGGCAACCACAAAATCGCTGATGCTCCGGCCCTGCATTTCCGCGGCGCGCCTGACAACCTGGAGCGCATCGGGAGCGATGCGAGCTTCGATGCGGGCGGTACGGATGGTTTGCGGGGGCACGGCGGAGGCTCTCCTACCATCATTGTACGGGAGTCCGCCTCACAGGGCAACCTGTTGAAGCCGAGATCCGTGGTTCCGCATCGGCGGCCGTCTTCTTTACCCGTCGTCTTCCCAGCGGAAGCGCACGACGGCCAGCGCGCCGAAGGCCAGGGCGCAACCGGTGAGCAGGGCTATGGGAAGGGCGGCGGCGGAAAAGCCGAGGCCGCGCCAGGTGGTGGCGTCCAGGCCATCCATGGCCCAGCGGGTGGGGACCACGACGGTCAGCTTTTGAAGCCAGGCGGGGAAGACGAAAGTCGGAACCCAGGAGCCGCCCAGCATCACCATGAGCAGGGTGGTGAGGATGGAGAGACCGCGGGTGGCTTCGGGGGTCTTGCCTAGGGCGGCGATCAACAATCCCCAGGATGCGGTCATCAGCGAAAAGGCCGCGCAAACGCCCAGGAACCCGGCCATGCTGCCTTGGATGCGGACGCCGAAGACCAGGCGGGCGAAGGCGAACAGGGTCATCAGAATGAACATGGAAGTCAGGGCCGCGCTGGTGGCCCGGCTGCCGAGCAGAACCCCGCGCGAGAGGGGCGCGGCGCGCAATCGCTTCCACACGCCCCGCTGGCGCTGCAAGAGCAACCCGAGGCCTACGTCGATGCCCACGAACAGGATGAACTGGATGCCCATTCCGCCAAAGGCGTGCGCGTAACCGTTGTACTGGACGCCGATGCCCGAGGTGACCGCTTCGGAACGCATCTGGAAGGGGACCGTCATCCCTCCGCGCAGCGCTTGCCGCGGGGCCGCCTGGGTGGCGGCATTAAACCCCTGAACGCCCTGGAGCAATTCGCGCAGGCTCTTCTTTTGGTCCGCCGGCATGGCGAGTTGGTCGAGCTGCCCGAGCGTGTCCTTCACCATGCCGGCGCCGGTCTGGCCGTTAAACATCTCCTTGCTGACGGCCTCCATGACGTCGCCGGTGAGCATGCCCTGGACCATGCTCATCGCCGAACCTTGCGACGGGTCGTAGAGCATGCCGACCTGGGGCTTTGGCGCCGTGGGGTTGAAGAGCGCCTTTCCCGCCTCGGCGCCGAAATCCTTGGGGATGACGATAGCGACGGTGGCCTTGCCTTTGCGCACGGCTTGGCGGGCAGCCTCCAGACCGGAAGGCTTCACGTCCAGGTACTTGTCAGCGGTCAGGCGGCTGACGATCTCACGCGAAATCGCGCCGCCATCCTGGTCGACGGCCAGCACGGGAATGCGGCTGATTTCCGTGGAGCCGCTGCCGCCGAAGATGTAGCCGAAGAACGTGGCGATGGCGATGGGAGCGGCGATGCTCATCAAGAGAGAGCGCCGGCTGCCGAAGAAGAGCTTGAGGTCCTTGCGCGTCAGGGCCAGGAAGGGGGTGAACATCAGTCGCGGAGGCTCCTTCCAGTGAGATTGAGAAAGACGGTCTCGAGGCTGGCGCGCTCGCTGGCGAGGTGCTGGAACGGGTGGCCGTGTTCGGTCAGCCACTGGAGGATTCCGGACGAATCCGCCAGATCGCGCATGCCGATGCGCAACGTCACGCCGCGCAGCTCCACCGACTGAACGCCCGGCAGGATCTGCAATTCCTCGGGCCGAAGCCCGTCCCGGTGGGAATCTTCGAGCTCGACCGTCAGGAGATTGGCGACGGGCAACAGGCGGTGGAGGCCCTGCATGGTATCGTCCGCAACCACCTTGCCGCGATCGACAATCACCATGCGGTCGCAGAGACGCTCGGCCTCTTCCATATAGTGGGTGGTGTAGAGCAGGGTCTTGCCGCGCTTCTTGAGCGTTTCGAGGTTGTCGAAGATGGCGTTGCGGCTTTGCGGGTCGACGCCCACGGTAGGCTCGTCGAGCAGCAGCAGTTGCGGGTTGTGAAGCAGGGCCGCCGCCAGGTTCAAGCGGCGCATCATACCGCCGCTGAACCCGCTCACCTTGTCCTTGGCGCGTTCGGCAAGGCCCACCAGATCGAGCGCCGCATCGACGGCATGCGCCCGGCGCGGGCCGTCCATGCCATAGAGCGCTCCGAACAGATGGAGATTCTCACGGGCTGAGATCTCGGGGTAAAGGCCGATATCCTGAGGGACCAGGCCGATATTGCGCTTGGCCGGGTCCGTGTCGCCGCGCAAACGACGGCCGTCGATCAACACTTCGCCCGAATCCGGGCGGAGCAAGCCGGCGATGATGGACACGGTGGTGGTCTTGCCGGCGCCGTTCGGTCCCAGCAGGCCGATGGTTTCGCCCTTACCTGCGTTGAGGCTGACACCGTCCACGGCGACAATATCGCCGAAGCTCTTGCGGAGCGCTCTCACTTCCAACATGGTTGTTTTGCCTTGCCAGCGTTGCTCTATTTATACGACGGAAATCCTCGAAAGTTCCCTATGTCCCGCGCTAGGGCAAGGTCGCCGATCCACGCTAACACATTCCCCCCGGCCATGCGCCGGCAGATTCGCGTCGGGCGCTCCCAGGAAGGGGTCGCGCATCGACCTGGAATCCTTAGCGCGTCAAATCAACAAATTAGAAAAAGTATTGCGAATACTATCCGGTTTTGGACAGTGGCCTGACAATCGAATTGTTCGTATCTAACAGAAAATAAATTGCCATACCCTCAAACGCGCTCCACTTTTCCCCTATCTGCGTGGGTATTTCTAATGTAAACTATTGATAGCGTCTTACTAAGTATTCCGTATGAATCCAGATAGAATGCCTGGCGGAATTACCACGCTCCTCGTTTGGAGGTTCAATGAACGAACGGACCGCGTTGGAATCACAGCCACAAGATTACGCCGGCGAGCCTGGGTGGGACGGACTCGTCGAGCGCATCCGAGCCGGAGACGCCTCCGGGATGGAGGACCTTTACCGGGTTTTCACGAATGGAATTCGGTTTCACTTGTACCGCCAATTCGGGTCCCAGGACCTGGACGACAAAGTGCACGACATTTTCCTGATCGTCACTCAGGCCATACGCGGCGGGGAACTGAGGGCGCCGGAGCGCCTCATGGGGTACGTACGGACCGTGGTTCGGAGGCAGGTGGCCGGGTACATCGAGATCGCGATGCATTCGCGCCTCAGGCAAACGGAGCTGGACATTGGGGCGCCGCTATCCGACCGCCGCCCGGACCCGGAGCGCAGCGCCATCGAGCACGAGAACATGGAACTCGCCATGCGGGTTCTGAATAGCGTCCGGAAGCGCGACCGCGAGGTTCTGATTCGTTTCTATCTGGAAGAACAAACCGCACCGGAAATCTGCCGCGAGATGGACCTGAGCGACACCCAGTTCCGCCTAATCAAGTCCCGCGCCAAGATGCGTTTCGGAGAACTGGGAAAGAGCCGGCTGGGTCTCCATCCGTCCATCCACTAACGACTGTACGTTATCTCACATATTTCCGGGGCGCCCGCATCGAATTCCGAGAGGTTTGACGCCTTTCAGGCACTAACATTATTCAAAGTCTTGTTTTAGAATGGGAGCGCGTGGCCGAAAGATCTCATAGCCACCTCGGTGGCGAGCAGGTGGAAAGGTACTCCCTGGGCGAGATGTCCGAAGAGGAACTCGCGGGTTGGGACGAGCACCTTTTGATCTGCGATCCGTGCCGGCGGCAGATAGCGGCCAGCGACGAGTACGTGGCGGCGATGCGAAAAGCGGCCGCCCAATTGAGGCGCGGGACAGGGAAGCCGAGCGGCGGCAGGTAGCGGAACGCGCGCCCGCTACTGGCAGATCGGGCGGCGGTCCGATGCCCTGCGATTCATGTCCATGGTCCACCTTCGGCTAGAAGCCGGGGCGTGAAGCGGCCTAACCATGGACGGCGCCCCACGGGCCGCTATCTCTGATTGTATTTCAGGACTTTCTTCCGTAACCGGATGGATTGCGGCGTCACTTCCACGTATTCGTCCTCGCGGATGAATTCGATGGCCTGCTCAAGGTTGAGAATACGGGGCGGCACCAGGCGGATGGCTTCGTCGGCGGTGGAGGCGCGCATGTTGGTCAGCTTCTTTTCCTTGACGATGTTGATGTCGAGGTCGGCGTCGCGCGCATTCTCGCCCACGATCATGCCCTCATACACCTCCGTGCCGGGGCTGACGAAGATTTCGCCGCGTTCCTGCAGGTTGAAGATGGCGTAGCCGGTGGAGCGGCCGGGGCGGTCGGCCACCAGCGAGCCGGTGGGACGGGTGGCGATGTCGCCCTGCCAGGCGATGTGGCCGAGAAACAGCGAGTTCATGATGGCGGTGCCGCGCGTGTCGGTGAGAATCTCGCTGCGCAGCCCGATCAAGCCGCGCGAGGGCACGTGGAACTCCAGGCGCACGCGGCCGGAGCCGTGGTTGACCATCTTGTTCATCTTGCCCTTGCGCTGGCCAAGTTTCTCGATCACAACGCCGAGGAAGGCCTCGGGACAGTCGATGATGAGACTTTCGAGCGGCTCTTCGACCGTCCCGTTAACGGTCCGGGTGATGATTTCGGGCTTGCCGACCATCAGCTCATAGCCTTCGCGGCGCATCATCTCGATGAGAATAGCGAGTTGCAGTTCGCCGCGTCCCATCACCTTGAAGGTATCGTGGCCGAGTTCCTCGACGCGAATGGAGACGTTGGTCAGCAACTCCTTATCGAGCCGTTCGCGCAGGTTGCGCGAGGTGACCCATTGGCCTTCGCGGCCCGAGAATGGGCTTGTGTTGATGGTGAAAGCCATGGCGATGGTCGGCTCGTCGATTTGGATCTGGGGCAGCGGCATGGGCGTTTCCGCGCTGGTCACGGTTTCGCCGATGGTGATGCCCTCGACGCCGGCGATGGCCAACAGGTTGCCGGGAACGCCAACGGTTTCATCCACGCGTTTGAGGCCTTCAAACGAGTAGAGCTTGGTGATGCGGGTGGTGTGGAGCGAACCGTCGCGCTTGGCGATGGCCACGGTATCGCCATAGCGCAGAGTACCGTCGAACACGCGGCCGATGCCGAGACGGCCGAGGTAATCGCTGTAATCGAGGTTGGCGATAATCATCTGCAGCACGCCCTCGGGGTCGCCCACGGGCGCGGGAATGTGCTCGATGATGGCGTCGAAGAGCGGGCGCAGATCGGTGGAGGGGTCCTCGAGCGTGCGCTTGGCCACGCCGGTCTTGGCGATGGTGTAGAGGACCGGAAAGTCGAGCTGGTCCTCGGTGGCGTCGAGGTCGATGAACAGGTCGTAGATTTCGTCCAGGACTTCCGGCACGCGCGCATCGGGGCGGTCGATCTTGTTGATGACGACGATGGGCGGCAGCTTGGCTTCGAGCGCCTTCGAGAGGACGTAGCGGGTCTGCGGCAGCGGTCCTTCGCTGGCGTCGACAAGGAGCATAACGCCGTCCACCACCTTCAGGGCGCGCTCCACCTCCCCGCCGAAATCGCTGTGGCCGGGCGTATCGACGATGTTGATCTTGACGCCGTGATAACGGACGCCGGTGATCTTGGCGAGGATGGTGATGCCGCGCTCACGCTCAAGCTCGTTGGAATCCATAACGCGCTCGACGTGCTCTTCGTGCGAGCCGAAGATGCCGCTCTGGTTGAGCATGGCGTCCACGAGGGTAGTCTTGCCATGGTCCACGTGGGCGATGATGGCGATGTTGCGAATGGCGGTATTGCTGGTTTTCATGAAATCACTTCAGTCGGCTCGAGGCGGGATTGCAGGCGTTGTTATGTAAAGAGGAAAGCGGCCAACGCTGTGGCCCGTAAGTACAAGTTTATCATGCCGGGCGGGTTGCGCTTCGGCGCTCCGATGCTAAAATCGAAGCAGCCCATGCCGAAATCCTTAGAGGAACTGCAGGCCATCGCCAAGCGCGTACGGCAAGAGATCGTCGTCATGATCGGCGCCGCGAAAAGCGGACATCCGGGCGGATCGCTTTCCGCCGTCGAGATTCTTGTCGAGCTTTATTTCGACGCCATGCGGATCGATCCGAAGAACCCCAAGTGGCCGGATCGCGACCGCTTCATTCTCTCCAAGGGCCACGCCGCGCCGGTGCTCTATGCGGTCATGGCGGAGGCCGGGTACGCCGATACGCCCCTCGATAAGCTGAACACCCTGCGGCAACTCGGCTCCGTGTATCAGGGCCACCCCGACGTGCGCTTCATTCCCAGTCTGGAGGCTTCGGCCGGTTCGCTGGGCGAGGGCCTCTCGCTGGCGCTGGGGATGGGCCTCGCGGCGCATCTGGATGGCCGCCCATCGCGCACGTACGTCATGCTCGGCGACGGTGAAATCCAGGAGGGCCAGGTCTGGGAGGCCGCCATGGCCGGTGGATTCCACAAGTCCGACAACGTCGTGGCCATCGTCGATTACAACGGCATCCAGCTCGATGGCTTCGTGAAGGACATCATGGACGTCGCGCCGCTGGCCGAGAAGTGGCGCGCCTTCGGCTGGCATGCCATCGAGATCGACGGTCACGACTTCCCGGCCATTCAACGGGCGTTTCAGGAAGCTCAAGCCACCAAGGGCAGGCCCACCTGCGTGGTGGCCCACACCATAAAAGGCAAAGGCGTCTCCTTCATGGAGAACAACCCCAAGTTCCATGGCACGGCGCCCACCCCGGCCGAAGTCGAACAGGCCCTTCAGGAGTTGCGATAATGCCCGGCAAAACGAAATTCGATCTCACTCCCGGACCGGCCACGCGCGAGGCGTTCGGCCGCACGCTGGCGGAACTCGGCCGCGAAAACCGGGACATCGTGGTGTGCGACGCGGACCTTTCCAAATCCACCATGACGACGTATTTCGCCAAGGAGTTTCCCGAGCGCTTTTTTTCCTGCGGCATCGCGGAAGCCAACATGGTGGGCATCGGAGCGGGCCTGGCCAGCGCCGGCAAGATCCCGTTCGTTTCCAGCTTCTCGGCGTTCGTCATCAATAAGGGTTTCGAACAGCTCCGCGTCTGCGTGGCGTACCCCAAGCTGAACGTCAAAGTGGTGGGCACCCACAGCGGCATCTCCATCGGCGAAGACGGCCCTTCCCAAATGAGCGTGGAAGAGACCGGGCTGGCGTGTTCCCTGGTGGGATTCGTGGTGATTTCGCCGGCGGACGAAGCCGCCACCAAGGCGCTGGTCCGCGCGGCCGCCGCCCACATCGGCCCCGTCTTCATCCGCACGGGACGCCCCAAAGCCCCTAAGGTGTACGATGCCGGCCAGAAGTTCGAAATCGGCAAGGCCATTGAAGTGATCGAGGGGACGGACGCCACCGTCATCGCCAACGGCCTGCTGCTGGCCGAGGCGATTCGCGCCGCCGAAACGCTGGCGGCGGAGGGCGTTTCGGTGCGCGTCGTGGACATGCACACCGTGAAGCCGCTCGACCGGGATGCGGTGAGCCGCGCGGCTATCGAGACCGGCGCCATCGTGGTGGCCGAAGAGCACCTGGTGGATGGCGGGCTGGGCGTGCGCGTGGCGCAAGCCGTGGCCGAGAGCCGGCCATGCCCCATGGAGTTCGTCGGCATTCGGGACACGTACGCCGAATCCGGCCAAGCCGGGGAATTGATGGAGAAGTACGGTTTGGTGGCGCGCGACGTGGCCGCCGCCGTTCGAAAAGCGGTCGCGCGGAAGCGCTAAGCGTACGTCATTCCCATGCCGGAACCCGCCTGCCTGTCCGACGCGCTGATTGAGCAATCCACGCATTGCAGTTGGGTTCTCACCGCGGAAGGGGAGTTCCTGCGCGTTTCCGGCGATCCGCGGCCGATTTTCCGGAAACCCGCCTCCGAGTTGGTGGGCCGCGCCATGGCGGAGGCCCTCGATGCCGGCTTGGCGGGCGAGTGGAAGGACCGCTTGGAGCGCATTCTGGCCGGCGAGACGATGATGCTGCGCCTGCGCCACCAGGCCTGCGATTGGGCCATCGTGATTTTCCCGGTCCGCTTTCAGAACCGGGTCTACGGCGGCGGGTCGGCGGTCGAAATCACTTCCTGGAACGCCGCCGAACAGGAGTTGCGTCACACCGTCCTGGGCGCTCTCAAGGCGCAGGAATTCGAGCGCCGCATGGTCTCCAAATTCCTCCACGACAGAGTCGGCCAGAACCTTACCGCGCTGGGGCTGCAACTCGACTTGGTGCGTATGGATCTGGAAACGGTTTCGCCGGAAACCTCCGCGCGGGTAGTGGACATCCAGCGGATTCTCGAAGGCATGATGGAAGAGGTGCGGGAATACAGCTACGAGCTGAACCCCTCGGCCGTGGAGCGCGCCGGGCTGCGCTCCGCGCTCGACCGTCTGGCCGCGCGCGTTCGCGGACGCTTCACGGGCGCGTTACGGGTAAACGTCGATCCGTCGCTCAACCTCGATCCAGGCGTGGCCTCCGCCATGTACCAGATCGCGCAGGAGGCCGTGGAGAACGCCCTTCAGCATTCCAGTTGCTCGGCGATTGAAATCGCGGTAAAGTCCACAAGGACGGGTCCCGCCATGGAGATCCGCGACAATGGAAAGGGATTCGATCCGGCTGACATCGCGGGCGGGCGTCGCGGGCTGGGTTTATTGAGTATGGAACATCACGCCGCCCAGGCGGGTCTGGATCTATCGATCAGGAGCAGCCGGGGGAATGGCGCTGCCGTACGGGCGGCTGCGCCGGAGGCTTGACAATCATGTCGTGTAGCATAGTCCTTGTCGACGATCATAAGCTGGTGCGCGACGGCGTCAAGACCATCCTCGAGCGCGGAACGGAGTTTCACGTTGTCGGGGAGGCCGAAAATGGGTCCGACGCCGTGGCGCTGTGCGAGAAATCCGCGCCGGATCTGGTCCTCATGGACATCGGGCTGCCCGGCATGAGCGGCATCGAGGCCACCACGGAGTTGTTGCGCCGCTGTCCCGCCGTGAAGGTGGTCATTCTTTCGATGTACGACGACGAGAACTCGGTGGTCGGCGCCATTCGCTCCGGCGCGCGCGCCTTCGTGCTTAAGAAGGCCTCCTCCAACGAGCTTCTGGACGCCCTTCGCACGGTGGCGCGCGGCGGCTCCTATCTCAGTTCGCAAGTATCCGACCGTCTGCTGGCGCGCATCCAGCGCGGCGATCTGGACACGCACGAGCATAGCGCCCTGCAAACGCTTTCGCCCCGCGAGTTACAGGTGCTGCGGATGGTGGCCGAAGGCCAAACCAGCAAGGACATCGCGGCGCTGCTCAATCTGGGCCTGCAGACCGTCCGCAGTTACCGCAAGACCATGATGAAAAAGCTCGGTGTGAATAACGTGGCGGGCCTCACCCAACTGGCGCTTGCCGCCGGCCTGACGCACTGGAATAAGCCCGGCGGAAACGAGTAAGCCGGCGCCAACTCCGTGGGCCGGGTTCCCCGTTCTGCCAGACCGCAAACAAGCGCACTGCCCCGTCAGTCTAGTGTAGTGCGTCATTCAGAACAGCGATTATGCTTTGGCCTTGTGGGGCGGGCTATACAGCCCGCGGACCCGCTTTCCAGCGGGTCCAGCCGCCTGAAAGGCGGCTGCAGGCAAGATTGCCTGCCCCACTTAGCTTCGCTATACTCC
>Ga0182027_10002833_pt1 | contig 27834 bp, 19 predicted proteins | sample 712E1DmetaG_FD_121300 | JGI IMG/M metagenome (GOLD analysis project Ga0182027, IMG submission 121300) | Permafrost microbial communities from Stordalen Mire, Sweden - 712E1D metaG (Illumina Assembly) | ecosystem: Environmental > Terrestrial > Soil > Wetlands > Permafrost | place: Sweden...
CCGGAATTTCCAGATTTTTCTCATCAATGTCATTTGTTATTGTCAATGAATTTTTACGCGAAAATATTTTATTCAGATCATACGCAACATAAGGGCCCATCACATTTGGAGCTGTTGAAACCCACATAATTCTTTTTTCGGGTTCAAAAATGATGGAATGATGTGCAAGCAATTGATTAACTGCTTTTTCGTTGCCATATCCTATGGAGATGTCGTTCAAGCCATTTTTGTTGCGCAGTATGGATGCTGCTATTAAGGGATTAAGAGGCCTATTCTGGTTCAACAGTTGTTGTATTCTTAAAAAACGGTATCCTGTTGCATTGTTTAATCTGTTTTCAACATTTGATGCAGAACTTGAAAATTTGGCTCCCTGATAATGATTGGTACAAATCAGGATTGAAGAATCTGGTTGTACTAAATCTTCTCCTTCCGGTCTTTTTTCTATTATAATTGCCTTTTTATCAAATGCTGAGCTTATCAGGAATGATTCGGAAACAAACAAACTTCTTTTTGAAGCAATTTCAATTGCCTCATCGAGGTTTGAAGCATACTGTAAAATTTCCCGGGCAACAATCGTTACAGGCGTAGCTGTGTGATAAGCCATGCCCAGCGTACCGGCATTAACTGTAATGGTAAGGCCCTTTTCATTCATTCCCGATACAACTCCAATCATTCCTCCCCAGGTGACAAATGCAAATTTAAATCCCGAATCTGGGGCAACAAATTCGACAATTTTGTTTCTCGCAAAATCATCGCCAAAGTAAAAATCAAAATTTCGTCCGACTATTAGCAAAGAATCTTCAGAGTGTTCGTTCCATGTTGCAAATGAACTGCAGCCCACCAATTTATAACTTTGCATGGCATGGCCAATATCGTGTGCTGCATGATAATTTAAAAGTCTTAAGTATGCCGGGCCATACTCATCGAACTTGTGTGACGCGGATTGTGAAATTCCGAAAATCTCATCAAGGTATTCGGTCTTAACCTGTGCCGGAAGATTCCTGTTAAACCATGCTATTCCATTCAGCAGTATATTTTGATAGAATTTTGAAGGTATCACTTTGTTTATTTCTGAGACAAAAATCTCTTCCTGTTCTTTTACAAGTTTTCCTGATAATTTTCCGGCAATTATTCCCCGGTCGTAAGCATTACCCTCGACATACATTTCCCATAATTTATATCGGTTTTGCCTAATCCAGTTTTTCCCAATTGAGTAAGCACCATTGCCTGAACCCACAGGATTCATTGTGGAATATTTGCTTAAACCTACAATAGGATTCTTTGGTTTGAAGACTCTTACATCGATATAAATGCAAAAGTATATAAGAAGGATGGCACCTATAAAAATAATTAGGGTAACAGATGCTATTTTTATGATTTTTCTAAACACGGTTAATGTCCTTCAATAATTGGTTTAAGTCTGTAAACTCAGCACAGGTCAATAAAGCTCCCATTGATACTCCCATAAAACCATGCATGTTCAGGTTTTGGCCTGTAAGGAATAGATTCGGAACCTTAGTACGAGGTAATAAAATTGATTCGAGAGGATTCCTGCAATCCCTCTCAATTCCATAAGTCGCTCCCCGATATGTGCCTGTGTAATCTTTTAGTGTCAGTGGAGTTGAAGCGGAATAAGATTTAATATGCTTCCGGATACCGGGCATGGCTTCTTCCAATTTATTCAAGACTTTCTGTGACATGGCTTCTTTGAATACTTCATATTCTTCGCCCCGTTGTTCCGGAATTGTATTTTCCCATTTTTCAACTTCGGCATAGTCCATAAATGCCAGGACAGAGAATCCACGGGTGAAATTTTCATCCACTGAATCAGCTACAGGGTAAAGGCCAAATCCTTCGGGAAATTTTTCCATACTGCAATTGCTGGCACCCCAAACATTGCCTTCCGGACAATAATAATAATTTGAATTCATGTATGGCACTTTCCCATCTTCCAGCACCACATATAAAGTAAAAGTAGATAACGTATTTCGAAGTGACTTTATTCTTTTTCTGTATGATTCCCTGATTTTACCATATTCTATCATTTCAACCATATAATATGGATGAATGTCAGAAATAAAATTCTTGGCAAAAATTTCGCTTTGATTTTTCGTCAATACCGAACTAATATTATTGTCATCAAACCTGAATTTTTCTGCTTTCTCATTGAGAATTAGTTCACCACCATAATCGGTGAATTTTTCTATCAGTTTTTCTGTGATTTGATTACTTCCATCAACAAACCGATATGCGCCTTCTATATAATGATTTGATATAAGCGCATGGATATAAAGAAATGCAGATTCAGTCGTTCCTGCATAAAGAGAATTCGGCCCTGCGAGGAATTGACGAAGCATATTATTGTCCGTTATGGAACAAATAAATTCCCAGGCATTGCCGTAATTAAACTTGTTATAAAATGCCTGCATATCAAATTCTACCGGTTCAAGGTTATATAGTGACACGGACCGGGCAATTTCCTGAATGATGGCAATATATTTGTTAATTGCCGTTAATTCCTGCGGAAAATAAGTGAATAATTTCGATTTAAATTTTTCATATCCTATTGGATAAACGAATTCTTCCTCTCCAATTCTAAAACGGTCATAACCTTCACCGTCCATCTTCCGGAGTTTAAGTCCGGGTAAAACATCCAGGTAATCGTACAATTTATTTAAAACCTGTCCTTCCCCAAAGCCTCCTACATAATGAATACCGGTATCAAACATGACACCATCCTTTATGAATGATTGCAAACAACCTCCTGCAGCAGGGTTCTTTTCAAGAATACCTACTTTATATCCTTTTTTCCCGAGTATATTTCCTGTGACCAGTCCTCCCAGACCGCTGCCAATGATTAATATGTCATATCTATTGTTCATGAATTCTCCTTTTTAGCAAATAAATCTGGTTGGATGTCAACCCTTCATCTTTAATAACAGACAATTCCAGATCATTGTTTTCGGCTACAGATTCAATAAAAGCGCTTGAGAAAAAGGATAGTTTTTGTTTTGTTTTATTGAATCCGATTTTTGTCGATAAGAATTCAGAAAATAGGGTACGGGTATGTTCTTTTTCCAATTGGATATCTCCGTCTCGAATGATTATTTGCCCGCCTGAATTTAATTTGCTGATGCATTTATTCAGAAATATCAGTTGATTTTCTGACGTCAGGTAATGCAACATATCGCTTATCAGAAATATATCAGATGGTTGCACATCATATTCAATTGCATCTGCTACTTCAAACTGTATATTGCAATGGCTTGCCAGTTCGCAATTTCGGGCCAGATCAATTTTTTCTTCATCGTAATCAATTGCAAATATTTTCCTGGCAGGACTTCGAAGGCTCAACATAAATGCCATAGGACCATAACCACAACCGACATCCGTAATAACCGCATTTTCAGGGATGAGTTCGTCAAAAACCCGATAGTATTTTTCAAGTTTCAACTTAATTTTTATGTAAAATTCTATTACCGGTCCCTTAAATATGTAATTGGAAATGAGTCTGTGACGCAGGTAATATGGGGTTTCAAGTTCTTTTGCTAACAGGCTGTATGTCTGGCGCATCTTAAAGCAAGTTTCTTTTGACGCTTTGTAATATGCACGCGGGTCATTCTTATCCATTTTAAAGGAATACAGTCTGTGGATTGTTACACGGCCCGGACTTAGGACGAAAGTTCCACGTGGCAAGACATCCCAAAATCCATGTAAGACGAAAACCTGCACAGGAATATCTAATTGCTGTGCCAGATAAAACCCCCCCTTGTGAAATCTTTTAATCTGACCTGTATCCGTTCTTGATCCCTCCGGAAACACTACCAACGAACATCCTTCATCAACTCTTTTTTGAATAGTCCCTATAATTTTATCATATCCTTCTGTTACATTGATATGGCCGCAAAACCTTGCAACGAGGCCAAAGACAGGACTGTTCCAAACCCAGTTTTTTGTCAGTAACAAATTTCTTGGGGACAGTGACATATAAACCAGAATATCAATCATCGATTGGTGGTTTGATATAATTACTGAGGGCTGCTCAAAAGTACTTTTATCGAAACCGACTTTATACCTTCTGGCTCTGTGATAGATGTCCATAAGGTATTTACAACCACGGCTTACAATAGCGCGCAAAACGTAACGTTTTCGCGATTTTTTTGCCGGAAAAAGATAAAACAGTGGCAACAAAAATGTAAGCACGATTGAAAAAATTCCAAAACCTCCGAATATTATAATTGACAATAATAAATTATAAGCTTCGATAGGACGAACACGTTTTTTACCGTTATTTTCAGTCAGGAGCCGGAATAACACCGGTTGTAATGTAAGAGAAATTAATACAGCTGTGACAAGTCCGATAACCGATAGGACTGCAATAGAACGCAATGCAGGGTGTTTGGCAAAGATTAGCACTCCGAGTCCCGTTACAATTGAAAGTATGGAAATAAATATGGATGACTTGTTAGAAAGCATATCATTGTTACCGAATTTATATTTTTGAAGCAATCCATCCGTGGTATAAATTGAATAATCGTCTCCCAGTCCGAAAATCAGTGAGCAAATGATAATGTTAAAATAATTGAGTTTTATACCAACCAACCCCATCATTCCCAGGATCCAAATCCAACTTAAAAAAATTGGGAGAAATGTTATTATCGTGGTTTCAATCCGGCCCAGGAAAATGAGTATAATGACAAATACCATAATCATTGACAAATTCAGCAGGGTATTGAAATCGGTCTGCACCGTATCGAACATTTTCTGGTAAAAGTCTTTCTTATCAAGCAGGTACGCAGATTTCACATGCAGGAATACATTGGCTATGTTTTCTTTCTGTTCGGGATTTTCAATTCGTATCACACTTGCTATGATCATGCGGTCATGAAGACGAATCTGAAAATTATCGGTTAATTCTGAAAAGGCTGCAAACAGGGTATCGGGTGGGACAGGAGTTAATCGACTTCCAAGCGATTGATAAAAACCATCAAATGCATTTGACTTAAAATGATTATTAACAGCTGCTTTCGTCAGCTTATTTTTTAAAGTATTGAGCCTTTCTTTTGTCCAGAAACTATCCCATTTTGCGATCCTGGTAGATTGATTTTCTTCTGAAAAGATGAGCGATTGAATACTGAAAAAATCGTCAATTTTACCTATCCTTTTGAGTGAATCGAGTTTCGAATTATTAAATTCCGAATTTAAAACGGCTTTGTCTAGCGTAGATCCTGAAGAAAGGAGGTATATTTTTTTCCTGTTCAGCTGACTTACTTTGTTTAGATTTTGTTCCGCTTTCTTTAAAAATGCAGGCATGAAATTGCTTTTTTCAAGATCTTTCTCGATACCTGCATATTGTGCGAAATAGGAGAGTACAATTGTTAACACCACAAGTACAATGATTTTGATTGTATTGTGTCCGGTTTCAATACCTGCCAATTTTTCAATAAAGGTTATTTTTTGAATTTTATATTCTTTCTTATTGAAATTTGTAAAGAATGGCAGGATAAATATGGCTGCCAGTGCCGAGGCAAAAATACTGATGGCTGCAAAAAGCCCCAATTGTTTTAGTGCAGGTGAGGATAAGAGCATCATTAATAAAAATGCCAGAGCGGTAGTCAGACTTCCGACCAAAATCGGGCCGGCAACCTTTTTTACAACTTCACCAATATTATCAGTATGTTTAAGGTGTGTAAGCAAGTGAAGCGCATAGTCAACCGAAATAGCCAATAAAACCGATCCCATTCCCAGGGAAATAGCCGATACTTTAATTTTGAATAAAGCAAAAATAATCAGGGCAACGGTTATCCCAAAAGCCGCTGGTATTAGTATCAGCAGGAAGTTACTTTTTCTTCTGAAAAAATAATAGATCAGCAGAATAATAATTACGGAGGCGATCGATATGGTGAGTTTAATATCTTGTTTAATCTGTGTAGAATTGGCTGCAGCAGCAGGTGATGTGCCCAGGTATTCAATTCGGATTGAGTTATGATAGTTGTTCTTTATGGAAGCAATCGTTTTATCAATTTTCTTAACAAATTCAGCATCTTGTGAAGTATTCCTGGCATCTCTGGGCGTTAGAAAGAATAACAGGTTATTCTTATCGGAAGTAAACAAATAATTTTGGTAAAAAATCAGACTATTATCAATTTGCAGGCTTTTTAACCGGGAAAGCTGTCTTGTAGCCAAACCAAAGGGATCACGGAAGATGAATTTTGAAATCATCATCCCTGCGGGTGAATTAAGCGCAATGATATATTCCTTAAGCATTTTATCAAAATTTCCATACTCGATAAGGCTGTCGAGGCGGTGGTAGTCCTTATCTTCAATATATAAAGGCATGTATTTGTAAAATGACTGAAGAAGCCTGTATTGCATGAAAATATCCGCTTTGCCTTCAATTTTTGAAATATACTCAGGTACGTATTTTTGATTGATCGAATCTGTGAGATCGTTGGCTGCTAAAACAAGGGTTCCCGGATCGTTTTTGGTTGTATCTGTAAGATAAACATGGAATATCATCCTGTCAAAAAAGCTTGCGCTATCCAAAATTTCACGCAGAAATTCGTTGTCTTTATTGGCTGGAATAATGGAGGATAAATTCTCTTCGAAATGAATTTCCCGGGTTGAGTATACAATGCCTATTCCAATGATTGCATAAAAAATAATCAGTAAAAATATTTTAGATATATTGAATTTTTGATTTTTCAATTTTTCCATTAGCCTCTTTTTCCTTTTCTTCTGATTTTTAAAGATACATACGTCAATAATGTCATGCTGCCCCCTACTATGAAAGCCAACAAAATACTGCCACATATATATTGGACCAATCCGGTTTTTACAATATGCAGATCGATGTGCTGGTTAAATGTAAGATGGATGGGGTCAGCAACAAACAATTTTCCCAGTACCAAACTCCCATAAAGAACAAAAGGAATAAAGGGAGGAAAACTTACGTTGGTAGACAGAATTACCAAAGCCTTATTTAGTTTCAACAGATGAGCAATAGAAACAGCGATGATCATTTGATAGCCCCAAATAGGAAAAATCCCCATAAACACTCCAACCCCGACAGCCAATGACACATTTTTAGTTGACTCACCGGACCCCATAAGTTTTTTAAATTTTTCAACGGTGAAATTTTTATAGTAGTATAGGGGCCTTGCATAAGTTACAGCAATTGCAACCAATATTGTATTTAATATACTGATCCTGAAAAAATCTTTAAAGGGCCTAAAATGCGATACTCTCTCACCTTCAGGGGCGTAATAAACACTCACCGGCACACTGTGCAATGGGATTCCGACCCAGGCTGCACGAACCAGCACTTCTATTTCAAATTCAAATTTCCTTGTAAAAAAATGAATGGTACTTAGCTTTTTAATTGGATACAGTCGGTATCCCGACTGGGTATCGGGTAGATTGATCCCTGTTTCGATACGAAACCAGAAATTTGAAAATTTATGTCCAAAACTGCTTTTTCCTGGAATACTTTCCTGTTCCATATTTCGAGCTCCCACGATGAGGGAACCGGGATTTTTATCAATAAGATCTATAAATTTTGGGATTTCACGGGTATTGTGCTGTCCGTCGGAATCGATTGTAATTGCGTAATCGTAATTTTTAGTCAGGGCAAATTTAAAACCCAGCCGTAACGCGCTTCCCTTGCCCAGGTTTTTTGGATTGTGAAGTATTTCAATATCTTTAAAATTCAGCAATATTTCCCTTGTTCCGTCCGTTGAGCCATCGTTGATTACAATAACATTGGAAGTATATGCTAATACACCGTTAATGACATCGGCTAAAGTGCCAGCATTATTATATGTCGGTATAAGCACACAACATTTCAGCTGATTGAATTTATCAAAGTAGTTACTCCTCACAGAAATCCCCCTTAAGTTTACTAAACACCTGTCCATTTCCCGAAATGACACAACTGGCATTAATTTTTTCCGCCTCTTCACTATACTCTACCGATAAATCAAGCTCGGTTATATTAGTCGGTATGACGGCTGAAATGAATTTTATCTCTCTTGCTTCAGTCATCATTAAATTCTTATTCAGTGCTGACGAAAGAATTTGTCTGATTATTTCAATGAGCGCTACACCAGGTGTTACAGGTTGCCCGGGGAAATGTCCTTTAAAAAGAGGATGTTTCGCATTTATACTTATCCGTGCTATAATAGTCCCGGTATCGTTTCGATCTATCTGATATGAAAAAAAATCATTTAAAGGCATTATTTAGTTTTTTCAAATGAATAACCGTTTGATATTTCATGGTAACATTAATTTCATCCGGTAAATTGGCATTGTCGCTGTATCTTGCTTCGATTCTGTTCTTTCTGCCTTCTTTTACAATGGACTTGTCTTTAATATTATCAGTGTATTCAACCTCAGCATATCCCTTTTTCAATTTGCAAAAATAACTACTTTTATTTAGCGAATTGTTATTGCATGTTTTTCTGATTTTAGATTGCTGTAAAAGCATTTCGATAAAGCTATCCATAAATCTAACCGTCGAATTCCTTTTAATGGCATCTAAACAGTAAGTATTTATGGCAATCCCATTTTCATAACTGAATTCCATCATCCTCAAACCTACCTCGGTAAGAAATACAATTCTAATGGCTGAACTGTCGGACATCCTGCGAAATGCAATTAAGCCAGAGAAATGATATTTCAATACTTTTATATCTGCATTGTATAGTACCGGAGTGTCATCAGCAAATTTGATTATCGGGCTAATTATAATAGTCGCCGGCAGTTCGCACTTTATACAGTCCTTGGGAGCTGCACAACCAATGAGCAATATAAGAATATTAAGGAGTAAAAAGACCTTCGTCAAACTCTTCATTGATAATAAGATTTGAAAAACTAATTTCACTGTAATCAGATCCGCTTTCAATCATTTTTATTTTTGTAACAGAATACGAATTCTTATCGACATAAAGCTCCATCTGACTTATTAATGTACTAATGGCCTGAGATGTAGGTTTCATAAGGATCAGATAGAAACGGGTATTTTCAAAAACCTGTATTCCGTAGTCCTTATTATCTAAAATATTTCCGCTTACAGAAGCAATCATGATATTATTAACCTGTTCAAATATTGCATTGCCCTTCATATCGAGTTCTGTTTTTGAACTCTCGCTGATCATCTTGAGCTTTCCATTGTTTAGCACAAGGATGTATTTATAGGGTTTTGTATATTCCCATCGTACTTTGTTGGGAGTTTTGTACCAGAATTTCCCTTCCGATTCAAGCGCTGCATCCAGGTATTGAAGGTGTTTTTCCTGTACAAAGTTGCTTTTTATGCAGGTAAGTTTTGATGCATAATCTTTCATTTTCGATGAAAAATCTGATGCTGATTTTACGGGAGTGAATCCTGCAGGTTGATTAAAAGCAATGGCTGAAAAGGTAAAAAAGGCGATCAATACACAACAAATTCTTTTCATCCCTTCAAATCTTTAAATTATTAATTATTTTTCAATCATCTGCGAATCAGTTCATCCAAACTTACCGGAGTGAGATTTTGTTGTTCGCAATATAGTAAAAGCCCCTCTAATATTTGTATGGCATTTTTTGTTGTATCGTGCAGTAAAATAATACTTCCGGGTCTTAACCGGGTTGTAATCCTTGCAAGAACTTTTTCAGGATCTTTTATAATTGTATCAAACGATCGGACAGACCATCCGATTACGATCAGATTGAACTTTTTTAAGGCATTTGCAATGAGAGGGTTTGTCACGCCAAAAGGTGGACGAAAATACAAAGGCGTTGCGCCGGTAATTTTTTGAAGGGCCTCCTGCGTGTCGGCAATATTTTTACTGATTTTTTTAACACCCATTATCGGAAAATACGGTTTGTGATTGTAAGTGTGATTTCCGACCAGGTGATTTGCATTCTTTATTTTTTGTACCAGAAGCCAGTTTTTTTCTGCTTTTTCACCAATCAGGAAAAAACTGGCTTTTGCATTGTATTTTGCAAGTATTTCTAATATACCTGAAGTATTCAGATCAGGTCCGTCATCAAAAGTTATGGCTATTTTCCTGTCTTCTTCCGGACCACAGCATATTGATTTTAGGTATACTCCTGAATTGATAACAAGAGAAGCTGAAAGAAAAAAAATGGTCCATAGAATTGCTAAAATCAGAATAACAAACCAATAATACGGATTTGATATAGTTAATATACTACTCCCTAATAATGTCGATATAGCAATAATCGATGTAACATTATATACCGGCTTTCGAAACCAGGATGCATGCATGTGTGTCGGGTTCACTATAATTGTGAATTAAAATGCGATCAATTTTTTTTGGTTTTTTTTCTATGTCATCAATGAACATGTAATCCGGTAATTTCTGTGTTTTAATAATTTCGTTGGCAATCCAGAGGCCAAAAGCAGAGGCAGTATCGTATTCGCCACAGAGATGTTTATAATAACAGTGAGGCGTATTCTGAAAATTAAAATCCATAAAATTATCATAGTGTTTTCTTATGCGGATGTCGCCATTAAAGCCCGATAATACAAGATCGAAATCAGAGAGATTCAGACCATGATTGGATTTTAAAATATCCGATAGCTTCATAATAGATGTAAAAATTACGCCATTGATGTATGTAATGCATTGTGGGGTAGGCTCTTCCGTCAGAAGGAAGAAAGTTGCACCTTCTCCGGCAATGGTACCAGTACTATCGTTTTTAAAAAGTGCAGTATTTTCAACCGGGATATTTTTCCAATAATCGGATTTCCTTTTTAATTCAAAATCTGCCTCGGCAATCTCATCGATTCCTCCTATCAGGATATTCTTTTTACCTTCGGCTATGAGCATCAAGCTATCCATCAGTCCATATTCAAAAGACAAAGTATGGTTTACAAAAACGTTATTGTACTCCTGACATTCAAAAAACAGTGCAATCTGGCCGCCAACAGTATTATGGGTCGATTGAATAAAAGTAGCCGGTGATAGAGTTTCTTCTTTCTTTACGGCCATTTCATCCAGAAATTTATACGTATCGGAAAGACAACCCCATCCGGTTGCTGTGATGATTGCATCGGGCATTAATATGGCTGATGAATTTAAACAAGAAGCCGAAGCTGCAATTCCCATTCTTACAATTTTGTTCATCCTCCGCATTTTAATTGGAGGAATGATTTCTTTATAGTCGGGTTCAACTGCAGGCATTTTTTCCTGGAATTTGGTAATCTCTTTCCATGGAAAAGAATTTTCTGAACTTAGTTGTGCTGAAATTGCTGCACTGCTGCTAATGTATGCCTTCATATTGATTAATTAATGACTGAAAAGACGAGCGATGTATCGCATCCTCCAAATCCGAATGAATTGGACAGCACATGTTTTATATTTTTCTTCGTAAAAGTTCTGACCGGTATCAAACCGACATCTTCGATAGGAGCATTAAATCTCAGGTTTGCATATACTTCATTGCTTTGGATTGCTACAGCCGAGAAAACTGCTTCAATTGCGCCGGCTGCTCCGAGGCAATGGCCGGTAAAAGCTTTGGTTGAGCTGAATGACGGGACATTCTGAATAAAAAGTCTCTTCATGGCAATACCTTCAGTCAGATCGTTATTGTCAGTACCAGTGCCATGCACATTAATATAATCAATGTCTTTAACAGAAATTCCCGCATTCGCAATGGCCTCGCCCATCGCTTTAAAAGCACCCCGTCCATCGCATGATGAGGCAGTCTGGTGAAATGCATCGTTTGAATTTCCATATCCCGAAACCCGGCAATAGGCATTTACATTTCTATTAACTGCATGTTCCTTCGACTCAAGAATAACGAATCCGGCGCCTTCGCCAAGGTTTAGTCCTTTACGGTCGGCAGAAAACGGTCGACAAGGGGATGGGTCCAATATCATAAGTGACCGGAAACCATTCAGGGTAAAAACAGAGAGGGCATCGCTGCCTCCTGCAATAACAACATCGAGAATGCCATGTTGGATAAGTTTAGCACCAAGCATTATTGCATTTGCTCCCGAAGAACAAGCTGTGCTGATAGTATTTATATAATCTTTTACACCAAAATAATTTGCCAGATAGTTGGTTGTGAATCCGCAATGATGACTTTTGATAAACTCTGCAGGGTCTGTACCCATTGAATACAGTCTTTCGGTTTTGTCCATTCCACCGACAGTAGTTCCTAGTATAATACCCGTTTTACTATCATGAATTGTCAGCCTGGCTGATTTTATTGCCTCATCGACAGCCATAACGGCAAGGAGGGTCGTTCGCGGCAGATCTTCTTCAATTCCTGTGATGGACAATATTTCATTATTGCATAGTTTGACTTCTCCGGCAACGTAATTGTTTTTATGGACGGTTTCAAGAAACTGAATATTTTCAATACCGGTAAGGTCATTGCGCAAGGAATACAGACATTCATCCAGATTTCTGCCTATTGAAGAGACAATACCCAGGCCGGTAATCCATATTTCACGATTTTTAAACATTTCTTCCATTAATTTCCAAAATTTACGAATGTAGATTGAAATCGTTTAATAGTACCATTTCTGAAAGTTTTTGTGCATAGTTATCAGAAGTATTGGAAATCAGCCAGAGATTTACATAATAATTTACATCACTAATATAATTGGACCAGCCAAGGATACAAGAGGTAATTTTTGTGCTTGAAAAAGCAACGGATACTTGTTCGATTAATTGTCTGGCATCAAATGATTCCTGGATGAGAAACATTGTTTCTCCTTTCCATCCATGGCGAATACACAATTCACCCAGGGCTATATTCGGTAAAGTATAAACAAAAACTGACGGACTTGGGACTGATTCCAGTGTTGATATAAAATTTTTGTCGGTATCAATGGTGGAAACTGAATTTGAAAAGATCAGGGCAGTATCGTCGGGCAAAGAAGCACCCGCACTATTTTTTCTGATAAGCAGTTCACACGCCAGAAAAGTTAATTTTGACAAATGATCCATTTTGTAAAATTTCGGATACGTGATATCGAGTTTTTTATACAATTGTTTACCGAAGTCATCAAAAACAGCATCATTGTTATTCTCATATATAACCTGTCCATCGCAAACTGCTTTATTGTTTGCTATACTGGTGCTGTGGATTATATATAATTTTTTATCTTCCATTTTTTTCCAATACGATTGCAGCGTTACAACCTCCAAACCCGGAGGCAAGTTTCAGACATCGGTTAAGTTCTTTTAATTGTAAACTGTAAGGAGTGTTGATGGGTGACACGACACCCTGTTTTTCAAGTCCGCATGTTTTGAAAATCATGCTGTTTAACATAGAATGTTTTGTAATAATGGTTTCGATCACACCGGCAGCGCCTAAAGTATGGCCAAAATAACCTTTAAAACTGTTTACCGGCACATCCTGCATTCCCAGTCTCTGTATAGCCATGCTCTCCATATCATCATTGTATGGAGTTGCAGTTCCATGCGCAGAAATAAAATCAATATTCAGATTATTATCCAGGGCATTTTTGGTGGCGATGTAAAGACCTTCGCCTGTGCGCGACGGCCCCGAAATATGATTGGCATCATTCGCAGAGGATCCGTTCGTAATGCAAATTCGATTATTACCCTGGTTCCTGGTTAAAACTACTGATGCTGCACCTTCGCCAAGGGACAAGCCGTCCCTGCCAATATCAAAAGGTTTACAAGGTTTTTCGCTCATCGATCTGAAAGATTCAAAACCTGCAACAACAAACTCACTTACTATATCTGCCCCGGTAATTACGACATTGTCATATGTACCTTCTTCAATAGTTCGTTTGGCTGCAATGATTGCTAAAACACCCGAAATACATGCATTGCATATAATCAAAGGGGGATTGACAAAACCGAAAATATCTGCTATTTTCCGGGCTGTATTTTGCAAATAAAGATCGTCTGTGAAAGATTTATCTTTCTTTAAAAGTTCGATATTGCCTTTTGTGCTTGACAGGATAAATAAGGTTTTCTTTGACCTGATGTCAAAATCAGCTTCTAAAAGGGCCTTGTATAAAGACAATATTGCAATACTTTCAAAACGGGTAAAAAGTATTTCAGGATAAATGATGGCCAGTTCAGATGAAACTCTCTCAAAATCGATAATTGATAATGGCGCTTTGGTTAGATGACCAAATGAATGATCTTTTTTTATGCCTGAAGTTCCGGCTTCTATATTTGACAAAACTTCTTGCGTCTCCTGACCAATGGATGTTATAATATTATCGTTAGCGAGGTATACCATCCTTTTATTTTGTTAAGCCCCATTTAATTTTCCATTCCCTGAAAAATGCAGGCCATATAAGGATCAAATTTCCTTCAATATCCGTAAAAACCTGCACTGTTTGGCCTTTTGCAACCAATTCATTCTTGGTTTGACTATAAATTGAGTAATCCAGTACGAATTTAGCAGCAAGATTATCGGTATAGGTGGTTTCTATAATTAATTTTTCGCCATACCGGACAAATTTTTTAAAGTCACATTTCACGGAAACGATTGGTGCAACAATTCTTTCTCTTTTTAAATCGTTATAAGATATTCCATACTTCTGGCCAAAATTTTCCCTGCCATCCTCGAAATATTTGATATAGTTTCCATGCCACACCACACCCAACGGGTCAAGTTCGTTAAACCTTACGTCTATCTCTTTTATCGATTTAAGCAATTCATTTTATTTTAAGCCACAAAAATAACAATCTCAGTTAGATGCATTCTTTAATTCTGAAAAAAAATGTTGGATTGCCCTTTCAAGTGTGAAACTAAATAAATGATTCAATTAAGTGCTGGCAAATTTAACCGCAAAGAGCGCAAAGTAGGCGCAAACCCGCCTGCCGTCGGGCAGGGCACGCGAAGTCCTTAAATTTAATTTTAATTCCTTAAAAAAAGACCAATTTCCTTTTAGCCACCTTGAATACTCACTTTAATTTATAATTTAAGTTATTATAAAGATCGATATATACTTCAAGATTTTCTTTGTGGGTTTTGTCCCGCCATAGGCGGGATACTTTGCGGTTTATTATCTTTCAATACTTAGCATACATTGATAATAGTAGATCTAATACTCATATCACTCCATTTTATCAAAGGATAGACTTCCCGATAAAACTATACGTTTATTAATTTGTTTACCTATTGCATGAAAAAATTGAACAGTTTTGGGGATGCATTATAAAGTGGAGATTATTTATCTTTAAGAAATGAATGTATTTAAACCTGAATAATTCAGTTTAAGGGAAAGGTGTTTAGACTGAAGGCAGAAGGAATAAAATTCGTTTAAACCTAACAGCCTGCGGTCTAAAAAGCTAAAAACCTTTTAATGAAGATTACCCTGGAATAATAATTGACAAAGAAATAACTAAATTGTTTCGGTTTTAAACTTTATGAAAAAAATGGATGAGTTTACGTTCCTTGGAAATAGTGAAATAGAATCGATCGATAGGATTTACCGGATGTATCAATCCGATCCGACATCAATTGATCCCTCATGGAAAACTTTTTTTCAAGGTTATGAGTTTGCCCGGAATCAAAATGTCAGTGAGGAAATTCAGGATACTTCCCATCTCGACAAAGAATTTAAAGTGCTTGGACTGATCGACAACTACAGAAGGAGAGGACATTTGTTTACCCTGACAAATCCGGTCCACACCAGGAGAAAGTATACGCCAACTCTGGATATTGAGAATTTTGGGTTGTCGCACGATGATATGAATACCATTTTTCAGGCGGGAAAAGAACTGGGAATCGGACCAGCTTCTTTGGAGGAGATAATCGCTTTTCTCAAGGAAACCTACTGCAAAACTATCGGATCTGAATTCATGTATATGCGGATCTATGAAAAAATAAATTGGCTGCAGCAGAAAATAGAAAGTTCAAAGAATAGTACAATCTTTAAACCAGATGAAAAAAAGAAGATATTTTCATTGTTGAATCAGGCAGTAGGATTTGAACAATTTATCCACAGGAAATTTGTGGGTCAGAAACGATTTTCTCTTGAAGGTGCAGAAACATTGATTCCTGCATTGAATTATATCCTTGAGACGGGATCAAATTTGGGTATTTCAGAATTTGTCATTGGTATGTCCCACCGGGGAAGACTCAATGTACTTGCCAATATTTTGAGGAAACCCTATGAAAATATTTTTCATGAGTTTGTAGCGGAAGCCTATGACCAGTCCGTTGATCTAGGCGATGTGAAATATCATCTGGGTTATGGTAATAAATATGAACTTGAGAACGGGAAACCGATTGAATTAAACCTGGCTCCCAATCCGTCGCATTTGGAGGCTGCATCTCCGGTAATTCAGGGTATCGCACGTGCACGAATTGATTCAAAATACAAAGGTGATTTCACCAGTCTTTGCCCGATTCTTATTCATGGCGATGCTGCAATTGCCGGTCAGGGCATTGTATATGAGGTTGCACAGATGATGGAATTAAGTGGCTACCGTGCGGGTGGCACAATACATCTTGTTATAAACAACCAGGTGGGATTTACTACAAATTATCTGGATGCAAGAAGCAGTACGTATTGTACTGATGTTGCCAGGGTGACCATGAGCCCGGTTTTTCATGTAAACGGTGATGATGTGGAAGCCTTGGTACATACCGTTAAATTAGCAATGCAATACAGACAAACATATTATACTGATATATTCATCGATATTTTATGTTACAGGAAATACGGGCATAATGAAGGGGATGAACCAAGGTATACGCAACCTCTGCTTTACAAAACAATTGCATCTCATCCCAATCCCCGGCAGATATATGCCTCCCAATTAATCAGTGAAGGAATCTATTCGGAAGATGACATACGTAAAATTCAAAATGACTTTGATATATTTCTCGATGAAAAATTGGAGATATCAAAAAAATTGGGGAATGTGAAGATCCCGCAGTTTTTACATTCCGATTGGAAAAGTTTCAAGTTTGCCGAAAGGGCCGATTTTGATAAGCATTTCCCAAATGGTGTTACCGTGGATTTATTGAAATTTGTCGGTGAAAAAATTTGCACTCTGCCCGAAAATGAAAAATTCATTGATAAAACCATAAAGCTTGTTAATGATCGCAAGCAAATGCTATTAAACGATAAACTGGATTGGGCCATGGCTGAATTACTGGCATATGGTACATTAGTTTATGAAGGTTTTCCTGTACGAATCAGCGGACAAGACAGTGTACGGGGAACATTTGCCCACCGTCATGCTGCCCATGTGATTGAGGATACGGATAAAACTTACACACCGCTAAAACATATCAGTAAAAACCAGGCGACATTTAATATTTATAACTCTCCGCTCAACGAATACGGTGTTCTTGGTTTTGAATATGGATATGCACTTGCAACACCAAAAGGACTTACGATTTGGGAAGCCCAATACGGAGATTTTCTCAATGTAGCCCAGGTAATTGTTGACCAGTATATTGTTTCGGCCGAAGAAAAATGGGGACTGATGAATGGCATCGTACTTTACCTGCCACATGGTTTTGAAGGACAGGGACCTGAACATTCCAGTGCCCGAATTGAACGCTTACTTTTGCTTGCAGCAAAAAATAATATGCAGATTGCTGTTCCTACAACTCCTTCGAACCTTTATCATTTATTACGTCAGCAAATGTTCCGAAGCTTCCGTGTACCGCTGATAATCTTTACGCCGAAAAGTTTATTGAGACATCCCGAGTGTTTTTCATCCCTGGAAAATCTTACTGAGGATCAATTTCAGCCTGTCATTGATGATCCGGATGTCGACCTGGCTGAAGTAAGGAGGGTCGTATATTGCTCCGGGAAAATATATTACGATCTCGTGGCACGTAAAAGGGAATTTAAAGCAAGGGATGTTGCCCTTATCAGGATTGAACAGCTTCATCCTTTTCCTATAGAAAAAGTCGAAGAAATACAAAAAAAATACAAAAACAAAATTCTCTCATTGTGGGTACAGGAAGAACCTATCAATATGGGTGCCTGGAGACATGTAGCCCATTATTTTAAACATTTTGATATTTTTCCAATCGCTCGCCAGGCAAGCGGGAGCCCTGCAACCGGTCTGGTTAAAATTCATCAGATGCAGCAAGAGGAGATTATTACCAAAGTATTTCGCAAATGTCTTTGTGAGTTGAATTTAAAATATTGCGGATTGCAATGCAAAGACGGTAGCACAAAAACAGACATTCTCAAACAATACAGATACTTTCTTGAAACATAAAATCAATATTATAGATCGATATGATTATTGAAATAAAGATACCATCACCCGGAGAATCAATAACTGAAGTTGAAATTGCCAACTGGCTTGTGCAAGATGGTGATTTCGTTGAAAAAGATCAGGAAATTGCTGAAGTGGAATCGGACAAAGCTACTCTACCGCTGATTGCGGAAAAGTCGGGGAAAATTAAAATATTGGTCGAGACAGGTAAAAAAATTAAAGTTGGTTTAGTTGCATGTACTATCGATACTTCAGTTGAAGGACCTTCAGATGAAAAGAGAGCAATTAAAGCAAAAATATTAATTGCTGAACCTGCTGATAAGGTAAAAGAAAATTCGACACCCCTCACAAAGAGTCAATCAGAAATTTTGGAAAAATCAAAACAAGCCGACAAGCCACACAATTTGAATCATGGACAAGAAAGTCTGAAGAGCATCAAAGTCACGCCTCTTGCCCGGAAGGTAATGGATGATAATAATCTGAATGTCGAAGATATTATCAACGGATTAAAGAAAATCACAACGAAGGAAGTCAGTTCTGCACTTGAAAATATTAAGCATCCATCTCCGGTGATAATCCCTGGTTTATCAAGCCGTAACTATAGTCGGGAACGCATGTCATCGCTGAGGCGCAAAATCAGTGAGCGATTGGTAGCTGCCAAGAATGAAACCGCCATGCTTACAACTTTCAATGAAGTGGACATGAGCCGGATCATTGAATTGCGTAAAAATTACCAGGAGCAGTTTACAAAAAAACACGGTGTCAAGCTTGGTTTCATGTCATTCTTTACAAAGGCAGTTACAGAGGCATTGATACTTTTCCCAAGGGTTAATTCGCAGATTGAAGGCGAAGAAATTGTGACGCCGGAATTTGTGGATATTGCTATTGCAGTACAAACCGATAAAGGATTGATGGTTCCTGTACTCCGGAATACAGAAGTCATGAGTTTTGCTGATATCGAAAAAAAAATAGCGGAATTAGCACAAAAAGCACGAAGTTTTAGGTTATCAATAGAAGAAATGACTGGAGGGACTTTCACAATTACAAACGGGGGGATTTATGGTTCCATGCTCTCAACGCCTATCCTGAATCAACCACAATCTGCTATCCTGGGGATGCATGCTATCATTGAAAGACCTGTGGCGATAAAAGGAAAAGTTGAGATAAGACCGATGATGTATTTAGCTGTTTCTTATGATCATAGATTAATCGATGGTCGCGATTCTGTTAGTTTTTTAATGAAGGTCAAGGAACTGATTGAAAATCCTGCAGAACTTCTTTTCAACAGGCAGGATCCGGAAAAGATATTGTTGGGGATTTGAAAAGGATGGCATCTGTTTAAGCTGCGCTTACTTGGCGCACGTGTATTTTAGGCTCAAAGTTACAGGGCACTGGACTAAATTAATTTGGGCTTTCAGCCCAAAGAAAAATATCTTAACTGTCAACGTAAGGATTATTTTGTATAAAAAGACCTTATTTTTCTTCATAAATTTGCTCGCGTGGATTTGAATTGAGAATTGTGCCGTCAGGCACTAAATATGGGTAGAAATATGAATCACCAAATCTATTTTGTCCCGTACGGGACAAAACTTATATGCTCCAAATGATTTTCTACCCATATTAAATCCCTTACGGGATTTACAAAATCTTTTAAAATTTTCACAACTTTTTCAAATGTTTGACTTTGCGTGCTTTGCGCTTTCTTAGTGGTCCCTGCCCGTCCGGCAGGCGGGTTTGCGGTTAAATTTTTTTCATCAAACTATGGAAGATGTGGTTTTATTCATGCCGATAGACCCGCTTCAAAAGCCCTGATATTCATTGTCACAATATCTTCGCCTTTATTATTAAACAAGGCTTTTATTCCCTCCATCAGTAAATTTATATCGATATCCAGAAATTGCGAAGACGCACCCAGGATCACCATATTAGAGGTTTTTATATTGCCACTTGTCCGGGCCAGTTTTTCGGCATCGATGATCCTTATTTTTGGCAAAGTCCGGAGTTCGTTTATCAGGATCTCTTCGGAAGGATAATTCGAGATATTCTTAAATGCGTTGGATGAAGAAATGATCCAGCTATCCTTTGAAAGCCAGGGCAGGTATCGGAGCGTTTCCATTGGTTCAGATGATATTATAATATCTGCCTGTCCCTTGGGAATAAGGTCTGAATAGATTATCTGGTCTGAAATTCTGAGATGCGATTGAACAGCACCGCCACGCTGGCTCATTCCATGGACTTCTGCTTGTTTGATCATCAAATTACTTTTTAGTGCTGCCCAGTCGATAACCGCTGCGATGCTCAAAATTCCTTGTCCGCCAACCCCTGCCAGGATTATGTCTTTTTTCATTCCTTTTGTAAAACTAAAAGATTAAACAATTCATTATCAACTAATCTAATATTCTGTTAGCCTTTATTGATATTGTACTTCAGACAACAACATCAATAACATTCGCCTCTGTAGGTCAGATATTCGTCATTTCTTTACTTAAACTTCTGACTTCTGTCTTCAGACTTCCGACAATTTCAATTATATAGCTATTTGTTATCCTAAATAGTAATTTAAATTATTCCTTATTTCTTCTTCTCGCGTTTTTTCCGCGACAATGTCTGGATACATTCTCTGTTCGCAATGATCACAGATACACCAGCATACGCCAATTCCTGTTGGATAACTTTAATATTTTCTTCCTTGTTGATTTTCAATGGCTCTATTATGCGGAGATGTTCTACTTCAACACCAATGCCCTTGCAAATTTCATAAATGCGACCGGTTGCTGATGAATTCTGACCTCCAGTCATGGCCGTAGTATAATTATCAGAAATTATTACTGTGATCGGCGACTTATCATTCACCGCGTCCAAAAGTCCCGTTATTCCTGAATGAGTAAATGTGGAATCTCCAATTACACAAACTGCAGGACTTATTCCGGCATCGGCTGCACCTTTTGCCATTGTAATAGAAGCACCCATATCAACACAGGTATTGATTGAATTAAATGGAGGCAGGGCTCCTAACGTGTAACAACCAATATCAGAAAAGACATGTTTTTTTTCAATTTGCTTTAAAGCTTCGTTTAAAGCTTCATATAAGTCACTATGACTGCATCCCTGACAAAGGGATGGCGGTCGGTTAACAAGAATATCTGATAATGGTTTTTCTTTTGTCTTTTTCCCTTTTAATGCTTCCTGAACAATATCGGGATTGAGTTCTCCGTCGCGGGGGAGTGTGCCATCCAGTCGGCCTTTGATTTGCTCATTGTCAAAGAACCCTCTGAGCAATTCTTCATAAATAGGATATCCTTCTTCAAGGACCAAAATCTCTTTGCAATCATAAAAAATTTTACGTATCAGCTTATCCGGCAAAGGATACTGGCCAATTTTGAGTATTGGAAATTCCAGGTCTTCTCTTTGTTTGATATCCATTATATAATTAAAGCTGATGCCGCATGCAATGATACCCAGACTGCGATCACTGCCGGTCAGATAACGGTTCAGTTCCGATTTTGATGAAATTTCCTGCAGTTCAGATTGTAATCCGAGCAGATGCTTGTATTGAACTCTTGCATTGGCGGGAAGCAGGATAAATCTTTTTGAATCTTCCAGTGGGTTGACAGGATTTTGCTCTTTTACTTTTTTTCGAATTACACCCGATCGCGAATGCGCTAATCGGGTTGTAATTCTTACCATTACCGGTAGTTTAACTTTTTCGGAAAGTTCAAAGCCATAATGTACAGCATCGTAAATCTCTTGTTGTGATGAGGGCTCAAGGATTGGAATCATAGCAAACTTTCCGTAATATCTCGAATCTTGCTCATTTTGCGAAGAATGCATAGATGGATCGTCAGCAACGGTCAGTATTAAACCCCCATGGACACCGGTAATAGCAGAATTGATAAAAGCATCGGCAGCAATATTCAAACCAACATGTTTCATGCACACCATTGCACGTTTTCCGGAATAGGACATTCCTAAAGCAGCCTCATAAGCAGTTTTTTCGTTGACTGACCAGCTGGATCGTATGGTCCTTTTCTTAGCTTCAGTCGATTTTTGAACATATTCTGTAATTTCTGTCGACGGAGTCCCGGGATATGCATAGATACCCGAAATGCCTGCATCAATGCCTCCTAAAGCTGCCGCCTCAGCGCCTAAAACAAGTATTCGTTCCATAATTATTTTTGGAAATGTGCCTGCAAGTTATACAAAGTATGTGATCAACAAAAAATTTTTATGAATGTTCTTAGTAGCTTTATGCAAACTTAAAGAGATGTTTCTATTTATGAATCCTTTGGGATTAAGCCATCCTTTTAGCCATATATGTCAACATTATTAAATAAACCACAGAGAAACACTGAGTAAAAAAATGAGTTACACAGAGAAAGATTAATATTCATTTCTCTCTGTGAAACTCTTTGCCAATTCTCTGTGAACTCAGTGGTAAAAAAATTATGACACAAAAATACCCATCTACCCGATAAAAAGGAATTCAAAAAAGTTATCACATTTTAAATCACTCAACTCTTTTTTTGAATTTGTATGATCCTAAAATGCACTCCTGACAATATATTCAGAGTAATTTCATTTTAAAAGTAAGTGCGATAAATCATAAATATGTCTTTATGATGTAGGCTTACAAAATATATTTAGGATTGGAAAAAAACAAACAAACAATAATAATTACAAAAATGAAAAAGTTAATATTTCTGAGCATCGCAATAATGCTCTTAAGTCAGGGACAAGGATTTGCCAGGGAAAATAACCTTATCATGGGACGACAGGATTCCCTATCCTATATCACTGTGTCCGGCAAAGTAATTGATCAAAATGCGAAATCGCCCGTTGTTTTTGCAACGGTTTATAAAACAGGTACAAGTATTGGTACTGTTACAAATTCCGATGGTGAATTTATCCTGAAAATATCGGGTAAATCAGAGGAAGGAACTATTACAATCTCTTATCTGGGTTTTAAAAGTAAAGTAATACCCATCTCTGGCCTGCTAAAGGAGGGAAATATTATTACGGTTGAGCCATATGCAGTTGCAATCGATGAAATAGTTATAAAAAACATAAATCCTTTGGATTTAGTGAAAACAGCATTGAGCAAAATAAAGGATAATTATGTCCGCACTCCGGAAATGCAAACCGGATTTTATCGCGAAACCATAAAACAAAATAAGAGTTATGTTTCAATATCGGAAGCTGTGCTGGATATTTACAATGCAGGATACAAGGATGGTTTTGACTATGACAGAATCAAAATATACAAGGGCAGAAAGAGTAAAGATGTGAAAAAGATGGATACCGTTTTGGTAAAATTCCAGGGAGGCCCCCGCACTGCAATGTTTCTGGATGTTGTAAAGAATCCGGGCTTTGTACTTGATCCTGAATTCTTCGATAAATACTTTTACAAGTTGGCAGGTATTGTGAGTATTGATAATCGCGATAACTATGTAGTCGAATTTGATCAAAAATTAATAAATGACAATACTCTCTATCAGGGAAAGATTTATATTGATAAAGAAACAAAAGCAATAACTAGCGTTGATTTCAAAATAAGCGATATGAGCCTTCCTACAGCTGCAAGAGATTTAGTCAAGAAGAAACCTGCTGCAATGAAGATGGATGTAATCAGTGGAAATTATCTTGTTAATTATCGGGTAATCGATAGTAAGTGGGTTTTGAATTATGTAAGGTCAGAAGTTGTATTTAAAAGCAAATGGGAGAAGCGACTTTTTAAATCAACAATTACCACAATGTTTGAGATGGCAATCACCGACAGAGATGTACAAAATATTGAGAAGTTTCCGGGTAAAGAAACCGTTAAATATTCGGATGTTTTAGCCGATCAGGTGGCAGCTTTTGAGGATAACAATTTTTGGGGTGAATACAATACTATAAAACCCGATGAATCAATTCAGGTAGCTATTGAAAAATTGAACAAAAAATTGAAAAGAAGTAATAGGTAAGGTTGATTGGAGTTTGGTGACGAGGGGTGCAGAATTTCTGCATCCCTTTTTTTAGTTATTTTTTAAAAATAAAGTATACCGCAACGATCAGAAAAAAAAATCCGATTAAATGATTCAGTTTGAAATGTTCGGACTTAAATAAAGACATTGTGATTACAGTAAAAACAACGAGTGTAATTACCTCCTGGATCACTTTAAGTTCGACAAGCGAAAAAGGACCTCCGTTTTCGTTAAAACCAATCCGGTTAGCCGGAACCATGAAAAAATATTCAAAAAGTGCGATACCCCAGCTGATAAGTATAACGGTAATAAGCCCCAGGCTTTCGAACCATTTAAATTCCCTGAATTTTAAATGGCCATACCATGCCAGTGTCATAAATACATTCGAACATACCAGCAAACCAATCGTATAAAAAGCTTTCATTAGACCATTATTGAAAAGTATCTCTTCACCTTTAAATAAGAGAAGGCAAAGATAATATGTTACAGCAATTCCGAAAAAATGATTCAACAATCAAAATAAATGGATTTTAATTATTGCAAATATTTTCACGGAATAAACCATTGTTATGATTTTAATTAATTTTACCTTCCTTAATGAAATTTGGAATGGAAATAAATTATGAAGATATAGATTGTCAGCATGTTATGATTGAAAAGTAAATTTCTACTATGATGACCAGACAAGTATCCTTTCAATCCGAAATGCCCACCTTGACATTGTCATGTGGCTCATACCAAAAAATATCATTCAATAAAACCTGTTGCATTCCATCTCAAATTTTTCTTGCTATGAAAATAGCAACATATTTGGTCCTATGAAGAAATACAGAAACCTCCTTTTTTATGTGATCACTATTGGAGTGTTTGGTTTGCTTATGTATTTTTTTGTCAAAATGGGAGCAAGGCTTGAATTGAAAAAAGCAGCTGATGTTGTTATTTTGCAAAACCATTCAACCGGAATAGAATTTATCAGAAATTATCAGCAGAATCTTGCCGAACCACTGGCTATCCTGCTGATGCAAATTATCACGATTCTTATCACTGCGCGGATATTTGGCTATATCTGTAAAAAAATTGGTCAGCCCACCGTTATTGGTGAAATTATAGCCGGTATTTTTTTAGGTCCCTCATTCCTGGGTTTGTTTTTTCCGGATTTTTCATCCTTTCTCTTTCCATACCGCTCTCTGGGTAATCTTCAGTTATTGAGTCAAATTGGTCTTATTTTGTTCATGTTTATTGTTGGCATGGAGCTTAATCTTAAAGTATTGCGGAATTGTGCAAAGGATGCCATCATTATCAGTCATGCCAGTATTATAATTCCTTTTGCCCTCGGAATGGGTCTGGCCTACTTTACCTATCGAAACTTTGCTCCTGCAAATGTGAAATTTTTATCCTATGGTTTATTTTCCGGAGTTGCCATGAGCATTACTGCTTTTCCTGTCCTGGCACGTATGGTGCAGGAAAGGGGAATGACAAAAACAAGATTGGGTACAATGGTTATAACAAGTGCAGCTATTGATGATATCTCTGCCTGGTGCATTCTGGCAGCGGTTATTGCCATTGCAAAAGCCGGATCTTTCTTAAGTTCGATTTATACCATCATACTTGCATTAATTTATATAATATTAATGATTAGGCTGGTCAGACCATTTCTTCAAAGAATGGGAATTATATATTCTCACAAAGAAGGACTAAGTAAACCCATAGTAGCCTTATTTTTTCTTGTGCTTTTATTATCTTCCTGTGCGACAGAATTAATAGGAATTCACGCGCTATTCGGTGCATTTTTGGCAGGTTTAATTATGCCGTCGAATCTTAATTTCAGGAGTCTTTTTATCGAAAAAATTGAAGACGTCGCACTGGTTCTTTTGCTTCCCTTATTTTTTGTTTTCACAGGATTGAGGACGCAAATTGGTTTATTGAATACCGTCTATCTGTGGGAGATTTGCGGCTTGATTATTTTAGTTGCAATTGTCGGAAAATTTGCCGGTAGCGCCTTTGCTGCCAGGTTTGTCGGACAAAACTGGCATGATAGTTTACTGATTGGGGCTTTAATGAATACACGAGGATTGATAGAATTGGTCGTCCTAAATATTGGGTATGATTTAGGCATTTTGTCCCCGGAGATATTTACTATGTTGTTGCTTATGGCATTATTTACCACTTTCATTACAGGGCCTGCACACGATTTGATTAACCGATTTGTTCCCGACAAAAAAAGAAAACTTGCTTTGGAAAATGAGGCAGAAGAAGAAAAGTATAAAATACTGATATCCTTCGGATCTCCGGACAATGGGAAAGCTATGCTAAGAATGGCGAATAGTTTTGCAGAGCCATCTGAAAACACTACGACCATTACGGCACTTCATCTTTCTCCGAGTAATGAAATTAATCAGACAAATATTCAGGAATATGAACTGGAAAGTCTCCAACCAGTTATACAGGAAGCTCATAAGCTAAAGCTGACGATAAATGCTGTTTTTAAACCCTCGAACGATATTTACAGAGAATTGGTGCAAACGGCGAATAATGGCCAGTTCGATATAGTGTTTGTAGGCATTGGTAAATCGCTTTTTGAAGGATCTCAGCTTGGCAGGATTTTGGGATTGATTACGAAAATCATCAATCCCGAAAAATTACTTTCGATCCTTAAGGGGAAAGAAAAATTAATGGAAAACGAAATTTTTGATGAAAATCTTGAGCAAATCATACGATCAAGCAAGATACCTGTTGGAATATTTATCGACAGAGGTCTTCATATTATTGAAAACGTTTTCGTTCCACTCTACTATAACACCGACCGATTTTTATTTGATTATGCATTAAAACTGACCCGGAATACCGGGACCAAGCTGACATTCTCGCAAATGAATGGAGCCTCCAAAGATAAATCAGAGATAAATAAACAAATTTCATTCTTGCAAAAAACCACGCCGGATAAGGTTACCTTGCTTCCTGATAAAAATTTGGATGAAGAATTCATCGTCGGTATTGATCTTGTGCTTATCAGTCATGATGGATGGAGGAAGGCCGTTCGCGCAAAAAGCCATTGGACCCGGCAGGTTAAGTCGGTGCTGATTATTAAGCCTTGATAATTCAGCTACAAATATTCCGGTGCTACAAATATATCGGTGCTCTGCACCTGGGATGCTTACGACAAACAATCAGCTATAAATATTCCGGTGCTCTGCACCTCAATAACCTACGCAAATAGTCGGCTAAAACTAAATTTTTAAATCCTTGAATTTTGCTACAACGAATTTTCAAATCACTAAATCACCAGATCACGAAATCAATCAATAATTAACACATCGAAGGAGTATCAACGACCGGCCCGGAATATCATATTTTTCAGTTATAATTTCAGTTTTGACAGAGGTTTCATTCTTACTGGTATCTAATAGAACTTCCCAATTTTTGCCCAACTCATCATTGGGTAGGGTAAAGGTTATCTTTTCCCAAAAAGCATTTACCAGGAGCAAAAGGATATCATCGTTTGTGTAATTGCCTTCCGCATCAATCCCTTTCATGATTTGACCATTCAGCAGCATACCCATACACCGGATGAAATTTGTGTTCCATTCCTCTACTGTCATATCGGAACCGTCAGTATTGAGCCATCTGATATCCCGCACATTTTTCCCGTGAATTCGCCGTCCCTTAAAATACCTGCG
>Ga0182027_10002834_pt1 | contig 27830 bp, 28 predicted proteins | sample 712E1DmetaG_FD_121300 | JGI IMG/M metagenome (GOLD analysis project Ga0182027, IMG submission 121300) | Permafrost microbial communities from Stordalen Mire, Sweden - 712E1D metaG (Illumina Assembly) | ecosystem: Environmental > Terrestrial > Soil > Wetlands > Permafrost | place: Sweden...
CCCCTGCACCGAAGCGCCCGGGCCTTCAACCGCTTCGCCGAGATAATTGTCGGCCGATCCGAGAATTTCGCCCGCCTGTGCATGGTGGCTGGCCTCAAATTCTTTAAACTCCCGTTCATGGCACTTTCCGCATATTTTCGGGGAGACGATTGTCGTAATAATAAATCCGTTGTCGTTCCTTGCCCCTGGATAATCTTTTTTCGCCCGATGGCACTCATAACAGCCGACGCCGGCCTTCGCATGCTTGCTGTGCTTCCATTCTTCTATCTGCGATTCCTGCAAATGGTTTTTTGTATGGCATTCAATGCAGTTTTTGGTTTTTGCCGACACATAAACATGGTGAAAATAAAATGTTTTTTTTACATAGCCAGCCATACATAAAACGGCGACAATTAAAACACTCCAGAAAACTATTCTCTTGTTCATAGCATCTCTTTTCCCAAAGCCCTTAGATATAAAAAGGACTGTTTTAGACAGTCCCGCAAACCGTTTAATATAGTGTCTGTCCGAAAATCTTCCAAAACTGCATCTCGACTCCGCTTGATGGGCGATCGAAATATTTTCTTTTTTCTTGACCCGCGGCTCCTGGTTTCTTCCCCTATATTTATTTTCCTTGACTTAAAAATCAGGCGAAAACGCTCGGCGTAATTCTATAGTACAAAAAGATAAATCCATTTTGAATAAATCCCAAGATATTTCACAAAGCAATGTGAAGTATCTTGCCTTTGGTATGGCACAATCGCACAATATATATTGACAAGTAACCGTAATCGCTTTGGGATTATGCTATTATGAATAAATACTTTTTGTTGCTTGTTTTCCTTGTTTCATGGGTAAGCGCTTCCAGCGCATGCTCCATGGAATGCTGCGAAGGTAAGCCGAAATGCTGTTGCCACATGGCGGCACCTTTGCCGAATACCAGCGCAACTCCTCAAAACCCAACTTTAACGGCGCCCTGCTTTGACGTTCAAAATCAAACCTGTGGAAACATCGGTCAATGCAATTGTCATGAAAATATTCCACAACCGTTGTCCGCCGAACTGGCCATTAATGTGACGTTAAGAAATCCCTCTCCCAAACAGGACAATTTTGTTTTTGCCGCGATTTCAGCCACTGACAGGATTGTATGCATAGGCGTTATTTCGCCCCACTATGCTCATCTCCAATCATGGTTTTTCCCCATTGCCTCTATTCCTCTGCGCATTTAGACCGTTTTCCCCGTGTGATGGCGTGCTTTTTGCTGGAGTAATATTGCATTCAAGATTTTAGCCATCTTTGCTTTTTTCAGCGCTCAAAGGTTTTTAAGTCCCCGCTCAAGGGATTTAAGAAACGAAAAGACGGCTATGCGAAATTTTAAATAATACCTTAAATTCGAAAGGAAAAAATCATGAATTCCTTAAAAATCATCGTTGCAATTGCAGTAATCTTTTCGGCTGAATTTTCTTTGGCGCAATCAACCATGCCGATGGACACGCTTAAAACGAAGCCGGATTCAATAAAAACCGTCCAAAAAACGGACAAGCCCAAAGCCAAAAAATCAAGCAAAAAAGTCCTCAAACCCCAAACCACTTGTCCTGTCCAAGGTGATGCCATCGACAAAAGTTTATTTGTCGATTATCAGGGAAAAAGGATTTACGTTTGTTGTTCCGGCTGTATCGATGCGGTAAAAAAGGACCCTGAGAAATATATCAAGAAACTCGAAAGCATGGGGCAAGGCGTCGAAACGATTGCAACGAAATAATTGTTCATTTTGTAGAGACGTGGCGTTCTACGTTTCTACAAAGGAGGGAAAATAGTCCTATGGTGCAAAGAATATTCCTGGGTGCATTTCTTATTACTTTTGTGAATTGGACGCATGCCCAACAAAAAGAGGGAACGCGGCTTCCGGGGAACCAGGCATTTTATGCCAAGCTTCAAACTCTTATCGACGCGGCAAAAAACAATCCCCGCCTTGCAGCCGCGGACGCCAAAGTTAAAGCTTCCGAGGCAAATGAACGTTCGCAAAGAAGCCTCGAAGCGCCGCAAGTGGCAATGGAGTTTTATCAATCGCCGGTTTCGTCGTTTCCCAATCCTTTTAAAAACCAAATGGAATACGATTATTCCATCCAGCAAATGATACCGTTTCCCGGCAAGCTCGGGGCAATGGCCCAGTCCGAGCAGAAACGCACGGACATGCTTGCCGCCGATAAGCAAACCGAGGAACAGGAGATTACGAGAAATGTTAAAGAGCTCTATTTCGATTTGTATTTAAAATACCGTCAATTGGAACTCAATGGACAAACGCAAACGCTCGTTCGCGAATTAGTTAAAATCGCACGGACCCAATACGAAAACGGCGCGGGAAAGCAGTCCGACATTCTGCGGGCACAAACGGAACTGTCGACATTTGTAAACGATAGCATCGTTCTCTTTCAGCAAATTAAGTCCATGGAAGGCATGATCAATGCCCTTTGCAATAGGCCCGTAACGACCGACATAGGCTTTGTGCCGGAAATGAGCCCTGCGATGAAAAGTTACGATTTAAATGCCTTGCTTTTCATTGCCGAAAAAAAACGGCCGGAGCTTAAATCCATGGTTAAGGGAATTGAAATGCAGCAAGCCGAACTCATAGCGACGCAAAAAGAATACTTACCTGATTTTATGGTCCGGGGGATGTACAAACAAATGATGCAAGGTAGCGACGATTGGAGTTTAATGATCGGGGCTACGGTTCCGATCGCGCCGTGGTCGCGCGGCAAGATTTCTTCCAGCGCTCGTCGCGCCGACGAGAATATCAGGATTGCGCAAAGTGAACGCGAAAACATGATCAATATAATATCCTCCGAAGTAAATGACGCTTTACTCAAGGTAGAAAGCGCGAAGGAAAGGCTGAAGTTAAGTCGTGAGTCCGTTATACCGCAGGCCGAGCAAACGCTTGAAAGCGCGTTGGCCGCTTATAGAACGGGAAAACAGGAGTTTCTGACGCTCATCGAAATTCAAAGGATGCTTGTCATGGCAAAGCTCGATTACCACATGGCAGTCATGATGCTTTTGGACGGTCAAAGCCGTCTTGAGCGGTCCGTGGGGATAAGTCTCGAGGAAATCGACAAAGAACTTGAAAGGGGAAATTGATCATGCGGACACTACCCATACGGCCGTTGGTCCTAGCGGTTTTTGCTCTTTGCGCGGGGGTAACGACATTCGCCCTTGATGGATGCTTTAAAAAAGAGGCGGCCCAAACGGAAACAAAAAAAGAAACGCTCTATACCTGTCCCATGCATCCGACGTACCTTTCCCACGAGCCGGGAAAATGCCCGATTTGCGGAATGACATTAGTACCCGTACGGAAAAATAATGTTGAAAACGAAACCGGCGTTAAAATCGACCCGGCCATGATTCAAAGTATCGGGGTGCAAACGGAAAAGGCCGCCCTGCGAACGCTTTCGCGGGATGTTCGCGCTACCGCGACGATTATGCCCGATGAGCGGCGCATTTCGATAATAACCACCAAGGTCATGGGATATGTGGAAAAGCTTTTCGTCGATTACACCGGGCAGCCCGTTAAGGTCGGTCAGCCGCTCTATAGCCTCTATAGCCCCGATCTCGTGAGCGCACAGGCCGAATATCTCCAGGTTTTCAAAAATGCCGATTCAAAAGACTCCGGACAACTTCTTCGAAGCGCCCGGAAACGGCTTATGAACTGGGACATTACCGACGAGCAGGTCGTGGAGCTTGAAAAGCGCGGGACCCCTGAAAGGGCGTTGACGATAGTTTCGCCGGCCAAGGGACTTGTGGCCGAAAAAACGGTTTCTAACGGGCAAACCGTCGAACCGGGAATGCAGCTCTATAAATTAATCGATTATTCGCATGTGTGGGTCGAGGCGGCGATTTACCAACAGGATATACCTCTTGTAAATATCGGGCAAAAGGCGACGATCGATCTCGACTATTATCCGGGCGAACATTTTACGGGGACCGTCACCTATATCGCGCCTGAATTAAACATGGATTCCCGAACGCTCAAAGTGCGCCTGGAAACCTCAAACACGCCGACCCTTAAAATCAAGCCCGGCATGAACGCAAGCATAACGATCCACTCGATTTTAAACGAAAAGGCTGTTACGGTCCCCGATCAGGCAATCATTCACTCCGGCCTTCGGACCCTTGTGGTTATTGCAAAAGGCGGTGGTTACTTTCAGCCCCGCGAAATCAAGATCGGCTGGACGGCCGGAGGATATACCGAAGTGTCGTCGGGCGTGGGCGAGGGAGAGGACATAGTCGTTTCCTCGCAATTCCTGATCGACTCCGAAAGCAATCTCAAGGTTGCGGTCATGAAAATGTCCGACAAAAAGACGGAGTAATCGATGCTTCAAAAAATTATCGAATGGTCGATAAAAAACAAAACAATTGTTATATTCCTGACGATACTCGCAATCGGCCTTGGCGCTTATTCGCTTTTAAACACGCCGGTCGACGCAATACCGGACCTTTCCGATGTGCAAGTAATCGTATACACCGAGGCAAAAGGGCAATCGCCCAAGATTGTGGAAGACCAGGTGACCTATCCGCTCACCACCTCGCTTGTCGCGGCGCCGGGCGCGAAAGTTGTGCGAGGATATTCCTTTTTTGGATATTCGCTTGTCTACATCATTTTCAAGGACGGTACGGACATTTATTGGGCGAGAAGCCGCGTCATCGAACTTTTGAATTATGCCCAGAAGAAGCTGCCGCCGGGGATAATTCCAACGCTTGGGCCGGATGCTACGGGAGTCGGCTGGGTATTTGAATATGCGCTCACCTCGCCAACCCGGTCGCTATCCGAGTTGCGCTCTCTTCAGGATTGGTATCTTAAATATCAATTGACCGGTGTAGAAGGCGTCAGCGAAGTCGCGAGCATCGGCGGCTATGCAAAACAGTATCAAGTAACCGTTGATCCCGTGAAGCTGCAATCCTATGGAATTCCCTTGAGCATGGTCGATATGGCCATCAAAAATAGCAATAGCGACGTTGGCGGTGAAGTCATTGAAATGGCAGAGGCCGAATTCATGATACGCGGACTAGGCTACATAAAGTCAATCGACGATATTAAAAACATTCCGCTCAAAACAGGCATGGGAAGCGGTGCGCCCCTATTTCTCGGTGACGTAGCGACCGTTGACATTGGGCCGGAAATGCGGCGCGGCATGGCGGAACTCAATGGAGAAGGCGAAGTTGCCGGAGGCGTCGTGGTCATTCGGTTCGGCGAAAACGCGCTCAAGGTAATCGATGCGGTCAAGAAGAAGCTTGAAATTGCCGAGTTGGGACTTCCGTCCGACGTTAAAATAGTTCCTGTCTACGACAGATCTAACCTGATTCAGCGCGCCATCGATAATCTTCGTGATAAATTGTTCGAGGAAATGCTGATTGTCGCTTTCGTATGCATTTTGTTTCTCCTTCATGCCAGGAGCGCTCTGGTCGCCGTGTTTACGCTGCCCACCGCCATTCTCATTTCGTTTATCATCATGAAACTGCAAGGCATTAGCGCCAATATCATGTCGCTTTCCGGTATTGCCATTGCCATTGGGGCCATGGTGGACGCAGCCATCATTATGATTGAAAACCTCCATAAACATCTGGAGCATAATAATAGCCTTGCCCCGCCCGATAGAAAAAGCCATTGGGATGTTGTGAAGGAAGCGTCGTGTGAAGTGGGGCCATCTCTGTTCTGGTCGCTTTTGGTCATTACGGTATCATTCGTCCCCGTGTTTTCCCTCGAAGAGCAGGAAGGCCGCTTGTTTCGGCCGCTTGCGTTTACAAAAACGTATTCCATGGCCGCGGCCGCGATTCTTGCGGTTACCATCGTGCCCATACTTATGGGATTTTTTATTCGGGGAAAAATCCCGAAGGAAGATAGAAACCCGATTAATCGGTTTCTTATTGCGCTGTATCACCCTTTAGCGAAATTCGTTCTTAAAAAACCCAAAATGATTATTATGACGGTTATCGCCTTAATCGCGCTGACGGTATTTCCACTGTTGCATATAGGTTCCGAATACATGCCGTCTTTGTGGGAAGGCGATCTGCTCTATATGCCCACGACGCTACCGGGAGTGTCGATAACCAAAGCCAAGGAAATACTGCAACAGACCGACAAAATAATAAAAACGTTCCCGGAAGTTAAAAGCGTCTTCGGCAAGGCGGGCCGGGCGGAAACCGCCACCGACCCCGCGGGTCTCGACATGCTCGAAACGACGATTTTGCTCAAACCGCACAACGAATGGCGAAAAGGTATGACTCCAAAAAAGCTCATCGATGAGCTTGATGCGGCCATCAAATTTCCGGGGCTTACCAATGCATGGACAATGCCCATTAAAACGCGAATCGATATGCTCTCCACGGGTATAAAAACGCCGGTCGGCATTAAAATATCCGGCGCAAACCTCGACACGCTGGAGCGCATCGGTAAAGACCTTGAAGAAGTCATGCGCGGAGTTCCCGGCACGACCTCGGCATTCGCGGAGCGCGCGGTCGGAGGCAATTACCTGGATATCGCCATCGATCGCCAGAAAGCCGCCCGGTTCGGGCTCCAGGTGGGCGATATTCAAAATGTTATTGAAACCGCGCTTGGCGGCATGAGCATCACAACGACCGTTGAAGGGCTTGAGCGATATACAGTCAACCTTCGCTATAGCCGTGAATTGCGCGACAATATCGAGTCCATAAAACACGTTCTGGTGGCGTCTTCCGATGGAAGGCAGGTTCCCCTTGGCCAAGTTGCCTCGATTACGCCATCCAAAGGCCCTATGGTTGTGCGCAGCGAAAACACGCGCCCTAACGCCTGGGTGTTCGTGGATATACGGGGAATCGACATCGGGACCTACATTAAAAACGCGCAGCGCGCCGTAACACGGAATATCAAGCTGCCGATAGGTTATACGGTAGTCTGGAGCGGCGAGTTCGAATATATGGAGCGGATGCAGAAAAGGATGATGGTGGTTATTCCGCTTACGCTGTTCATAATTCTTTTCATAATATTTTTAAACACAAAATCCCTTGTCAAAACAGCAATAGTCTTTTTAGCGGTACCGTTTTCGCTTGTCGGTGCGATTTGGTTTATTTACCTACTCGGATACAACATGAGTCTCGCGGTTTGGGTAGGAATGATCGCGCTTGCCGGGCTTGACGCCGAAACGGGCGTCATCATGCTTTTATATCTTGAAAAGGCCTTTGAAAACGCCAAAAATCAAGGGGCCATGAAAACGCTCGATGATTTGCGAAGAGCCATCGATCAGGGTGCGGTCCAGCGCGTTCGCCCGAAAATAATGACCGCCTCCGTGATTATAGCGGGTTTACTTCCCATTATGTGGAGCGCGGGGACCGGATCGGATGTGATGAAGCGCATTGCGGCCCCAATGGTTGGCGGCGTTATAACATCGGTCATCATGGAACTGTTGGCATATCCGGCAATTTATTATTTATGGAAGAAACGAGGAATTTGAATTAACCGGCATGGAGTATATTAAAAACCTTTATTTGATTGATTTAGTCCATTAAGTCCCTTATAATGAAAGACGCCATGAATATCACCATGATTTCCCCGGAATGCGATCTTGTTGCCAAGGTCGGCGGCCTTGCCGACGTGGTCTATGGCTTAAGCAAAGACCTCCAAACTCGCGGCAATAACGTTGAAATTATACTTCCCAAATACGATTGTTTGCGCTATGAGCAAATCAGCAATTTAACCGAAATAAGCAATGATTTGTGGGTTCCATGGAACAAAGGAGCGATACATTGTTCGGTTTGGAAAGGCAGCGTGCATAAATGCTCCTGTTTTTTTATCGAGCCGCATTCGCAGGAAAATTTTTTCAATCGCCGGGTGATTTACGGATGTAACGACGACGTCATGCGGTTCGCATTTTTCAGTAAGGCGAGTTTGGAATATTTATCAAAATCAGGAAAACATCCCGACATTATTCATTGTCATGATTGGGCAACGGGGTTGGTCCCGGTTTTGCTTTATGAAATGTATAATAAAGCCGGATTGGATGGCTCGCGCGTATGCTACACGATACATAATTTCCGGCACCAGGGCATTGCGGGCGATCAGGTTCTTTATGCGACCGGGTTAGGCAGGCCGGAATATTTTTTCAAGCCCGAGCAAATGCGCGACAACGCCAATCCCAAAGCTTTAAACCTTATGAAATCCGGTATAGTGTATTCCAATTTCGTCACAACGGTTTCCCCGCACTACGCGTGGGAGGCCAAATCCGCGAGCCAAGGATGCGGTCTGGGCGGCACGCTCAATCAATTTCATGAAAAATTCGAGGGGATTTTAAACGGCGTGGATTATGAAATCTGGGATCCTGAAACAGATTCTTTGATTCCCGCTCAATATTCGGTTGACGCCATTGAGGGTAAATATAAAAACAAGGAAATTTTGCGCCAACGGCTGCTTCTGCGCGAGGATTTCAAGCCGATTTTAGCGTGCGTAGGCAGACTCGACGACCAAAAAGGGATCGGTCTTATCAAACATGCAATTTGGTATGCGCTGTCGCATGCCTGTCAATTCGTACTTTTGGGAACTAGTCCCGACGCGGGAATAAGCCGGGATTTCGCGAATTTAAAAAACCAGCTCAATAATAATCCCGATTGCCACTTGGAGCTGAGTTTTAACGAAGAACTGTCGCATTTGATTTACGCGGGGTCCGACATCCTGGTCATGCCGAGCCTGTTCGAACCGTGCGGTCTTTCGCAAATGATCGCGCTTAAATACGGCACGGTCCCCGTGGTGCGCAGCGTGGGAGGGCTTGTCAATACGGTATTCGACCGGGACTATTCCGACAAGCCCGAAACCGAGCGTAACGGCTACTGTTTCAAGGATGCTGATCCCAAGGCTTTAGAATCGGCATTGTCGCGCGCAGCGGACCAATGGTATAATGCTTCGGAAAGCTTTCGCGCGCTCATGTTTAACGGTATGCGGCAAGATTATTCCTGGGAACTTTCCGGAAATAAATATTTGGAAATTTATGAGAAGATCCGCTCCGTTGCCAACACTGAGGACATACCCACCGTTCGAGAGCCTCAGGGTACGGCGGGCTAACACACCCTTCGAGGGCCTCAGGGTACGGCGGGCTAACACACCCTTCGAGGGCCTCAGGGTGCGGTGGTGAAAACGGACACTGAGGTTACTCGAAGTGTCCATTAGGCAAACCTTATAAAGGAGATAAATCATGGCTGAACTTCAAGAATATATCGACGGACTGCCCAACATTTCCGGTTTTGACAAGGAAATCGCCCAGGCAATCAAAAGCGGAAAAACCAAGCTTGTTTTCAAAAACGAAAGTCATATCAATTTCGACGCAATCAACGGCGCGTGCGCCATTGCCTTGCATATGCACCAGCCGCTTATTCCCGCGGGCGGCGGCGATCTTCGCACGGCGGAAATCATCAGCAATCTCAAATACATGTTGGACAATCAGGGAATAGGGGACAATCATAACGCTTCCGTGTTTTTGTGGTGCTATAAACGCATGGGCGAATTCATTCCCCAGCTTATGAGCGAGGGCAAAGAGCCGCGCGCCATGCTTGAATACTCCGGAACGCTTTTGCACGGGCTTCGCCAGATGGGCGCGAACGACGTGCTCGACAGCTTGAGGCGTATCACGTGCGATCCGGGGCTTCGCCGTTGCGTGGAATGGCTCGGTTGTCCGTGGGGACATGCGGTTGCGCCGTCGACGCCCTCACAGGACTTTAGGCTCCATGTTAAAGCGTGGCAACACCATTTTGCGGGGATATTCGGCTTGGAAGCGCTTGGCCGCGTGCGCGGATTTTCTCCGTCCGAAATGGCGCTTCCCAATCATCCCGATGTTGCCTATGAATATATCAAAACGCTCAAAGACTGCGGTTTTGAATGGGCGCTTATCCAGGAACATTCCGTGGAGCTTGTGTCGAGCGGTCAAGGTCTTAGGCAAAAGCATGTCCCGCATAAGCTCGTCTGTCGCAACAGTAAAGGCGAAAGCGTGAGCATTATCGCCATTATAAAAACGCAAGGCAGCGACACCAAGCTTGTGGCGCAAATGCAGCCGTATTACGAGGCCAAGGGCCTTCAGCGCTGGGACTTGGCGGGAAAGAAAATTCCCCCCCTGGTCACGCAGGTTGCCGACGGTGAAAATGGGGGAGTCATGATGAATGAGTTCCCGGGTAAATTCATGGAAGTAGTGCGCGAAGCATCGGGTTCCAATGTTCCCATGGTAAACGTTACCGAATATCTTGAGCATTTGGCCGATAGGGGAATCACCGAGAAAGACTTTCCTGAAATTCAACCCATTTTGCAAAAAAGAATTTGGGATGTTTTCAAAAACGCCGAAGGCCCCGAAAAAATGGCCAAGCTCATTGAAGATCTTAAAAAACAGGACAACCGCTTCCACATGGACGGCGGAAGCTGGACGAACAATATTTCGTGGGTGAAGGGCTACGACAATATTTTAGGGCCCATGGAAAAAGCGAGCTCCCTCTTTTATGAAAAGGTGATTAAGCCCGGCGTTCCGACGAATTCCACCGCATATCGTAAAGCGCTATTTTTCCTCATGACCTCGCAAACGAGCTGCTATCGGTATTGGGGCCAGGGCATGTGGACGGATTACGGGCAGGAAATTATCAGGCGGTGCATCGACGTGATTAATTACGATATAAAGTAGACGCCTGACATTCTTACCATATTGAAGCAACTCCCTTGTAGCTTAAAATCCTTTGGTCTTTAGTGATTATTGTCGCATTTTCCTGGCGGGCGGAGGCGACAATAATCTGGTCCGCGGGATCGTCATGAAAAGGCGGTGGCAATACCGTTGACCGATAAGCAATTGAAGGAGACAAGGGAACAAGCCTCAGCCTAGGCATGTCCAAAGCCTGGGCGACCCATTCTTGCGGATCGCACGATATGGCGATCCGTTTTTTTTCCAACAGTTTGCAAAATTCCCACGGCGAAATCGCGGAAAGAAGCAGCTCAAGGTAATGCGACGGATCGGTTATGAGCGCTTTTACCTTGCGCGACAAATTGGAGGGAACCATGTTCCACCAGATCCACGTATGCGTGTCGAGCAAATATTTCATCGGGTGGATTCCCAGGCCGAATCTCCCAACGGCGTAATTATGTCATGTTCAAACAAAAGCGTCGCCGCAAGTTTCCCGGCTTTGGGTTTATTTTCCGTTGAAACGAAAGGGACCACTTGGGCAAGCGGTTTTCCGCGTTTGGTAATCATAATGCTTTCGTGGTCGTTTGCAACGTCATCGATTACCTTTAAAGCATGGGCTTTAAATTCGCTGATCGCCATTGATTTCATCGAATCCTCCTCGTTTTAATCAAATATAACATAGTCATTTGAAATAGTCAAATAAAGTGGGTCGCATATGGCCTGCCGTTATTTATTTTTATCCTATGGTAAAAACAGGGCTCCAAAGCCTCCTCAAGAATTTCCCGACCAAGCTTAAAAATAAAAAAGTCGGCTTGGTTTGCCACGCCGCTTCCATTGCATCGGATTACACGCATTGCGTCGACGTTTTTTTGAAATTACCGTGCGTTTTATCGGCAATTTTCGGGCCGCAGCATGGTCTTTTCGGCCAAACGCAAGACAATATGGTGGAATGGGAAGGGTATTTGCATCCGACCCTTAAAATCCCCGTATATAGCCTCTATGGGAAGAACCGTAAACCTTCGAAGAACATGCTTGAAAACCTTGATGCGTTGGTCATCGACCTTCAGGACGTGGGCGCGCGGCCCTATACCTACATTTGGACCGTTAAACTTTGCATGGAAGCATGTATGGAAATCTGTCTTCCGGTTTGGGTGCTTGACAGGCCGAATCCTATCGGGGCCGTTGGGTTCGACGGGCCGATGCTGCTGCCGGAATATTTTTCGTTCGTCGGCGGCGCTCCTATCCCCCTTTGTCATCGGCTGACCATGGGCGAAATGGCCGTACTGCTTAAATATCTTTACTTCCAGGAAATAAACTTGAACGTCGTCTGGATGGACGATTGGAAGCGTAATTCCTTGTTTAGCGAAACCGCGCTGCCATGGGTCATGCCGTCGCCCAATATGCCCACGATCGATACGGCAATCGTGTATCCGGGGATGGTGCTCCTGGAAGCCACCAATCTTTCCGAAGGCCGCGGCACAACACGTCCCTTTGAAATCACGGGCGCCCCTTTTGTAAAAATGGGTGAAATCCTCGATACGCTTAATGCAATGCATTTGCCCGGATGCGTTTTTCATGAGCATGGTTTCATCCCGACCTTTCAAAAATGGCAAGGTCGCTTTTGCGCAGGATTTCAGGTGCACGTTACGGAGCCACGTGGGTACCAGCCGGTCCTTGTAACGATCGCCCTGATCCATGCGATAATAAAATCTTCGGGCGGGGAATTCCAATTCAAACAGCCCCCCTATGAATACGAAGTCATTAAAATGCCCTTTGATATCCTTGCCGGGTCTTCGGATTTAAGACAGGTGCTTGAGCGAAAGACGAGCATAGCAGGGCTTGCCGCCATGTGGGAAAGCGATAGGGCCGCTTTTAAAACGCTCTTTAAAGAAATCGCGCATTATCCGGAGAATTAATGCTGACGGGATTTATTCTTGCCGCCGGATTCGGAACGCGTCTTCGACCTCTTACGGACCATATTCCCAAAGCGCTGAACACGGTTTGCGGAAAACCCCTTTTAGAGCGTTCATTAGATTTTTACAGGCAAAACAATATCACGCGCATTGGCGTTAACGCTCATCATTTCCCTGAACGCCTTGAATCGTTTGGGCGAACTTCGGCAATTCAGTTTGAATTGTTCCATGAAACGGACAAAATTCGCGGTACGGGCGGCGCGTTTTATTTCGCGCGCGATTTCCTGTCCGGCACGAAAACCTTTTTTGTTTCGAATGTCGACATTATCGCGTCCATCGATCTGCATGCGCTCCATGAACAATTCCTGTCGCACGATTGTTCGGCGGGCCTTATAACGGTCCCGCGCCAGGCTGAGGGAAGCATCCGCTATAACCGGAAAACCGGGAATTTCGGAGGCGCTCGCGGCGATCCTTCGGCCACGGGAGACTACGGCGATTTCATCGGCATGGCTTTTTACAAAAATGAATTCCTGGATTGCGTCGAGAAGGACGATTTTTCAATCGTGCCGGTTTGGACGCGGGCCGCCAAAAGGGGGCAAAGGGTAATGGTTTTGGAGGCCCATGATATCTATTGGAAAGACGTCGGATCTTTTCGGGAGTTGGCCCAAATACATTTTGACGTTTTGGAAAAGCGCATTACGCTGTCGTTGCCGTCGGATATGATCGTTGATTTCGATAAAAAACAAGCTTACCTAAAAAGTTGTTCCGAAAAACAAATTTCCTCGCTTGGCGCCGATGTCTGGTGCGAAGCCGAAGGTATTCCTGAAGGAATTTTTATCGAAAAAAGCGTCATTATGAAAAATGCGATTATTCCTTTAAAAAAACAACTCGCCAACGTTCTACTAACCCCATGGGGTGAAATTAAAATTGACTGAAACGCTTCCCCTGACTCCCGCGCAAATCAAATTTCTCGGGCATGCTATTCCCGGTTTCGATCCTTTGCACTGGTCCGTGACGTCCGCGGGAGCGGCGGGCTCGGACCGCCGTTTTTCACGAATCGCTAAAATAGACGACAAAAAAGTTTCGTACGTTTTGGTTTTGTGGGACAGCCGGGACGAGGATTGGCCCCGGTTTCTTACCCTTGAAAAAGAACTCGGTAATCTCATACCGTTTTTGCCGAAAATATTCGCCACCGACGCCAAGCATGGGCTCATTTTAGAGGAAGACTTGGGAAGCGCCACCCTTAAGCGCGCATGCGCCGAATTTCCCGATAAAATCGAAACATTTTACAAATCGGCAATCGACGCGCTTATCGGATGGCAAGCGATCGGACCCTCGGCAAGTACGGTGATTTCGTCGCGGGCAATGGACCGTGAGGTATTTTTATGGGAAAGCCGGTATTTCGCGCAGCACTGCGTTACGGAATATTTCGGTCTCGACGTCATGCTTGACGCCGCATGGGAAAGGGAGCGGGAACGCATTGCGCTGGCCGCCTCGGCTTTGCCTTTGGTCTGCATTCATCGCGATTTTCAATCTGAAAATATCCTTATGCATAACGACAGGGTGCGTTTCGTCGATTTTCAAGGCGCCCGGCTTGGGCCTGCGGGCTATGATTTGGCCTCCTTGCTGTTCGATCCGTATATTCCGGAGCTCCAGGGCGATATTCATGAAAGACTTTTCAAGTATTATTGCCTAAAATCAGCCGCTGCCATGCATCCGAAATCGTTTTACTTATGCGCCGCACAAAGGCTTATGCAGGCCTGCGGCGCGTATGGTAATTTATCCTTACATAAAGGAAAAGAACAGTATTGTCGCTTCATTCCCGTGGCCGTCAATCGGCTCTTGGCAATAAGCGGGAAACTGCCTCAGTGTCCCCGATTGCATGAAATCGCCAATAAATGTAACGATATACTAACGCAAGCATCAATCAAAGGCAAGGAGTAAGCATGGCTAAAAAGAAAGTCGCCATTGTTTTAGGGTCCAAATCCGATATTGCAATAGCGGAAAAAGCCGAGACGATTTTACGGGAGTTCGGCGTCGATTACGCCACGCATATAATTTCAGCACACCGCAACCCCAATAAAACACGGAATTTCGCGGCCGATTTGGACAAAAACGGAGTTGGAATCATCATTGCCATCGCCGGGCTTTCGGCGCATTTGCCGGGGGTCTTGGCAAGCCTTACGGTTGTTCCCGTCATTGGAGTGCCGGTCGGCTGTGGGCCGCTGTGCGGTCAAGACGCTCTTTACTCAATCGTGCAAATGCCTCCGGGAATTCCCGTTGCAACGGTCGGCATCGATAACGGAGGAAACGCCGCGCTTTTGGCCGTTGAAATGCTCGCGATAGCAGATGAATCCCTTGTTGAAAAAATAAAAAAGTATCGCAAACAATTCAAGGACGACGAAAAATAGCGATGGACAGGATTAGGCTTGAAGCCGTGCTTTGCGGGTCCAAAGTCGAGGAAAATCTTAAGCGTGTTATTGCCCGTATTTTGTCCGGGGAAGTTTTTATCTATCCCACGGAAACGATCTATGGTATCGGCGGCAGGGCAGATCGGGAAGAGGTGGCGCGAAGAATTGCGAAGGCCAAAAAAAGGAACTTCGAAAAAAAAATGATCCTTTTGGCGGACGATAAAAAAGTCTTCGAAAAATTCGACATCGAATTCCCCTCCAAGGCCCAGGCGCTTGCAGACCGATTTTGGCCCGGTTTTCTGACGCTTGTTTTACCCCGTAAAAACCATGGTGAAACCCTTGGCGTCAGAGCCTCGAATCATCCGTTTATTAAAGCTATTTTTACCGTAATAACCGTTCCGATTTATTCAACCAGCGCTAATATCAGCGATACTGAGTATAAGAACGATCCGGAAGAGATAGCTTCAGCATTTTCAAACTCGGTTGATTTCATGATAGACGCCGGACGGCTTCCGCCATCCGCGCCGTCCACGGTAGCAAGCGTTTCACGGGAAAATAACGTTGAAATTTTGCGTGAAGGGGCGATTTTAAGAGAGGATATCGAATCGGTTTATAAAAAATCTACAAACGCGCACTAACCAACCGGGGCCGCCCCGCCAAGTCCTGAAATTGCCGGACATTTTTCCAGCCGTTTTCTTTAAAAATACTTTTAACCGCTTCGGCTTGAAGATGGCCGATTTCGCAATACATTCGGGCTTCTGGTTTACAAATAGTTTTCCCGGTTATTGAAAGGGCCCGGTAAAAATCAAGCCCGTCTTTGCCCCCGAAAAGCGCGCGTGCGGGTTCAAAATCCTTGACGCTCGCATCGAGTTCCTTCATTTCAATTTCAGAAATATACGGAGGATTACTCACGATAAAATCGAAATAATTACCTGTTTTTATAGAGGAAAACATATCTGAACATACAAGCCTGACGGCATGTCCGCAATTGATTTTGGCGATTTTAAGCGCCGATTCCGATATATCTATGCCTATTGCTTTCCAATAAGGCCTTTGAATCCTAACGGATTCGGCAATTGCCCCGGAGCCGGTTCCAACGTCGATAAAGCGGCAGACGTCATTTTGCTCGAATTCCAAAACTTTCTCAACTAAAGTTTCCGTATCCGGGCGCGGTATAAGAACATCGGAAGAAACCTTAAATTCCTTTGAATGAAAAAAGGCGGAACCTAAAATGTAGGGGAGCGGTTCGTTTGTTAAAAGACGATTTACAATGGTATCGATCCGCGCAATTTGTTTATCGGAGATGGCTGGAAGGCCATTCGAAAATAGATCGTTTCTTGTGCATTGGAACACATGTTCGATAATGGTTTCGGCTTCGCTTTGTGCGCATTCCCCGGACACCGGCTCTATGCGGGACCGTATAGATGCTAGAATGCTCCGGAAGGTATTCATGAAATTCCGGTTCCCCCTCTCCTTCACCAGAGGGGCCGATGGTGTGGGTTTTAGCTATCGCTTGAAGTCGTCTGCAACCGTTCGTTGAGGTCCGCTTTGACCAGCGCATCGACGATATCCTGAAGGTCGCCGTTCATGACGGCCTCTAATTTGTAAAGCGTCAGGTTTATCCGATGGTCGGTTAAGCGGTTTTGAGGGAAATTGTAGGTACGGATCTTTTCGCTTCGGTCGCCGGAGCCGACCATGGTCTTTCTCGTCGCCGATTCCGCGGCCTGTTTTTCCGATATTCTGGCGTCTAAAATGCGCGATGTCAGAATTTTCATGGCTTGTGCCTTGTTTTTAAGCTGCGATTTTTCATCCTGGCATTGGACGGTGATCCCCGTAGGCAAATGGACGATACGCACTGCGGATTCCGTCTTATTGACATGCTGGCCGCCTTTGCCGCCTGCCCTGAACACGTCGATGCGAAGCTCTTTGGGGTCGATGTTCAAATCCACTTCATCGGCCTCGGGAAAAACCACGACCGATGCGGCCGACGTATGCACCCGGCCCTGCGCCTCGGTCAGCGGAACGCGCTGAACGCGGTGAACGCCCGATTCGAACTTGAGCGTGCCGTAAACATCTTCGCCTTTGACCATGAAAACGATTTCTTTAATGGCGCCGATGTCACCGTAGTTCGAACTGAGCACCTCGGCGGTCCAGTTTTTCTTTTCAATAAAATGCGAGTACATTCGATAGAGGTCGGCGGCAAAAATGCCCGCTTCGATGCCTCCGGTCCCCGCGCGGATTTCAACGATCGCGTCGCGGGCGTCGGTAGGGTCGCGCGGAACGAGCATGTATTTGACTTTCTCATCAAGCGGGGGAAGCTCCAGCTCGATTTGGGCTATGTCTTCTTTGGCGATATTGATGATTTCCGGGTCGGATTCCAACTTGAGAAGGTCCTTACTTTCCGACAAGTTTTTCAGGATTTCCAAGTAACGCATATAGGCAGGCATGTTTTTTTTGATCGCGCGATATTCCCGGCCCAGGCTTTCCATGAGAGCCCGATTGCCGGTGACTGCCGGCGAGGCTAACTCTTCTTCAAGGCGATGTTGGCGATCGATTATTTCCTTTATCTTTTCGATCATAACGCCGCTTTAAGGGCCGCCGCGGCGGTGGTAAGTTGATCGTCGTCGGGTTGCTTGGTCGTGATCAGTTGCAGCCACAGTCCGGGCTTGATAAGGAGCGAAACCGGGAAAATATGCTGGTATTTGTCCGACAGCCTGAGGACTTCATACGTAAAGCCTCCTACCAGCGGTATTAGAGCCACGTGCACCATAAAGCGGAACGCAACGTGGGGATAGGGTCCGATAAGGTGGATGATTACGGCGTCAATGACCGAAAACAGCAATATGCAAACCGGCGCGACCAAAAGCAAAAAGCTCGTTCCGCAGCGCGGATGCAAAGTCGAATAGGGCTTCATATTTTCTATGGTAAGGTCTTTATCATCTTCAAACGTAAAGATCGCCTTGTGCTCGGCGCCATGATATTCAAATACCCTGCGCATGTCTTTCCAAAAGCTTATTCCTATCAAGTACATGAAAAACAGGGTCAATCGAATCCCGCCGGCAACAAAATTAAAGGACAAGGCCGTATTTTTAAAAAATAATTGCGCGATGAACATGGGAAGATACATGAAAACCGCCAGGGAAATAGCCAGCGCTGCAATCATGCTGAGCGTCATGGCAATGGATTCCTTTTTACCGGTTACTTCCTGCGGTTTTTTGCCGTCGTCGATGGCGATTTCGGAGGAACGCATTAGCGCCTTATAGCCGATTTTAAGGGACTCATACAAGTTGATGGCGCCACGTATTATGGGCAGCGCCAAATATTTATGCTTCTTTGAAATCGAAACGAAAGGAAACCGCTCGACCACCATTTCACCATTAGGTTTACGAACGGCCCATGATATCTTTTGTTTGCCGCGCATCATGACGCCTTCGATGATTGCCTGGCCGCCGACTTTGCTTTTTTTTGCCATGCACGACAATGCAAAAAGGGGAGCATTACAGAACATTATAAAAAACATTCGCATTTTTTACCCGCTTTTTTAAAGAAAAACGGACAGATAAGGAACCAGCCTTTTCTGTCCGCGTATAATGAAACTTAAAAAATCTACGATTCTTTTTTTACATTCGCATAGCGTTTCTGGAAGCGTTCAACGCGACCGGCGCTATCGATCAGTTTTTGTTTGCCGGTATAAAACGGATGGCAATTGCTGCAAATTTCAATATGAGTGCTTTTAATGGTCGATTTCGTCTCGATAACGTTCCCGCATGAACAGGTAAAGCTGGCGGGCTCATATTTAGGATGGATTTTTTCTTTCACTCGATCTCCTTATTACTTAAATCTGAAATGACACATTCAATTAAAATCGTTTTAATATACTTAATATCATATATTTCGGTCAAGAATTCCGAATATTTTAAATATTTTAGTCTTTATTAAGGCCGTGCTCCTCCAGCGTCGTTCGATGCGTATTTTAAAAATGTTCCTCCAATGCTTATTTCCCACAATCCGAACCCAATTGAAATCCCGCCAACCGTAATAAGCGTACCGGCAAGCCCCGCGTCCGCGGGCCGATCGATCAAAACCGCCCCCGCGATAATTTCCAGAACTCCGCACAGCGCAATATACCCGCCGGTGAATTTGTGATATTTTCCCATTTCGCGCAGGGGCCCATTTAATTTTGTGACCGCCGAATTTATTTCCGCTTTTATAGTTGAGTCATTAGGTGCGGTTTTCAAACAGGAACTTGTCGAATTCCTTATTTGAAGGGTTTTGATGGAATCGGCCCCAGCCTCGGTTTTAGGCGAAGCAGTCCTTGCAATAGCTTCCGTGTCGACAATTTCGTCGGGAAGAACGGACTGGATCAAACCGCCTTTTGCATTGAGCAGCAGGCCTGAGGGTTGGTCGCCGCCGATAGGCCTATTTTTTAACGTATCACCATTTAATACGTCTTTTTGGGCGCTTATGCAAGGGGGGCTACAACAAAAAAACAAAAGCACTGCTATAGTTTTTGTCATGCTCAAAAAAACGAAAAAAGCCCGGAAGTATTAAATATCTTCAACTAATTTTTTGAGGCCCGATTTCTCGAATTGCACCAAAATTCTTGTTGGAGTTCCGTGGTCTTTACCCACGACGCGGCCATTTTCCTTGAATTTTTTATGCGTAATGGTTTCTCCGATAACGTAATGATTTTTAGGGAGGTAGTCACGTGGCTTCAATGCATTGTCGGAGGCGATAATCTGTTCTTGCAGGTCTTTGCCGGAATAGCAAAAAGTTTTTCCGCATTTAGAACAGCTATATTCAAAGGTGGATTCTTTATCAACGGTGCGGCCATTACCGGCTATACTTCTATCAAGTTGAGCGGGAAGGGTTTTTTGACAAAAACGGCAAAAAATCTCAACATCCTCGATCGGGGAAAAAACGTCTGCTCCCATAATGTACTCCTCTATTAAAAGAATTTACGCATACAAATTGAAATTACTTTATGGGAAGCTTGTAAAGCAATAAAAAGCCAGTTATTCCATTCGCTTGATGTATTTTAAATCTAAAGAGATATTTTCTACAATGAAAATTGTTTTCATGGGCAGCGCCGAATTCGGAATACCGGCGCTTGAAAAATTATTTAAGAGCGGTCACGAAATCGTCGGAATCGTCAGCACTCCTTCCCGTCGCAAGGGGCGGGGCCTGCGGTCATGCGATTCACCGATCGTTCTTCGGGCGCGAGAATTGGACATGAACCCCATTCTTGTTCCCGAACATTTAAAATCCATTGACTTTATCGCTACGCTTACGGATTTGAATGCTGACGTTTATGTGGTTGTCGCGTACAGAATTTTACCGCCCGAAGTGTTCCTTCTTCCGCGTTTCGGCACGATAAATATCCATGCATCTTTGTTGCCCAAATACCGCGGACCGGCGCCGATTCAGCGCGCCATCCAATATGGAGAAACGCAAACAGGCATTACCATATTCCGGATCGACGCGGGCATCGACACGGGAAACATCATCCTACAAAAAACGTTGGCAATAAGCATTGAGGAAACCACCCCCCATCTTTATAAACGATTGTCCGAACTTGGGGCGGAAAGTCTTCCGGAGGCCATTGCGGCCCTTGAGTCCGGAAAAGTCTTATTTACCCAAAATTCCGAGCGTGCAACTCCGGCCCCCAAACTCGCCAAATCCGAAGGACAAATATATTGGGATAGGCCCGCCCTTGAGATTTTCAATATGCTCCGCGCCTTTAAACCGTTTCCCGGCGCCTACACATTTTTAGACGGCCAAAGGATTGCCATCGAATGGGCTTTGCCGATTGAAGGGGCCGGACCGGCAAATCCGGGGACCGTGATTTTTGTTACCGATGAATATTTCGAGGTGCAGTGCGGCAGAGGCGCGCTGCGCGTGCTCGAAATAAAGCCCGCAGCGAAAAAAAACATGAGCGCAAGGGCCTTTATGCAGGGTAGAAAATTGGCCGTTGGCATGCGTTTTAATTAGAAAAGACTTATGAATTCACGAACGATAGTTCTGTATATCCTTGAACAATATGATAAACGGCCGTGGGCGATGGAAACCATCGTCGACCTGGAATTGCAATCGCCGTCAATCGATCACCGCGATAAGCGGTTTATTTTTGAAATTTTATATGGTATCGTGCGTCACCGTTTGACCATCGATTATGTCATTGAACATTACCTTGACGATCCGTCGCTTTTAATAAGCAATAAGCAATTAAAACGGGTCTTGGAAATCGGGTTTTATCAAATTATGTATATGGACAAGGTACCCGACCATGCGGCAGTCAACGAAACCGTCGATTGCACCCGAAGCGAACAACGTTCCAGGGCCATGGCCGGGACCGTCAATGCGGTCTTGCGTGCGTTTATCAAGGACAAGAAGCGTATCGTTTTGCCCGACCCCAAAAAGGACTTGACAAAAAGGCTTGCAATAGAATTTTCCCATCCCGAGTGGATGGTAGTGCGCTGGCTCAAGCGTTTTGGGCTTTCCAAGGCAAAGCTGCTCCTTGCGTTCAATAACGAACGGCCCGAAATTTACATGCGCAGGAAAATTCGCGGGCTTTCGCGTCAGCAATTCGAAACCGAATCGAGGGACTTATTGTTGCCGGTGAGTGGATACCTCAACGCCTATTATAAAGTGGCTAAAAATACCCTGCCTGAAAAAATGGACCTGTTTAACGATGGGCATTGCACGGTGCAGGCCCCTTCGTCTGGATGGGCGGTTGCGCTGCTCGATGTTCAAAAAGGCGACACCGTATTGGACGTTTGCAGCGCTCCGGGAGGAAAAAGCGCGCTTGCGGCGGAGCTTGCCGGCGAGACCGGGGTCGTCTATGCATGCGAACTTCGTTGGAACAGAATCATGCTCGTCCGCGACACCGTCGGCCGCCTGCGACTGCCCCATATCGGGCTTTTACTGTGCGAGGGCGGACGGCTGCCGTTTTCCAAGCAATTCAAAAAGATAATCCTCGACGCTCCCTGCACGGGTAGCGGCGTTTTACACAGGCATCCCGAAGCGCGTTGGGTAAAAACCCTTGACGATATACATAAGTTGGCGTTGATGCAGGAAAAGCTTTTGGAATCCTGCGCTGCGGCCACCGCCGTGGGCGGCGTCCTTGTTTATTCCACATGCTCTATGGAACCCGAGGAAAACGAACTCTTGATCAAAACGTTTCTTTCCAAACACCCCGAATTTGTTCTTGAAAAAGCGCCCCATGAAATTCCCGCTACCTACATAGATTGTGAGGGATTTTTGCGTATCACGCCCTACGAACATAAATTGGACGGGATGTTCGGAGCGCGACTAAAGAAAAGAAACGAGGGGTGAGCGGCTCCTTTTCCCGATTTTCGTTGTATTCACCGTGTTATAATTTTACAATATCCGGTATATGAATCCGGCCAAAACTGTCGCGCTTTTATCGATATGCGCGACACTTTATTTTCATTGCTCCCCTAATACGCTGCATCGCGCCGGTTTAACGGAATTTTGGGCAAACCCCGTCTATTGCGAAGAACATTTTTCAGGAGCGTCGCTTTCAAACCAAACGCTCCTCCTGTTTCCCGCCGTTTATGGGAAAGGCAAGGACACGACGACCTTGTTTTCCGCCCAGCAACAAATCGAAATCCTGCAAAAAATTCGCTCGGACCTTCATTTTGAAACATCGGAAGCCTTTACTCGTAATTATGCCGACGCGCACGACACGGCGTCCCTTAATAGATTTTACCAGGCCCTTTTGTCCGGCAAAATCGTGGAAGCGCAAACGAGCGACTCGATATGGAAATCAATGGACGCATCATTTATGTTGTTCGTGCGCGTAAAATACGCGGTACGCATTAAAAGTTTCGACGGGAATTGGCGGAAAAACGTAAAAATGGACGTCGAATTATGGAATATCTCGTCGCAGGAAACGGTTTGGCGGCTTGACTTGACCGGTCTTGCGCGCACTGCGGAATTGTCCGACGCCGAGTTCATGAAAATCGCGCTGATCGCGGCGTTTTGCAAGATCCCCGGTTATGTTCCTGAAAATAATGAAAGCGTTTGGTAAAGGGCCCATGAAAGAAAACTATGAGCGTACGATAAAAGTCGGACTCACGCGCGGACCCAAGGCGGTTTTCGACGAGGTCGAGTCCGTGACCGCGGAGACGATCAGGCGGGGATTTACCCTGCGCGAATCTTTCATCGAGGAAGGTCTTGGGAACATTCATCTTATATTCGAACGCGAAATTATTCATTCCAATGATGTTGACATGAAACGGGCAAGAGTGGATAATTGAAATGTTCAATACCCAAATCGTTATGAAAGGATTCGGCCCATGAAATATGAAATCGAGGACAAAGGCGCCTTTAAAATGATCCATGTTATCGGCAATATCGATACCGAATCGAACACCAACAAATTAGACGAGGACATTTTCGCGGCGATCAAATCGGGCCACCACCATTTCGTGTTCAATCTCGAACGTACGACGTATCTTGACAGCGCAGGTATCAGCATTTTCATCCATTGCCTGTGCGACGTTCAGGAAAATAAAGGGTCGGTGTATATCATCGCGCAAGACAACCAGGTGCGCAAAGTCCTGGAAATGGTGGGCATCAATCGATTGATAAAAACCTTCGACAGCGAAAGCGATTTTATAAAGGAAATTAAAATAGACGGGCCATGAAAACCGCTTTCTTTATTTCACGCCTTATCATAGCCGTTCTCATCGCCGCTTTGACGATCGGTTGCGACGTCGTGGGTACGGTCATCGATCTTAGCAATACCCAAACCGACGTCACGAGCATGCATGTTTCGGATAAAGGGACCCTGACGGTCATTACCGGCGGGGCGATGCACGAACTGCCGCTCGACGCATTGGAGTCGGTTGTCCTTTATCCCGGAGAGACCCGCATCATCAATGGCGAGCTGTGTTTCGTGGCGGAAGTGTTTATGAAGGACGGGGAGCACATGCAGGCCCACGACAAAATGCACGATAACAGTCCGCTGACCTTTATTTCTTCGAATGCAACGATTTTAGGCAAATCCAACCGCGGTGATTTCAAGGTAGAAATGACGAACGTGACGAAAATCACCTTCCGACAACCATAACCCGCCTAACCCAGCCTAAGGGCAGATAAGTCTCTGTACGCAGGAATTATATACGCCGGACGCGTAAATAATTCAGCTACAGAGACTAATAATACGCGTCGAGATAGATATAATAATTCGGTGCGTAAATTGCGGTTTTACACAGCACCGGGTCTTTGGTGATCGGCCAGACCAAATCGAAACACAGGCCTCGGCGCAGGGTGGGCGTGAGGATTTTAATTCCGCCCCCAATGCCCGCGCCATTTTGACGTATCTGTAAAGGTTGAGTAAATTGTCCCCATAAGTGTCCCGCGTCGGCGATAAACGCCCCGTCGATTTGATAGTACATTCCTTTAAGTTCCGGAAACCTTTCGATCATTGACAAATCGGATAGCATGCCGATTTCCGGTATCGTTACAATTGGAAATCGGTATTCCGATGAAAATACCAGGCTGTTGTTCATTTCACCACTCATCCCCAGATAATCGCTGGGAAAGCCCCGCACCGAACCTTGGCCGCCCGCGTAGAGCCGCATGTATGGCCCGGCGTCATTGCTCCTGAAACACCCTATCAGTCTGCACGCGATATGGTTACGGTCGAAAAACCCCGGTAAATAAAGTCTAAAATCCGTGCTGTATTGTCCGTATTTATTGACTTCGTTGGAGTAAATGCCGTTGGTCATTATTTCATTCAAGAAGAACCAGCCGCTTATCGGGTCAAAGTTGTTGTTCCGGTAGTCGATTGAAAACCCGATTGCCGCGTCGGCTTCTTCGATGTCTTTGACCAAGTTTTCCGAAGCGCACAGCGTATCGATCCTGGTATAGGCTGGCGTTATGCTTATATAGGCCTTGGAATGCAGGGACAAGTCCTTTCCGAAAAGTACCCGGCTATTCGCGACTAAACGGGTCCGCGGATAATTCAATTCAGGGTAAAACTCCGCCCCTGCACTGACGCCGAAATAATAAGTTGAAGGAAGCAGCGGCTTGCTCCACGACAGACAAAGAGACCGGTCTCTCCAGCCCGAAACCCGTAAGCTCAACGTTTCCATTCTGCCGCGAAAATTTTGTTTGGTCATGCCAAGACTCAAGCGTAGCCACGAGTCCCGTCCGTCCGTCGTTTGAAAATAGTCGATCGTCCCCGACGGGCTGTAATAAAACAACTCCTTGAGGATGACATAGAGATGGATGCCGTCTTCCTGGGCAAGCGGGATAAAATCGACTTTATAAAATAAATTGGTCATGACCAATTTTCTTTTTGCTTCAACGATTTTAATTGAATCGAACGTTTTTCCGGAATCGATCCCTAAATTGGCCAAATACATCCGTAAGGTACTCTCTTGAGTTGTTCTGTTTCCGTTAAATGAAATGGAGACTATTTTTAATGGGGTAGCGGGCGTCGGCGCGTCGGCAAAACCTGAAAATGCATTTACCAATGCTAAAACGCACGCGGTCCGGAGAAAATAAACGATTAATTTCAATAGAGTACCCGAATGAAAAGCTCAAGTAAAATAAAAGGAAAGAAGATCCGTAAGCCGGGTTCTGTTTTAGGCAATCATTTATCTGGCCCGCCGGAAAATTTACCTGCGGGCATTGAGCGACCTACCCGAAGGAATGAGAAGCGGACAGCCTCTTTGTTTCGCCGGTTTTCCGGCGAGACAACTCCTTCCTACATGGTCTTGCACCGGAAAGGGTTTTACTGCCGCTTTTGTCACCAAAAGCGCGGTGGGCTCTTACCCCTCCTTTTCACTTCTCACTCCGTCCATCGTAAAAAACAACGGATAGGGCGGACTATTCTCTGTGTCACTTTCCGTAGCTTCACTTTAGAAGCTCCCTTGCTTATCGCAAGGTTTCCTGTCCCGCGGTGCCCGGACTTTCCTCTTTAATATCGTCATTAAAGCGATTGCCCGATCTTCTTTCCCTTAAAGAAACACTCTAAAAATACTCCCCGCGTTAAAGCGTGAGGTCATAATCCCCGCTCTAAGAAATATATCCCATATTTTACTATATTACGTTCATATTCGCCCTACATGAAATTATTTTTTAATGGTTGCTTCGAAATATTTCTTTCGACAGGAAAATCGTGGACTTTGCCATAAAACGTATCCAAAAATATTGGAATGAATATCCTTTTGGCTTCATAATAACGCTTGCCATAGTATTTAGGGCGCTTGCGGTTGTTTTTGCAAAAGGATACGGCATGCATGACGACCATTTTTGCGTTATTGAGGTCGCCCAAGGTTGGTTAACGGGCTCCAAGGAATGGTTTTTAAATCCTCACCCGATTCGAAGCGTGGTTTATCCGGGTTTACACTATATACTTTTCTTCGTGCTGGAAAAACTCGGCATATTCGATCCGCAATTTAAAATGCTCGTTGTCCGCTTTTTTCATGCGGCGTATTCACTGCTTACCGTATATTTCGGCTATAAAACCGCCCAAAGCATTTCCGATAAAAAGACGGCGAACACTATTGGCTTGCTGCTGTCGATATTTTGGATTTTCCCCTTCATGGCCGTCAGAAATTTAATAGAATTCGTTTGCATCCCTCCACTGGTTATCGGTGTTTATTGTATCCATAAAAATCCTAAAATCACGCTTTCGTCAATTTTCTGGTCCGGGATTTTCTTCGGATTGGCTTTTGCTCTGCGGTTTCAGGTCCTTTCTATGGCCGGTGTTGTCGGGATTGTGCTCCTTGCTAAAAAAGAATGGAAACCGGCGTTTTATTTTTCATCCGGATTTTTGCTCGCGAGCTTTTTGGTCCTCGGCCTAACCGACTGGATCGGTTACGGACGCCCGTTCGCCTCGGTCATCGGCTATTTTCTTTATAATAGTGAAAACGCCTATGCCTATACCACAGGGCCTTGGTATCAATATATCGGCCTTCTCATCGGCGCGCTTATTCCTCCCGCAAGTTTGGCGCTTCTATTTGGGTTCGCCCGTACCTGGAAAAAATTCCCCTATATTTTCTGGCCGACACTCGCTTTTTTTATTGCGCACTCGCTTTTTCCCAATAAGCAAGAGCGTTTTATTTTGCCCATTTTACCTTTCGTTCTGATGCTGTCGGTTGTTGGATGGCAACAATTCGTTTCACGGTCCGAATTTTGGCTTAAACGGCCGCATCTTGCACGCGGTTTATGGGTATGGTTTTGGATCTTTAATACCCTACTGCTATGCGTTTGCTCCATTACGTATTCCAAAAAAGCGCGCGTTGAAACCTTGACCTACTTGAGCCATAAATTCGATGTCCACGGCATTATTGTAGAGTCCCGTGACGATGCACCGCCCATGGCGCCGCTATTTTACTTGGGCAAAAAAGTCCCTATTTTTTCCGCTTATCCGTCAAAAAGCATCGAAGCTTTAAAAATGGAAATCGACTCGGTCAAAGCCCGTCCCAACTACGTTATTTTTCTTGACGGGAAAAACATCGCTGAGCGGACCCGTAAAATGGCGGGGTATTGCAGCGTGCTTGAATTCCAACAAAAAATAAGGCCCAGCTTTATCGATTGGCTTTTATATTTCATGAATCCGCGACACAACATCAATCAAACGAGCTACATTTACAAGTGTTCGCCATAACGGTCGCACCATGATGAAAAAGCTGATACTAAGCATATCCCGTACCTGGTTTACGGGCTTTATTTACCTTTTGGCGCTTGCAGGATATGTTTTTTATGGTATACTTTGGATGGTGCGTTTTATGCAAACCATGAATAAAATCGGCCTTTCCATTTTAATTACGGCGCTCATAGTCGCCGCGATTTTTTATTATGCCCTTTTCCCCCTA
>Ga0182027_10002835_pt1 | contig 27827 bp, 21 predicted proteins | sample 712E1DmetaG_FD_121300 | JGI IMG/M metagenome (GOLD analysis project Ga0182027, IMG submission 121300) | Permafrost microbial communities from Stordalen Mire, Sweden - 712E1D metaG (Illumina Assembly) | ecosystem: Environmental > Terrestrial > Soil > Wetlands > Permafrost | place: Sweden...
CCGTGGCGATCTGCTATCTGCAACCACAATGTGGTAGAAGGCCAGCTTCTTGCGACCTTTTCTAGCTAATCTGATTTTAACTGCCATTAATTCTTACGCTTTTTTATTTAACCTGTTTTAAAAATTGTGGCTGCAAAGATATAATATTTATTCAAATGAGTATAGTTATTCCTTAATAATTCTAGTTCACTACTTTGAAATTATTCAATTAACCTATTCATTTTTCCTACTCTTCCTGCCTCATCCCCCTTACCCCCTTCTCCCAAAAGAGAAGGGGGTAACTTAATGATAAACATTTTATTAGCCCCTACCCCCTGGGGGAGAGGTAAAAAAACAGAAATGTGGCGTGTGTTAATGAGTACTCAAAAATTTCTACTAAAAAAACGGCAGCAATGATTGCTGCCGTCAAACCATTCCGGGAGTTTTAAATTAATATCCTGGATTCTGCTGAGGTTTAAGTTTCGGATTGGCCTCGATTTCTCTATCCGGGATAGGGAAGAGCAATTTAGGATCATTGTACACATATATGTCAAAACTCTGATGAAGTCTTCTGATATCATGAATTTTAAATCCTTCAAAAGCCAGCTCAAGCCTTCTTTCATAAAGAACATCATCAAGTGTAATTGAAACCGCCGGATCCAGACCGGCCCTGGTATGAATTACGTTATAATCAGCCAGAGGTGTATCGCCGACAGCGGTTGAAAGTCTTATATTACATTCTGCTCTTATCAGATACATTTCCGCAAGCCTGATTAAGTTAACTACACCATACTGGTTATTCCATTTACCGCACCTCATGGCACCGTTTCCCAGGAAGAAGAGACTTAGTCTCTGATCATTGGCAGAATATAAGTCCAGGTGGGCCTGAAGGATATCAATATCACCATCTCTTCCTCCAAATTCCGGAACTGAAAAGAATTCTGTCATGGAGCTGAATCTGTCCTGAGGAGTAATCTGTGTGGCAAAGATATCTTCTGTTGTATTGTTATCATTATTAAACACATCTGCATATGCAGTCATAAGGGTATAGGCCCCTGAGCTTATTACAGCATTGGCAGCGTCTCTTGCATCGGTATAATCACCTTTCTGAAGATATACTCTGGCGAGCAATGCGTTTGCTGCACCTTTTGAAGCATAAACATCATTATCTACAGGTAATTTAGTAACTGCCAGAGTAAGATCGGCAATCACCTGGGCATATACCTCATCAACAGTGTTCCGTGTAACAAAACTGTTTGCAGTTATACCCTGAGTAGGATCAAGAACCAAAGGAACTCCAAATTGTGTGTTTGCAACATTAAACTGGTACTGATCGGCAAAAAAGCGAACCAGATCGAAATACATCAGACCGCGAAGAAAAAGTGCTTCCCCCTGTACCCTGTCGCGATCAGCATCATTCACTACTGCAAGTGCACTCAGAATGTTATTCGTTGTATTAATAACCTTATAACTATCTTCCCATTGCAAGTCAGCTTCAGAATTTGTGGTTAGCATAGTCTTATTGAAAATCTGGCGCGGGTCAATATAAGTTCCCACCCATTGGATTTCGCCGTTTCCCCCAAGCAGTTCTGAGTTCCGAAGGATATTACCACCATAAATTGCAGGCAAAGCAAAATCAGAATAGGCCCCTATAAGAACATGTTTAACATTCTCATCCGATATAAGAGCAATCTTATCACTTATATACTGCGAAGGCTCCAGATTGAGATATTTTTGGCACCCCGTGAATGCACCACAGAGTACAACTGCTGATATAATTGAAATTAATCTTTTCATTATTTCTAGTATTACATTTTATTATAATCCGATATTAATTCCGAAGACTATTGACCGGGGTTGCGGAGCGGAATAAAAATCACATCCCTGGGTTATATTATCATTCAGAAAATCAGTAGATACTTCCGGGTCCCAGCCTTTGTACTTTGTGAATGTCAAAAGGTTCTGTGCCTGAATATATACTCTCATTTTGTCAAGGCCGGCTTTCCTGATTAGCTTTTTAGGCAGATCATAGCTGAACATAAAGCTGCGTAATTTCACATAAGCACCATTTGAAAGGTATCTGCTGTTTCGGCTCTGATCGCCATTATCATAGCCCAGTCTGGCCTGAGGAATATCGGTGATATCTCCAGGTTTTTTCCAGCTGGCTAATTGAGATTCAAGTTGATTGTCGAACCAGGCTGCATTTGCACCCATCCACTGGTCGCCGATAAGGTGAATCTTGTTTCCGGTCACTCCCTGGAATGTAAAGGCAAGTTCAAATCCTTTGTATCCTATTGTATTAGTTATGGCTCCAAGAATATTAGGTGTCGGACTGCCAAGTGCGATAAAATTTGCATCGTTGAAGTTATTTGTTGTTGTTTTATGGTCAATTACTTTACCATTTGCGTCCTTCGTATTTACATACCAAAGAGCATCCCCGTTAGCCGGATCAACACCTGCATACTGTGCTCCATAAAAAACTCCTATGGGCTGACCGACCATTACAACATTCATATAACGGGCGCTTCCCTGATCAATGATTGTCTGGCCTCCAAGATTTGTAACTTCATTTTTATTATTTGAAAAATTGAAATTTGTACTCCATGTAAAAGTTCCGGTAATATTATCAGTGTTAAGAACAAATTCAAATCCTTTATTCTGGACCGCTCCTATGTTCTTCAACTGAGTGCCAAAACCCGATGTTGACGGGACTGGAACATTCAGCAAAAGATCTTTAGTTTTCTTAACGTAATAATCAACCTCACCCGATATGCGATTTTTAAAGAATCCATAATCAACACCGAAATCCAATTGATGTGTAGATTCCCATCCGAGATCCGGATTAGGAATCTGATATGGTGCCAGACCTGCAACGCTGTTATAATGAGCGCTACCATCATAAAGACCCAACTGACCAAAATTTGAGATTCCGGCATTACCGGTCAGCCCGTAACTGGTCCTGAGCTTAAGAAAACTTAAGGTTGCTTTGTTAGCCAAAAAGTCTTCTTTGGTTAAGACCCATCCAAGAGAAGCGGCGGGGAAAGTACCATATCTGTTGTCCTTCCCGAACCTGGAGGATCCGTCAATTCGTCCTGAAAGTGTAAGAAGATATTTGGCTTTGTAATCAAAGTTGATTCTTGAAAAATAAGAGAGAAAACTGTATTGTGTAAGCGTTGATGTTGCTCCGGTAATTAACCCTGCACTTGCCAGGGTTTTCAAATCATCAAGAGGAAATCCGGTACCCTGAGCCCAGGCATTATCAACTGTTGTATATTGAAATTCAGTGCCCAGAACAGCACTTAAACTGTAATCGCCCAAGCTTTTCGAGAAATCAAAATACGATTTGGTGGTTATGTTCTGGGTTTGACCATAGTTTGCAAAACCATAACCATTTACTCCGGTTCCTTCTTCAGTAAGGTTCCCATATCTGGCATTCTCCTTCAGGTTATAAAGATCAAACCCAAATTCATTTCTCCATTTAAGTCCGTCTAATAACTTAAAAGTCATATATCCATTGGCAATTGATCTGTACTCGATAATAATTCTTGAAGCATATTCCACATCGAGAAGAGGGTTATAGTATGTTGTGGTCGGTGTATTGTACAATTGTCCGGTCAGATCCCTGGGAGGGGTTATTGGCGATAAAGCGACCATTTGCATAGGTGTTGTGAATTGATTGTCAGCAGAAACCTGGTCAATCTTATTCCTGCTTAAACTTAATGCAAATCCCATGTCGATAAAATTATTCACTTTATTATCGACATTAAGTCGTGCTGATATTTTTTCAATACCGTTTGAAACAAGAATACCATCGCTGTTATTATAAGAAAGACTGGTAAAATATTTCAGTTTATCATTCCCTCCCTGGGCCGACATATCGGCTGAGAAGATTTTCCCTTTCTGAAATGCAAGATCCTGCCAGTTTGTATTGACTTTTGATCCCGTATAATTTCCGGAGCCATCAATAATTGCAGCCCATCCGGAATATCTTATTAAACGTGTGTTTACAAATTCCGACCATGAGCCAGGATAATCTGAAGGATTATTTTTAGGATCTACTCCTTCTATTAAATCACTATTATAGGCAGCGTCCTGAAAATATTTTACATATTCAGTTGAATTCATGAATTTTCTCTTGTTGGAAGCTTCATTAAAACCTGACTGTATTGTGAAGTTCAATTTTGTAGCTCCGCTGATCCCTTTTTTTGTAGTGATAATAACAACGCCATTGGCGCCCCTTGAACCATAGATTGCAGATGAAGCCGCATCTTTAAGAATTTCAATTGACTCAACATCATTGAAATTAATTGATGTTAACGGGTTTATAACAGCACCCGACTGGTTCAATGCCTCGGTAGTTATAGGAATGCCATCTACAACGAAAAGCGGCTGGTTAGTTGCCGTAATTGAAGATGATCCTCTGATTCTCATATTTGTGGTACCGGTCGATTTCCCGTTTACAGATTCTATGAAAACACCTGCAGTCTTACCCTGAAGAGCCTGCTCTACAGTCGGAACGGGGATGTTTCTGAGAACATCACCATCTACTTTGGCAATACTCCCTGTGACTTTGGATTTAATCTGAGTACCATATCCGACAACAACCACCTCGTTCACTCCAACCAGATCATATTCCAAAGATACATCGTAGGCATTCGAAGTACCAATAATAACCTCCTTGGTCTTCTTACCCACAAACCGGAATATAATAGTATCACCTTGCGGGGCGCTTATCTGATATTTTCCATTCAGATCGGAAATTGTCCCGGTTGAGGTGCCCTTGATAAGTACAGTGGCCCCTATAATGGGAAGGTTATCTTCCTCCCCTGTAACAGTACCTGTAATCGATTTTTGTTGTGCTGCTGCAGGCAACAAAATACCAGAGAACAGAAATAATAAAAACAGAAGTTTTCTCATAACATTTATTTTAGGTTTAGTAATAGAGCAAATGGGATTAAACGAATCCTTTTTAATGTTAGTAATACAAATCAACGTCAGAAAACAAATTTATAATCTTTTAATTTGAAATCTATTGTTTTTATTAAAAATAAATGAACTTTTCTTTATATTTATAACAAAAGTGATAAAATAAATTAATTACTGCTGATTGCCAGGCTTCTTTCTATCTTAACTCAATTTTACCTATTTTTGTAATCTTACAAAATTAAATATCAAAGTTCCCTTTTATGGCCGGATTTGCACACTTACACGTTCATACTCAATACTCTATACTGGATGGAGCCTCCAACATCGGTTTACTAATGGACAAGGTCAAAACTCTGGGAATGGATGCTGTAGCTATAACCGATCATGGAAATATGTTCGGGGTTAAAGAATTTCACAACAGCGCCACAAAAAAGGGGATAAAACCAATAATCGGATGTGAGATTTATGTTGCGAAAAGATCAATAGAAGATGTTAGCGGGAAAGAAGACCGTTCTGGCGATCATCTGATTCTCCTGGCTAAAAACCTTATAGGATATAAAAATCTTATTAAACTGGTCTCAATTGCCTGGATTAAAGGTTTTTACTATAAGCCACGGATAGACAAGGAACTATTAATCAAGTATAAGGAAGGACTAATAGCTTCTTCTGCCTGCCTGGCAGGAGAGGTTCAGGATGAAATACTCAATGGTACTATGTCTGGTGCCGAAGATTCGCTTAAGAGTTACCTTGACATTTTTAGTGAGGATTTTTATCTGGAGATCCAGAGGCACGAGACTTATGATCCTGATGCAGACAGATCTGCTTTCCCCCTTCAACAAAAAGTTATTGAGGTATTTAAAAAACTCTCGGTTAAATATAATGTCAGACTGATTGCAACTAATGATGTGCACTTTATAAATGCAGAAGATGCTGAAGCGCACGACAGATTGATATGTATTAATACGGCCAAGGATATTGACGATCCGAACAGATTAAGATATTCCAAACAGGAATATGTCAAAAGTGAAGAGGAAATGCGTACGATCTTCAGCGATGTTCCTGAGGCTATAGATAATGTTGCTGGACTGGTTGCTAAAATTGAAAAATACAAGCTCGACCACGAACCTATTATGCCGGAGTTTGATCTGCCGGAGGGTTATACCGACAAAGACGAGTATCTGAGATTTCTTGCATACAAAGGAGCAAACGAGAGATGGGGAACCCTGACAAAGGAACAGACTGAGCGACTTGATTTTGAATTGGAAATGGTCGCTAAAATGGGATTCCCCGGATACTTTCTTATAGTCCAGGATTTTCTTCGTGCTGCAAGGGAGATGGGGGTTTCCGTTGGTCCGGGAAGAGGGTCGGCTGCCGGATCTGCAGTTGCATATTGCCTGAGAATCACAGATATAGATCCCATAAGATATGGACTTCTGTTCGAACGTTTTCTGAATCTTGATCGTATTTCAATGCCTGATATTGATATCGATTTTGACGAGGACGGAAGAGAATCAGTACTGAAATATGTAGTTAACAAGTATGGTCATGACAAGGTTGCTCATATAATCACATTCGGATCGATGGCTGCAAAAATGGCCATACGTGATGTTGCACGGGTGCAAAAGTTACCTCTTCATGATGCCGACAGGCTCGCCAAACTTGTACCTGAAAGACCAGGTATCACACTCAAATCAGCATACGCGGAAGTACCGGAACTGGCCCGGGAAAGAGAATCTTCCAATAAACTGATTGCACAGACCCTGAAATATGCCGAAGTCCTCGAAGGTTCAGTGCGGCAAACAGGGGTACATGCCTGCGGTATAATAATCGGTAAAGACTCTCTTGATAATTATATCCCTCTCTGCACAGCCAAGGATACGGATCTCTACGCCACACAATACGATGGAAGCCATGTCGAGTCGGTAGGTCTTCTTAAAATGGATTTTCTTGGTCTGAAAACACTCTCGATAATTAAAGATGCTATTGACAATATAAAAAAGTCAAAAGGAACAGATATCAACATTGATACATTGCCTCTTGATGATAAAAAAACTTTTGAGCTCTTCAGCAATGGCGAGACAACCGGAATCTTCCAGTTTGAATCAACCGGGATGAAGAGATACCTGAGAGACCTGGAACCAAACCGGCTGGAAGATCTGATAGCAATGAATGCTCTGTACCGTCCCGGACCAATGGAATATATTCCAAAATTTATCAGGCGGAAACATGGTACGGAGAAGATCGACTATCCTATTCCGGTAATGGAAAAATATCTCGAGGATACCTATGGAATAACCGTTTACCAGGAACAGGTGATGCTACTCTCGCAGGAATTGGCAGGGTTTACGAAGGGAGAAGCCGATTCCCTGAGAAAAGCCATGGGGAAAAAGAAACGATCCATAATGGATGAGATGAAGCTGAAGTTTCAGGAGGGATGTTCAAAGAAGGGCTATGATGTTGAGATTGTAAACAAGATTTGGTCCGACTGGGAAGCTTTTGCACAATATGCTTTTAATAAATCACATTCAACATGTTATGCTCTCATAGCTTACCATACAGGTTATCTGAAAGCCAATTATCCGGCAGAATATATGGCTGCCGTGCTCAGCCGTAACATAAATGATATTAAAAAGATCACAACTTTCATGGATGAGACCAGGAGGATGGGCATGGAAGTACTCGGGCCGGATGTGAATGAGAGTAATGTTAAATTCACGGTAAATAAAGATGGAAACATAAGATTTGGCCTGGGGGCAATCAAAGGAGTCGGGGAAAGTGCAGTATTGCAGCTTATTGAAGAAAGGGAGATAAATGGCTTGTATAAGACTATTTATGACCTGGTTGAAAGAGTAAACCTCAACTCCCTTAACAAGAAAAACCTTGAAGCAATGGCCGTCGCCGGAGCATTGGATTGTTTTCCGGATACAACCAGAGCCCAGTATTTTTCTCTCGATACAAAAGGATCAAGCTTTATTGAAAGCATTATCAGATATGGGAACAATTCAAAGACTGTAAAATCATCAAGTCAGCAGTCACTTTTTGGAGAAACCGGCGGTTTTGATATGATAAAACCCGAACCAACTCTTTGTCCCGATTGGCCCAAGCTTGAAAAACTTAACAGGGAAAAAGAGGTAATAGGCATCTATCTTTCTTCTCATCCTCTTGATGATTTCAAACTGGAGATAAGTACATTTACAACGGCAACCCTGGCCGATTTGCAGAACCTGCGAGAATATCTCGACCGTGATGTCACTGTTGCAGGAATGGTAACAGACATAAAAACAGGTATCGGTAAAAATGGAAAACCCTATGGTTCCTTCACATTACAGGATTATTCTGATTCTTTCCGGTTTATGCTATTTGATAAAGACTATATTGAAAACAGTAAGTTCTTTATTGCAGGCTATTATCTTCTGGAAAAAGGAAGAGTGCAGAAACGAAAGTACAAAGAGGAAGAAATTGAATTTAAAATAAAAACAATTAATCTGCTATCAAGTGTCAAGGATGAACTTATTAAATCAGTCACTCTGAAAATAGACCCTGAAAACATAGATAATGAAATGATTAAGGATTTGAAAACCCTGGTAAATGAGCACAAAGGTGAAACTGAACTCAAGTTTCTTTTCCTCGATTCCGATGATAAAATTTCACTTCCCATGTTTTCAAGAACTCTCCGTATAAGGCTGAATAACGAGTTACTCTCTTATCTGGAGGACCATCCGGGGATAGAATTCAAAGTTAATTAGCTATATTTGCACACTGTATTTATTAAAATTATTTCAAAATATAATATTATGGCATTAGAGGTAAATGATGGAAATTTCGACGAAATAGTCATTAAATCAGACAAACCTGTTGTTGTGGATTTATGGGCTGAATGGTGCGGACCTTGCAGGATGGTTGCTCCGATAATGGATGAGATTTCACATGAATATGAAGGTAAAGCCATCGTGGTGAAATGTGATGTAGACAGCAGCCCTGCCATTTCTGCCAAATACAGTATCAGAAACATACCAACAATACTTTTCTTCAAGGACGGTAAAATTGCTGACAAACAGGTAGGGGCAGTTCCAAAGAAGAACTTTGTTGCAAAACTAAATGCACTTATTTAAAAATAATGTTCCTTTTTCTGGCCGTTCGGGTGATCTCTAACGGCCTTTTTTTAATAAACTCTCATGACAATCTGTGTGTTTGCCTCATCGAGCAGCCGAATTGACAACGAATATGCAACTGCAGCCACAAGTCTTGGAAAATCTCTGGCACATGCTAACATGGATGTTGTGTACGGCGGTGGTGGCATTGGACTGATGGGTAAGCTCGCTGATGCAGTCCTTGAAAGCGGAGGAAGAATAACCGGAGTAATTCCGTCGTTTATGAAAGATGAGGGATGGGATCATTCTGCCGTAAGCAAGATGATCATCACATCCGATATGGGAGAAAGGAAAAAGCAAATGTTTGCGATGGCAGATGCCATAGTTGCATTACCCGGAGGAGTTGGTACGCTTGAAGAATTGACTGAAGCGCTGACACTAAAGCAGCTTGGTCTGTACAAAGGGTCGATAATAATCCTGAACACCCTTAATTTTTATAAATCATTTATTGATTTCCTCGAACATATGATTTCAGGTCATTTTCTAAGATACGAACATAAAGGTATGTGGGAAATAGCCAATACAACAGAGGAAGTTATGGCTCTTCTTTTGAAAAAAGACGGTTGGCATCAGGATCCAAGCAGTATTGCAAAAATCTAATTTTCAGGGATTTTTGTTCCAATAAACAATATATCATCTACCTGTTCAAGGTCACCTTTCCATGTCAGTATTTCTTTCTCAAGCCTGTCTTTCTGCTCATTAACCGGAAGATCACATATTACAGAAAGCAGTTTTTTAACATTTGCCGATTTATATTTTTTAACCTCTGCCGATCCAAACTGATCAGCATAGCCATCTGAACACATATATACCATGTCTCCCGGCTGGATATCAACGAGTTGATTAGTAAAGTTCTTCTTTTCATCCAGTGCAGTCATTCCGATCGAAAACCTGTCTCCTCTGTAAACAAATACTTCACCTTTTCTTACCAGGTACATAGGATTAAAGGCTCCTGTGAATTCGAGAGTAAAGTTCTTCTTATTAAAAGCTATAAGCGCTAGATCCATACCGTCGTTTATTGCTTTTTCATGCCGTTGCAAAAGTGCCTTCATTACCTCATTATTGAGCTGGTCAACAATTGCGGAAGGACGTGTTAAACCATATTCCCTTACAACTTTATTAAGAGAATTATGACCGATAATTGACATAAAGGCTCCGGGAACACCATGACCTGTACAGTCAACTACAGCAATGAACTGCCAGTCTCCGTTATCATACATCCAGTAAAAATCGCCACTTACAATATCTTTAGGCATGAACAGAACAAAAGTCTCTGCAAACGTGTCTACCTTCGGAAGCATTGCTCTTTGTATGCGCTCGGCATATCTTATACTGGCAGTTATATCCCTGTTTTTTTCTTCGATTTCCATGCTTTTCTGAACTACCTCAGCTGTTCTCTCTTTAACCTTTTCCTCGAGAATTAACTTTTCCTTTACCAGGTTTTGTTCCCTGATACGAATATATATAACCACAATAACAACAATCAGTACAACAGAGATAAGAATAAACCACCAGGTAAGATAAAAAGGTGGCATAATTACGAAATGAAAAGAAACAGGTTTACTGTTCCATATCCCCTGGCTGTTGCTGGCTATTACATTGAATATATATTTCCCCGGAGGAAGAGCAGAATAAATTACCCTTGTCTGGTCAGTTACCGGCCGCCAGTCTTTGTCTGCCCCAATAAGTTTCACTTTATATTTTACCACATCCGGGTTTGTGAGGCAGATACTATAGTAGTCGAATAATACAGATTTCTCATTGTAATTTAACTTCAGGTCGGATGTCATTTCCCTTGATTTATAATTCACCCGCATACTCATAATATGTGTCAGCGGTTCGAGACTCCGGGCAGTTGCTTCTGAGGGATAAAAATGCGTTGCTCCATTCGCTGTGCCAAACCAAAGGTCTCCTGAGGGGCTTTTAAATACTGCATTAGGTTTTGCCTCAATTCCCGTAAAGCCGTTTCTTTCAGTATAAGAAAAGATCCTCTTGCTTTCAGGAAAATATCTGTTCAGCCCGTTGTTGGTGCCTATATAAATACTACCGTCTTCTCCAGTAGTAAGAAGGTTTATATTATTTGAAAGAAGTCCGTCATCCTGGGTTACCGTTGAAATTATTGATCCATTTTTAAATGCTATTAATCCCTGGCCCGTCCCGATCCATAATACACCTTTCTTATCCATTACAATTGCCTTTGGAATTATTCCCGGAAGAGCAGAAACAGGCTTAAAATCTTTTTTCACTGCATCGTATTTGATAAGACCCGGCTTTTCGCCCCTGGGTTCAGTTCCGATCCACATATTCCCATCCGGATCGCAATAAAGGGCTGTAATTCCGAATATTGTCAGGCTATCCACGAGAGTGTACCTCTGGAAATTTTGTTCATTAATTGTACCTACAGCCACTCCTTCTACCGTACCGATCCATAGATTATTTTGTTTATCTATTTCCAGTGCAGTTACCTGTTCGTCGTGGTGAAGAATTGAGTTGATATATGGTTGTGCTTCAAACCTGGAAGTCTTCATGTTGTAAAGGATAACCCCTCCTTCATTTGTCCCTATCCATAAATTTCCATCCCTGTCTTCTCTGAAAAACCTTACATCTTCGGGAATTGAATTAACAGCCTGATTATAAATTACAGTTTTTTTGACTGATCCGGGATAATAATGTGAAATCCCTGCATTTGTTCCAAACCACATTGATCCGGTTTTATCCCTAAATATTGCATTAACATTAGGATCGGGTAATATTGCTTTTTCATTGATTGTTTCAAATGCATCGCCTTTAAATATAGTAAGCCCGTTACTCTGATCAGAAATTAAAATATTGCCCTCAACATCTTCTATAATTTTATATATTTTCAAGGCTTTAAGCCCATTTTCTGTGTTAAACTTCCGGAAATTTTCTCTGTCAAAAACAGCTATTCCGCCGCCCCAGGTTCCGATCCAGATACGGCCCTGGCTATCTTCAGTTATACAGCTAACTGCATTACTTGCCACACCCATCCTGATTAAATCATAATAAACCATCCGGCTTTCAGATGTAATATATTTGTAAATTCCCCCATTATATGTGCCGAACCATTTGTTTCCTGCTTTATCTTCAAGTAAAGATGTGGTAATAAAATAAGTAGTCATATGAGGCATGCGATAACCTTCAAACTTTTTCGCCTCTTCATTGTAGCGTTTCAGACCTACATCAGTTACGCATATAAATGAGCCTCCTCTGATCAAAGTCGAACCATACACCTGATCACTAAGTCCTTCCTTCCCTCTGAATTGTTTTGCTTTAATATGTTTAAGATCACTTACTGGAAATTCGGCACGGATGGCTCCATCATTTGTTGAAGTAAACCATATCTGATTTTTAATCTGTGAAATGCTTGTAATATCTCCTGTGACTTTCAATGAGTCGAAAGCCACTTTCTCAAATCTATGACCGTTGTAGCGTGAGATCCCTCCATTAAGATGCCCAAACCAGATATAACCTAATGAATCCTCTATAATGCATTTAACTCCACCATTTGAAAGGCTGTCGTGTGATGTGAAGTTTTCAAACCTTTTCCCATCGAAGCGTGATAATCCATTTGCTGTTCCAAGCCAGATATAATCTTTTGAATCCTGAAGAAGGGTGTAAACTTTCTGTTCACTGAGACCCTGCTTGATACCATAATTATCAAAAAAATATTTCTGAGCCCCTGCCGGTAAAAATACGAAAGATAATAAAACCACAAGCCAGACAAAAAATTTTGCCTGGCTATTAATGAGGTTTAAGGGTGACATATAAGATCCTATTTTGTGATAAAGAAGAATGTCCCGTTAAAGTCGTCCAAACCCTGTATTTTACCAAACTTAGGTTTCTGCCCATTATCGGTTATAACAGCTGCAGTTACTGATTTAACAATACTTTCAATAGGAATACAGGCATTCTTATTGTTCATAAGAGTATTGGCGAATGTTGCAGTGAATTTTGAATTATCAACAGCCAGCTCATATCCTGCAGAAGAAAATACCTGTGCCGATTTGGAGCCTGCAACTTGTGTATTATCACAAGTCGGAGCATCGAGTGCAGACCGCATGGCAGTATAAAATCCTGGTCCTGATTCACATGCGTCAGAAACAACCAGCGTATGAACCACAACATCGCTATAGCCCTGTAATCCGGCTTTTAAAGAGTTGATATTGAAGTAGGTAAACTCATCATCGCGTTTTGCATCAACGGGGATCCAATAACCGACATCATTAATGAATTTACCATGACCTGCATACCATACCAATAACGACTTAACCTGATTTTTCTTAATCTGGTCGCGGAGCTCAATATTAAAGAATCTCTCCATCTCCGCTTTGGTCATGTCCTTTTTGTGAATAATATTATTTATCTGATAATTGGCAAGCGCTCTCTGAATTGTACTTACATCTTTTATAGGACCATCAAGACTTGCAAAAGTTTCATAACTGGAGTTTTCTATAAATACTACCCAGGTTCTGCCCATTGGATTATTTGAGGCCGTTCCTGAAATAGCTTCTCTGTTAAGTTTGAATTCTGTTTCTTGTCTGTTCCCATAAATATCTTCAGCAACCACGGTAAATTTATTTAGATCTGCGACGTTTAATGTCGCTGTAAATGAAGGATTTAATTCATTAGGGTTATAACTTGCCGTAAAATTTCCTACAGTGATTGATTTAATACGGCTTTCATCTGAAATTTTACCCTGAATTGCAATATTAGGAGTTGGAGTATCCAGAAGAACCTGTCCTTCATCATTCGTATATGGTGCAACTATCATAATTTTTGGAGGGTTGGTTTCGGTGCGTTTAAGAGCATAATTCAGTACCCTTTTATTATCATAATCGTCGACTGCAGAAAAAGTAATTTTATCAATGCCGGTAACATTGATATTTGCAAGAAAATCATTTTCCCCGTTTTTTTCGACAAGGATAACACTATCATTATTAATCTTAAATGATTTAATCCTGCTCTTATCTTTAAGCGATCCGGAGATAAGAAGTGTAGTTTTATCTCCTTTGATTTCAACGGTATCTTTTACCGGAATGGGGCTTATAACTGCTATTTCCGGAGGATCTGTCTCTCTGTTTAGTTCATAAAGTCTCTTCTGGGAAACTTCCAGCATCTCCCGGGCTTTCTGATCATATTTGGAAAGGACTGTAATCTTATTATAATCGGCCTTAGCCTTATCCCAATCGCTAATTTCCTCGTACGATTTGGCCCTGGCATAATATGCATCAGGAGATTCCGTTTTAAGCGCTGCTTCAAGCGAAATACATTTAGAAAAATCATTTATAGCGTTTGTATGCTGGTTAAATTCCTGGTAGCACTTGCCTCGTTCAAAATAAAACATCGGGTTTGACGGATCGATGAGGATTGTTTTGGAAATATCATTAATGGCGCTCGGATAATCAAGGTTTTTCTTAAATACCCTGCTTCTCTGTATATAGGCTGCAGTATTCCTGTCATCATTTTTAATCACTTCATTACATTGTTCCATCGCTTCCTTAGGATTGGTCATGGTAAGCAGGTCAGCAAGCTCAATTCGCGGTTCAGCAAGTTTTTTGTCTTTTGATATTGATTTCTCTAACTCTTTTTTTCCAAGAATATCGTTATTTAGTCTTCTGTAGATAATCCCCCGCCAATAATAATCCATTGGAGTATCCTTAATAATAATTGCTGTATCTGATACCTTAAGCGCCTGATCATATTTCTTAAGGTTTATGAGTGTAATAACCTTTTCAGGATATACTTTTGTGTTTCGCTTATCGATGGTTGATGCGTGGTTAAGAAGTTTCAGAGACTCCTCATAATTGCCTAACTTGTTACAAACAGCGCCAAGGCTTATGATTGCATCAACATTTTTTGGTGCAAAAACCAGTGCCTTTTCAAAATCGGCCTTAGCTTCAGTATATTTTGACAACTTTTCATAAGCCTGACCCCTGGCATAATAATAATCAGGATTTGAAGGTTCGAGGCCAACGGCGCTTGTGAACTGAACGATAGCGTCATCATATTTAAGATTATCAACAAATTCCATTCCGGCTTTATATGACTTCCTGGCACTTTGTCCAAAAGCACATATCACCATGGTCATTATGGTTGCAATTAAAAATACTCGCTTCTTCATATTGTCTAGACTTAGGTTAATTTCTCTACGGTATATCAAAATTAGAAAAAATTCTTCTAATTATCAATCTTAATGAGTCCTAACTTCCATTCCTTAAATATATTTCAAGTAAACTTCCGCTGAAAACTGTCTTTGAAAAAAGTATCCCGTTTATCAGAGGAGCCTTTACCCCTTCTCTGAAATGTTCCTCACCGGTGAAAATCCTTGCTTCATCCCAAAGTCCTGTTGAAATAAAATGATTAAGTACTTCCGCTCCTCCTTCAATAAATAACGACTGAATGCCCGAAGAATAAAGGTACTCGCATATCTGAACTGAAGAAGATATGTCTTCTTTTAGCATTACATTCAATACATCAGGAATGCCGGCAGTTGAATTATGGGTAAAAACAACCGTTTTTTTATTGGTGTTGTTTACAGATGATCCTATATTCAGAGATCCTGAGCTGCTGAGGATCAATTTTAATGGATCGGAACCTTTCCATTCCCTTACATTGAGATGTGGATTATCTGCCCTTACTGTCCCGGCGCCAACGAGTATAGACTGCTCGGATGCTCTCCATTTATGGACCAGGACTCTTTCCGGTTTACCTGTTATCCAGGTAGGCTCTCTTTTTTGATCTCCGGATCTAATTATATCCAAATATCCATCAGTGCTTTTTGCCCATTTCAAAGTTATATAAGGTCTCCTTTTTTCATGAAAAATGAAGAACCGTCTGTTCAATCTTCTGCATTCCGCTTCAAGAATTCCGGATTTGACATCACAACCGGCCTCTCTGAGTCTGGTTACACCTTTCCCCGAAACTTTTTCACTTGTATCAATTGTGCCTATGACTACCCTGGGTATTCCTTTCGAAATAATAAAATCAGCACATGGAGGTGTTTCCCCAAAATGTGAGCATGGCTCAAGGTTGACATAAAGGGTTGAGAACTTTAATTTTGTTTTATCAGATACAGAGTTAATGGCATTGACTTCCGCATGAGATTTCCCGGACCTTAGATGATATCCTTCTCCCAAAATTTTTCCATCATAAACAACAACGGAACCAACCATCGGATTCGGATAAGTCAAACCTTCGGCTTTAGAAGCCAGTTCGAGACATCTTCTCATGAATTTATTATCGTCTGTCTCTGTCATTTAACTGAAAACACTAAATTTGACTTATGGGCGTCAAGATACGAACAATAAAAGATATCAGGTTTTATCTCTCAAGGGAACTTATCTGTGTTTATAATGAAACTGAAATAAGAGTACTTGCCGATATCATTATTAAGACCGTTACCGGAACAGCAAAGTTGCATCAGCTATATGATAATGGTTATTTGATAAGGGCCAAAGATGCTGAAAAGATTATTTGGATCACGGGAGAGCTTAAAACCGGCAAACCGATTCAATATATTCTTGGTGAAACAACTTTTTACAACTGTACGATTAAAGTAAACGGTTCTACCCTTATTCCCCGTCCGGAAACGGAGGAACTTGTGGATCTTATCATCAGGGAGAACAAGGGTTATAATGGAAATATTCTAGATTTCGGGTCTGGTTCCGGCTGCATTGCTATTGCTCTGGCCACAAACCTTCCACTTGCCAAACTGACTGGAATTGAGATTTCCGATGATGCCATCAGAATAGCTCAGAAAAATGCTGTTTTAAATAATGTAAAGGCCTCTTTTATACAAGGTAATATCTTTGCTTTTGATAACGATTCTGTCAGTAAAGCAGGGATTATTGTGAGTAACCCTCCCTATGTCAGAAATTCAGAAAAATCACTGATGGCTAAAAATGTACTTGATTTTGAACCACATCTGGCCTTGTTTGTGACCGATTCCGACCCTCTTATATATTATAAAGCCATCCTTAATCTAGCCGAAAAACTATTGCTGCCGCAAGGCCGTTTGTATTTTGAAATTAATGAAGTTATGGGCAGATCATTGATTCAGTTGTTTGAATCATATGATTACTCAGAAATAGAAATAGTTCATGATATTAACGATAAAGAAAGAATAATAAAAGGCAGAAAAAATGTCTGAAAAAGCATTGTTCAAAATAGCTCTGGAAAAGGCAATGGCTAAGTGCTCCGGAAGGGAATTCTGTTCTGAGGATATCCGTAATAAATTATATTCATGGGGCGTTGAAAATAATGATGCCGGGAAGATTATCGGGATTCTCATCAAAGAAAACTTCATAAATGAACCAAGGTATGCCACAGCTTTCGTAAGGGATAAATTCAAGTACAATAAATGGGGAAAAGTTAAGATTGCTGCCCAACTCAGAGGTAAGAAACTGCCTCCGGATATTATAAGTTCTGCTCTTGATTCTATTGATAATGATCTGTATAGCAAACTGCTGCGAGAACTAATTGAAGCTCACAGAAAATCAGTTAAAGCTAAAAATCAATATGATCTGAAAGCAAAACTGTTGCGATACGGATTATCAAAAGGGTTTGAGAGCAGTTTACTATTTGATTTGCTGAATGATATAGAATAGAACCTTTGCTCCTTCTCTAAGTAGGCTCCTATACCCCCTTTGTATTTCCCCCGTAGGGGGGAAAAATTCTCCGGATTCTACTGTAATTTACAAAATATCTCAGAATTGTCTCCCCCTTGGGGGAGATGTCCCGCTTCGGCGGGACAGAGGGGTTTTACACCCCAAACAGAATTCCTGAAATTATACTGGCAATAAACGGCCAGAAGGCCACAAAAAAGATTATACCTGATCCAATACAGTCAACAATTATTAGCTGTTTACGTGTTTCAGCATACTTCAGGTAGAATATAGAAAATGCCACTCTTAAAACCAGTTGTGCGACGAAAAAGAGAAAGATCCTCAACCCATAACGGTTCCAATGGTATGCTTCTCCAACTTTTCCCCTGACTATTAATGAAAAACTATGTGATAAGCCGCATGAGATGCACGGCTGGCCTGTCACCTTTTCATGAAGACAAACGACAGGATAGTTATCCTTTTCAGGAGAAAAAAAGCCGGAGTATGCAAAAATCAGTAGTATCACTCCGGCAAAAAATATATTGATAAGAAGGTAAGGTTCATCCCATAACCTTACCTTTGTGTTCTGTCCAGTATTACTTTTTCTTGCGTACAATAACATGTTTCCGTGTGCTATCATGTTTCTGGATACTATCTCCTTTATTAGTGTTTCCTCCCTCCAGATCTTCAAGCTTCTGCTCCTGATCTTTTTTAGTGGCGTTGGTGTTTATTTCCACTTTCTCTCCATTGCTTTCGACCTTTATTGAAACTTTCGCATCTTCAATATCTTTGTTAACATTGTCCTGAACATCATTTATAATATTATGAATGTTGTTCGGCCAGCGATCGGCCTTTTGTACAATCTTTCCGGCAACAAAAATCTGCGAAAACGAAATCATTGAAGCAATTATCGCAATGATTAATCCTGCAAGCGGGACACCCCGGGGCGAGTTATTCCGGCCAGCCTGGGAAAGTCCGACTGATGCAAGTATAATAGCTATAATTCCAGGTATAATGGCTATCAGACCCACACATGGAATAACTGCCAGCACAAAAGTTATAATAGCTGTTATCAAAGCAGCAATCCCAAGATTTTGTCCCGAATTATTTCTTACTTCTTCCATGATATTAAATTATTTGTTATTATTCATTCCTGTCAGGATGTTTACCATATCCTGCTCTAAAGACGTTGCAGGATTTTCAATGATGCGTCCGGCCTCAAAATTATTTTTATAGAAAATAAATGTTGGTACCCGTTTGATATCCAGTTTAACATATTCTCCAACAGGCGATAGTTTAGCGTCATCAACTCCGATGAAAGTAACTTTGGCGACCGGAAACTGCCATGCATTTAAAACCTTCATAAATCGAGGAACCTCTCTTCTGCTGTCGGGGCACCATGTCCCCATTACAACTTTTATCGCAATATCTTCTTTATTTATATCCAGTAATTTATTAATGGCTTCTGACTTGGGCTGGTAATCATCAAATCCTTTAATGTACCAGGCTGAGTAAGGAGAATGGGTCAGCTGATCCGGATTAAAATACCCGAGAAGCCATGTGGTCTGTTCCGAAAAATTAACTGCCGCGACAGAGTTTTGTTCCGTTACAGTTGATTTTGAAGCTACCGGCTTTGTGGTTTTGCAGCCACTAAAAAAAACAAGAAGTAAACAGAACAGAAAATAAATATTTTTCATTTACTGATAATTAAGAGAATACAAATTAAAAGTATTTTTTCAAATGCATAAAATTTATTGAAGGGAATATGCATTGAACCAGGAAAAGCCAAAACCATTTAAATTATTTCGATCCTGAACTCAGAAATAACTAATCTTCTTCTTTCACCATTTTCCAGGGAGGTAACAGCCACAGAAGGAAGGCAAGAATCCCGATTGGTAATATAAGCCAGAATATAGCCATTAATGTTCCATCGAGACCGATCAATCCGACTTTAAAACTTGTGAATCCTGCAAAACTCTTTGAGAATAGCTGGCCACCTATTACGACGTTCCATCTCATAGAGTAAACTCCAATCAAAACCAGTATACCTATAATAAAGTACATCGTTTTGCGCACTTTAATCTGGTGCTTGTAAAACTGAAGAAAAGCAAGTGTGACAAGAGGAATAATTGTCCCGATCAAACCCTGTGAAACAAACAGAGTAAGGTACAGTTTTGAGGAAACCAGCAGCTTTAATATTTCAAATGATTCTCCGGCTTCATATATCCTTTGTATCTGATCAAGGCCTTCAAGTGTAAAGTCAAGAATTAATACGAAGAAGAGATATTTTCCGATAGAATCCAATACATTAAGATCAATGATTTGCTTTCGGAAATAAGAGATTATCATATAAACCAACAAGACGAGTGATATTCCAGAAACCATCGCTGAAAAAAGAAAAATGATTGGCATTAAAGGCGTTGACCACCAGGGGTTAGCTTTAATTGATCCGAATATAAAACCAACATAACCGTGTAGTATAAATGCAGACGGGATTCCCACCACTGTAATAATATATCCCAGTTTCCGGTCCCATTTAACTGTTCTGGGAGAAATATCGTTTACGCCAAGGGTCAGTATTTTGTACACCCATCTCATTATACCCGATTTTTCATTCGCCCACACAACCATACTATGTCTGTAGTCAAACCATATCTCAAGTAAAAGCACAACCATGAGATACCACAGGTATACAAAGCCAAAAATAGCCATGGCAGATGATGAATGAGGGGTGATCATAATCTCATAAGCCCGCTGAGGCTGGGAAAGGTGACTTATGAGCGGCATAGTTGCAACCAGTAGAAATGAAAGGGCCGTAAGCAGAGCAATCTGGTAGGTCGGTTTCAGAATTTTAACCTTGAAAACCCTCTCAAGAGATGCAAGAATAAAAGCTCCTGCAACCAGCCCGGTAATAAATGGGTAGACAACAATCAGGATCCCCCATTGCAGGTCAATTTCATTCGGGAAAATATAACCCTGGGAATGGGCCAGGATATCATAAAGGTGTTGGTAATGCGGTTCCATATTATCTTACCTCCGAGCTTAGTGCATTGTAATAAAGCTTTGATCCGGTATTCAGGTGAGGCCTGAGTACCTGTGTCGTATGCTCCTTCAGAAACTTAACAATTTCACTGTTCTTATCTCTCAGATTGCCATACATTCTGGCACCTGTCGGGCAGACTTCCATACATGCGGGAGCAAGTCCCTTTTTCAACCTGTGATAACACAGCGTACATTTATTGGCGACTTTCTTTACAGGATGAATAAACCTGCAGCCATATGGACATGCCTGTACGCAATACCTGCATCCGATACAATATTTCTCGTCGATCAGTACCACCCCTTCAGGACCTTCATATGTTGCACCCACCGGGCATACCTGGGTACAGGGAGATTTTGAACAGTGGTTGCACATTTTAGGCACAAAAAATGATTTGAATATATCTTCAGTTGGCACCCTCTGCTCAAACCCATCAATGCCTCCATTCGGGGAAACAATATCGACAGAACCATCATTTTTGACGGTATACTGTTCTATCCAGGTACGAAAGAAAAAAGGTTCTTTAGGAACATCATTTTCATTTTTGCAAGCCTTGGCGCAGTTTCCGCATCCTATACACTTTTGAATATCTATTACAATCCCATACCATGGAAGACTTTCATTTTTCGGTTCAGCTGCATGCAGTAAAACCTGTGATGATTTAAGCCATGAGTATCCGATTGTTGCTCCTGCAATGGTTGCCGCAGTTTTAAGAAATTTTCTTCTTGATGATACTACTTTTTCATTTCCCATGGTTGATGTGGATTGTGACATTCTATACAATTCTTACCAATATTATGCTTATAAAGGTCAATCTGGAATATTGCACTTTTTAGTTTTGCCGCATTAAGGGCATGACAGGATCCGCAGAATTCTCTTCCGGTTGGCTTTAGTATTTTTTCTACTTTGCTGTTAACCACATGTTTCTCACCCGGGCCATGGCAAGTTTCGCAATGTATGTCACTGTGAACATCCTGTGCTTTCTTGTCTTCAATATCCTGATGACATACAAAACATGCCTGTTGCCCTGCATAATGTATTTCAGGAAGTGTATTATCAATCAATGAAGCTGCCCGATAATGGCCATACTTTCCAAATGTATCGGGGACAAGAAAATGCCTGAGAACCAGGAAAAGAGTAATGAATAGTCCAAAAGCCAGTGCTAGCCTTGGAATTTGGGGTGGCACATAAAACTTCATCAGGATTTATATATTTATTACAAATAATAAATGTCAGGAAGACACCAAAATATTATTTCTTTAGATAAATATATTAAAAAATGATATTTATGAGGCTGATTTTATGGCATTTAGAACCATTCTAAATTATTTTAAAATGGCCTGCTTTGATAAAATCAGCATGAAAATGAGAATTGATGTAAGAATAAGACTTTTTTGTTATTATATTCACAATGAGTGTTTAATATCAACTTCTTCCGTTAATTAAATAACACTCTTTGATTTTGAATAACTATGGACTTTAAAATAATGAAATCCATAAACCACAAAGGTTTTTCTATGTATGGCTCAAGAGCTTTTCTAACAGATTTCCAGTAATATCTCCAGAATCTGTTTAGCCGTTTTTGAAACCGATGTACCAGGCCCGAATATTGCAGCCACACCTGAGTCGTACAGAAACTGATAATCCTGGTGAGGAATTACTCCTCCTGCAATTACAAGTATATCTTCTCTACCAAATTTTTTCAGCTCATTAATTACCTGTGGAATAAGAGTTTTATGTCCACCGGCAAGGCTGGAGACGCCTAAAATATGAACATCATTCTCAACAGCTTGTTTAGCTGCTTCAGCAGGAGTCTGGAAGAGTGGCCCGATATCCACGTCAAAGCCAATATCGGCATAACCAGTTGAGACAACTTTTGCACCCCGATCGTGACCATCCTGGCCCATCTTGGCGATCATTATCCTGGGCTGGCGACCCTCTTTTTCTGCAAACCTGGCAACAAGTGCCTTCGCTTCATTAAAATCATCATCTGATTTATACTCCGATGAATAAACACCTGATATTGTTTGTATCACTGCTTTGTACCTCCCTACAATTTTTTCACATGCATAAGATATTTCGCCCAGACTTGCTCTTTTTGCAGCTGCAACTACAGCTAATTCAAGAAGGTTGCCTTCACCGGTCTGAACACATTTGGTTATTGCATCAAGTGCAGCCTGACATTCAGTTTTGTTCCTTTCGGCACGGAGTTTAGCCAGCCTCACAATCTGCGATTCACGCACAGCTGAATTATCAACCTCGAGTGTTTCAATAGGATCTTCCTTTTCAAGCCTGTAACTGTTTGTACCAACTATTGTCTGCACTCCCGAATCTATCTTGGCCTGGGCCCTGGCAGCTGCCTCTTCAATCCTCATCTTTGGAACTCCCGATTCAACTGCTTTTGCCATACCTCCCAGACTTTCAACTTCCTTAATATGCTCCCATGCCCTCTGAACAATTTCATCTGTGAGTGTCTCAACATAGTATGACCCGGCCCATGGGTCAATTGCTTTGCAAACCCTTGTCTCCTCCTGGATATATATCTGGGTGTTTCTTGCAATCCGTGCTGAAAAATCAGTAGGCAGGGCTATAGCCTCATCGAGCGCATTTGTATGAAGACTCTGTGTATGACCTAATACAGCTGCCATAGCTTCGATGCAGGTACGTCCAACATTATTGTAAGGATCCTGTTCGGTCAGGCTCCACCCTGATGTCTGACAATGAGTTCTGAGAGCAAGTGATTTGGGATTCTTTGGATTGAATTCACTGACAATTTTCGCCCATAACATTCTTGCTGCCCTCATCTTGGCAATTTCCATAAAATGGTTCATACCGATTGCCCAGAAGAATGAGAGCCGGGGTGCAAAAGCATCGATATCAAGCCCTGCTTTAATCCCGGTTCTCAGATATTCCAGTCCGTCGGCGAGCGTATAAGCAAGTTCTATATCGCACGTTGCGCCTGCCTCCTGCATGTGATAGCCTGAGATGCTTATAGAATTAAACCTGGGCATTTTTTCTGACGTATACCTGAAAATATCAGCGATTATCTTCATCGAAAACTCAGGAGGATAAATGTAAGTGTTCCTTACCATGAATTCTTTCAGAATATCATTCTGGATTGTTCCTGATAGTTCATCGAGCCTTGCTCCCTGTTCAAGTGCAGCAACTATGTAAAAAGCCATTATCGGAAGAACGGCTCCATTCATAGTCATCGACACAGACATCTTATTAAGAGGAATCTGGTCAAAAAGTAATTTCATATCAAGAATTGAATCAACTGCAACACCAGCTTTTCCAACATCCCCAGCGACTCTTTCATGATCCGAATCATATCCCCTGTTCGTGGCAAGATCAAAAGCCACAGACAATCCTTTTTGCCCGGCAGCCAAATTACGTCTGTAAAATGCATTTGACTCTTCAGCTGTTGAAAATCCCGCATATTGCCTTATTGTCCATGGAAACATTGCATACATGCCGGAATATGGTCCTCTTAAAAATGGCGGTAATCCGGCAGCATAATTAAGATGCTCCAACCCTGCCAGATCCTCTTTCGTATAAACGCTACTGATGGGAATCCGTTCAGGAGTTATCCAATCTTTTTTTAAACCATTTTCACTCTCCCACTCAGGGTAATCTTTCCCGGTAACGGGGAGAGTTTTTAGGTCGCTATATCTGAATTTTGGTCTCATGCTCTACATTTTTGTTCCTTTATCAGCTCCTGATCTCAACCTCTCATATTCCTCAGATCCTCTGAAAATTTTTATTGGTTCAACCTGAAGATCACTGCCGACTACAGGTGATTTAAATACTCTGGTCAGATCAATTTCTGAAGGAGCTTTTTCATCGAGGTCAGGAAATCTGTTTGTTCCAAGAAGTATCTCTTTACCAGCTGCAATATCTGACTTTCTTTGGGATGCCGATTCGGACAGTTTTTTCTGAATCAATCCTGTTTTAAGACAGGTAAGAAAACCGCCCTGATCTTCAATTTCAAGAAATAACTTCCATGCGTTTTCTGCAATCAGATTTGTGAGGTTCTCAATATAATATGAACCTGCTGAAGGATCTGCAACCTTATCGAAATAAGCTTCTTCCTTAAGTATCAGTTGCTGGTTCCTTGCAATTCTTTCAGAAAATTCATCAGGATGCCTGAAAACAATGTCAAAGGGTTCTACCGTAAGCGAATCTGTTCCACCGAGAATAGCCGACATTGCTTCACTCTGTGTTCTCAGCATATTAACATAAGGATCGTACATTGTTTTATTCCATTCACTTGTAATACAATGCATTTCCATTTTAATATTTTCACCATGGTCTGGATGGAACCCATTGGTGACAACTGACCAGAGAAAGCGGGCAGCTCTCAGCTTCGCAATCTCCGGGAAATAGTTTGATCCCGTTCCGAAACTGAACCTTATCTTTGAGGCTGCGACATCGGCACTTATTCCCCTCTCAGTAAGTTGTGACAGGTATTCGCTTCCCATAGAAATTCCGAATGCCAGTTCCTGAACTATATCGGCCCCTGCATTAGTAAAATTTGACGCATTTATATTGATTGTCCTGAAGTGAGGAAGAGATTCTGAAGCTTTTACGACTGAAGCCAGGTAATCAAATCCCTGTTCAGGAGGTATACATAATGTCCCATTAACCATTAGTCTGCTTAATGGATCAACTTCAATGGCTCCTCTGATTTCATTTGGGTCCGAATAAGATTTTTTTACATAATTTATTATCAGATCAATTATCTCCTTTGCCTTGCCATTAGAGAGAAAATTTATTTCGATTCCACCCAGGAAGATTCTTTCGAGGAGAAAATCAAAATTCTTTTCATTAACAGATTCCGGGTCAGCAATAATAAAACCAAGTGAATCAATCCCTTTCGTAAGGATTGTCAAGGCTTTACGGTTCGCTTCAGAATAGTTATTTACTTCTATATTCTGCCTGATCAACCAATTGTTGTTTTTAATCTTTGTACCTCTGATGTATGGAAATTGGCCCGGCAGCGTGTTGATATACATAAGGTTTTCAACATCCTCCATTCTGTAAAAAGGCTGAACCTCAAACCCTTCATTCGTTTTCCAGACAAGTTTTTCATTAAAGTCAGCGCCCTTCAGGTCAGTATTAATCCTATCCATCCACTCTTTTGTGGTTACCGGGGGAAACTGATCAAATAAATTTTCCTTTTGCACCATTGTTATCAGTCTTGATATTTGAAACGCAAATTAAATGAATCAGTAATCAAAGTTTTTATGAAATTTATCATATTGAGATGATTATGGAATTTTTGATTATTTACCCGCAAACTCCATAAGAAAAGATTTTATGAATGGATTCAGATCACCATCGAGAACTGCCTGTACGTTTCCGGTCTCATGGTTTGTACGTAAATCCTTAACCATTTTATATGGATGAAGCACATAAGATCTTATCTGTGAACCCCATTCAATCTTTTTCTTCTCGCCTTCAATCTTTGCCTGCTCCTCTCTTTGCTTTCTGAGCTCGAGCTCATAAAGCTGCGATTTAAGAATCCTCATCGCATTCTCCTTATTATTGAGCTGTGATCGTGTTTCCTGGTTTTCGATTACCAGTCCTGAAGGTTTATGTCTCAACCTTACTGCTGTCTCAACCTTATTGACATTCTGACCCCCGGCGCCACTCGACCGGAATGTGTCCCAGGTAATATCGGCCGGATTAATTTCAATTTCAATATTGTTATCGACGAGTGGTGATATGAAGACCGACGCAAAAGTTGTTTGACGTTTTCCCTGTGCATTGAAGGGTGATATTCTTACAAGCCGGTGTACACCGTTTTCGCTTTTAAGATAACCATAGGCCCGTTCACCTTCTACCTCTAAAGTCACAGTTTTGATACCAACCTCATCACCAGGCTGATAATCAAGCTCTTTAACTTTGTAGTTGTTTCTTTCAGCCCAACGCAGATACATCCTCATCAACATTGCGGCCCAATCGTTGCTTTCAGTACCGCCGGCTCCGGAATTTATTTTCAGAATAGCGCCAAGCTGATCTTCTTCTTTCTGTAACATGTTCCTGACCTCCAGGTCTTCGATCAGGGAAAGGCAGTTCTTATACTGGGTATCAACTTCTTCTTCAGTTGCTTCTCCTTCCCTGTAGAAGTCATTTATTACATTAATATCATCAATGGCAGAATTAATTTTGTCAAAAGCTGTTGTCCAGCTCTTTAATTGAGCTATACCTTTCAGAAGGTCTTCAGCCTTTTTCGGATCATTCCATAAACCGGGTTGTTGTGACAGGTTTTCTTTTTCAGCTATGAGTTCAAGTTTGCCTTCGATGTCAAAGGTACCTCCTTAACGCGTCGCGGCGTCCCGATAAAGCTTTTATCTGTTCGTTAGTTATCATTTCTGAATTTTTGGACAAATTTAGTCTTTTACCGTATAAATACGTAAATAATCGTACTTACATATTATTCACGGATAATTATATGGCATAAAACTTTACTTTTAGCATTCGATTGAACAAGTATGCTGAAACTCATTATATTTCTCCGTCCCATTGCCAGGTATTTGCTAATTGCCTGGGTAGTAACGATAATTATTTTATCATCTCTTCCTAATATTCCAACATTAAAGATCCATACAGCAAGAGCTGAGTTCAGGCTGGATTATCTTATGCATTTTTGTGAATATGGGGTTTTGACTTTCGTGACTTTTCTTTCATTTGCAGGAGAAGAGTTTAAAATCAGATTCAGAAAGTTCATCATAATAACTGTGTTGCTGATATTGTTTGCTGCTCTTGATGAGTTACATCAAAAGCTTATTCCGGGAAGGACATGCAGTATAAATGATGTTGCAAGTGATGTGACAGGAGTTCTTGCGGCAATTATATTCACTCTAATAATATTCAGATCGATCGGAATCAGATTAAAAAAGTCTGATTAAAAATCCTTTATTATTAATTTTAGTTACACAGAGTTACACTGAGAAGCACAGAGTTGCACAAAGAAAGAATTTATAAAATATTGCTCTGTGGCTCTCTGTGAACCCTCTGTGACTCTCAGTGTAAGTTCTAAATATTTAATCTTATGGATTGTATTCAACACCGGAGAGCCTGCCCCGACTTGTCGGGGTGTTC
>Ga0182027_10002836_pt1 | contig 27824 bp, 25 predicted proteins | sample 712E1DmetaG_FD_121300 | JGI IMG/M metagenome (GOLD analysis project Ga0182027, IMG submission 121300) | Permafrost microbial communities from Stordalen Mire, Sweden - 712E1D metaG (Illumina Assembly) | ecosystem: Environmental > Terrestrial > Soil > Wetlands > Permafrost | place: Sweden...
GATTCCGGCCAAAATCTTGGCAATTTCGGCTTTTTGGCTGTCGTCGCCCCGGGTTTTAAAATACGCAATGTAGTCTTCCAGCGCTTTCTTGGCCGCCGCCTGCGCCCGGGATTTGAAACCCTCGTCGGCCGCGCGCACTTTGGCTATTTGCTCCATCGCCGTTTTCTTGGCCTCGTCAGTCTTTTGCGCCGCCTCGTTGATCGTTTTTGCTTCGTCTTCGGTCAAGCTGTTCAACAATTCCGTGGAAACCGCCAGTTGCTGCACCCCCACCATATCGTTCAACGCACCCTTGGCCTCGTCGGGCGTAAACTTCAGTATTTTATAAACGCGCATTAACGCAATTTGAATTTTTAGCGCATCTTGAATCATAATTTTGTGAAATTAATATTTCCAACCCCCACGCTTGCAATGCTCCCAAAAAAAACAATTAAACTTTTGGAGCTTATTTGCCAAATACTCTCTTTGAAAGTGCCCGCCCAGCTTTGCCTCCAAGCTCGATTGCTTTATTAAATTTCCCGGGATTAGTACCCCCTTTACCTGCGCTGTTAAGCACTACCGCTTCATGCGTGCCTCCACCGCCGGCGTTACCAGGGTTTATTATATCGGTCGCACGACTACCTGTGTTGCCAGAACCAGGAACAAATTTGCTAAGACTGTCCCGCCCGGATTTTACAACAGTGCTTACGGCTCCGCGGATTTTTTCAACATGAGAACCGCCCGTGGGCGTACCGGTAATCTGTTCTGTCGCGCTGCTGCCCGTGTTGCCAGAATTAGGGACCAGTTTGCCAAGAATTTTTCGCCCGTAGTCACCGGCAGTATTTACGGCACCGTTAGATCCTCCAGAATTAGGAATCCTCTTGGACGTGTAATCAATTTGATCTGTTGCGCGATTATTCGCGACGTCGGTATTTACTAAATCTGGCGTACGCTCATTGCCGAGAATTGCTTTGTCCGGCGTGGCAACATCAAGATTTTTTATGGATGTACCGGTTCCAGCTCCTTTATTATTATGGAGGAAATTAAGAGCTTTATCGACAATATGGCCTTTATCTCCAGGAACTTGAGGGAGTTTAAAATGGAGGGTTTCCGAGAGTTTAAAATTGAGGTTTTTCACCTGTTCAAAATTATTCGGCGGTACAGTAGTATTTGGCGGCACGATAGTCACTGGTTTATCAACCGCACCCGTACCCCAAACAGCAGAATCATTAGTGATATTTTCAAACGGGTGAACAACAGTTGGATGCAAAACTTGGTGCGATTGAGAATTCTCAAACAGCTTCACAATTGTCTCATTAATCGCACCGGTCCCGGTATGGATCAGATGCTCATTCCCGGCCAGCAAACTGGGCAAATGCTCCAACCCCCCAAAAAAATTGCCAACACAAAATCCAAAAGTCGCAGCCATGAGGTATACCATCACTTGAGATACTGCCGGATCACTAAGTTGGAATATTCCATCATTGATAAGGCTTTTTACCCGATCCGCCATAGAAGCTTTATAAGCCCTCCCCTCAGACGATCCCAACAATTCTTTGCCCCCTTCCACTACCCCAGCGGTCTCCGGGACAGTGTTTTCGGATTGTTTTCCTTTAGGCAATTTTTTCGACGATCCCGCGTCTTTTTCTGCCGACGCGCGCCCGGAGTTATCCGGGCTTAAACCATTAACTGCTGATGTTTTTTCTGATTCGTCTAGCTCCGCACCTGATTTTTTTAATGGGTCTTCAATTGACATATATTTTTAAAAAATATTATTCCCCCGATTTTTGCTTTCACGTTTTAATCTTTATCCCATAATACCCTGTTCATTAATAAAACGTCAAATACACCTCCTTGGCTTAAGGGGCGAGTTTTATGGCAACGTTGCTGATCAATCTCTGCTTATCTTAACTAGCGCCCCGTTGACAAGGCCTGTTTTCAATAGCTTGTTTTGATTATTCGATTTCCGCCAAAAGCTTGCCGATCGTTTCTTTTTGGCTGTCGTCGCCACGGGTTTTTAAATAAGCGATGTGATCGTCGAGCACTTTCTTGGCCGCGGCTTGGGCGGCCGCCACAAACTCAATGTCGGCGCCGTGCGCCTTGGCGATTTCTTCGATCATCGCCTTTCTCTCATCCTCGGATTTAGCGGCAAAATCCTTGTTTAACTCCGCCACCTCACCTTCAGTAAGCGATTTCAATAATTCAGTGGCCACCGCCAGCTGCTGCAACCCCGCCAAATCATTCAACGCTCCCTTGGCTTCATCGGGAGTGAATTTTAGTGTTTCATAAACTCGGGTCAACGCGCCTTGAATAGCTTTTGGATCAATTGTCATATTTTTAATTTATATCTAATTTATTTATCCCACATCCATTTTTTTATATGATGCGTAGGATATGCCGGATAAAGCCAAAAGAATCAAACCATCCTTTATCGTTCCGTACTCCATTCCGCTAGGATGGCCAGCCAAACCTAATCCAGTTAGCGTCAACCCCGCAGTAAGCTCAACATAGCCAGAAACAACCAATGATGCGAAAAGTAAAAATTCTGCCACGCCTGCCAACTTGCTCTTACCAGCAGCATCCGCGCAACGCAATAAAATTTCTTCCAATCCGCGTAACGTTTCAGACCCAAGATTTTTTGACTCCCCCGTACCTGGCGATTGTTCTATCGCCAATTTCCCTTCTTCTATTGCTTCCTTTATCCGTTGTTGCCCCTCTTGATTATCAATAAATTCAAAATTCGCAATTCTTTGTCTTTTTTTTCCTTATCGTACAGGGAATATTGAGCATCGCCGTCATTGCCCGGCGTCAATAAATCTGATTCTGATTCTGGCATAATTTTACAAATAATTTATTTAGCAAAACCCTTATAATATAATACCCTGCCCAAACCAAGAGTCAAATTGATTATTCCTCATAATTAAAAACAAAAAATCAGCGGGGTTCCAGAAAATTCAGGCGTTCTTTTTCTTTGAGGCGGTAAATGAAAAATCCGGCGGCTAGATATATGATGGCAATCGGCCAGAATGGCACCTGGGTTTGAAAGCTTGAACCCGGCAAATCCGTAAAAATCCTGGCGACGAACAACAAATATGACAGCGCCAGCCACATCGGGAACATCACCAACCACACCAACCACGTGCTGGCGGCGCCAATTATCGCCAGCGCAAAACCAAAGATCGTGATGAATGGCACCACCGGCGCCGCCAGCAAATTGGCAAAAACCGCGTAAGTGGAAATATAGCCAAAACTGTATATTTGAATCGGCAAAGTCAGCGCCTGCGCCGATAATGTCGCGCTCAACGCCCCGCGCAAATCAAGCCAAGAAACTTTGGGAATAAAACGAAGATGCTCCTCGATCGGCTTGGCCAAAAACACCATGCCAATCACCGCCAAAAAAGAAAGCTGGAATCCCGCGTCAAAACGCAACGCCAATGGATTTTGCAAAACCATCAACGTCGCCGCGATCACCACGATCCGGAAAGCATCAGCCGGACGGCCGATCTTTTGCGCCAGCAGCATCAGACTGCCCATGATACCGGCGCGCACCGCCGAAGCCGGCAGTCCAATCATGGCGATAAACAGCCAAATGAACGCCAGCGTTCCCCAAAATGCCTGGCCCCGCCACAGACCGGCGCCCAGCAACAAAACCAGCAAAACTTCAGCCATTATCGTGATGTGTTCCCCGGACACTGCCGCCAGATGCCGCAACCCGGCAATATTGAATTGCTCTTTGAGTTTGGCGCACTTATCGCCCACGTCAGCGGCGGCCTGCGTTTCCTTGGACGAACAGCCGCTCAACTTCGCCTGATCGCCAAAAAGGATCGCTTCCAGCAAATTATCCTGGGGCGAAGGCATGCTTTGTTCTATTCCCAGCTCCGCCCGATGTTTTGCGCCAAACAAAAACGCGATGATCATATTTCCCTTGCCGGAAGCGATTTTATCGATTTGCGGTTGTTTCATGGTCGAGTAGATCCCGCTTTTAGCCAAATAATCGGGATAATCAAACCCGTCAAAAGCCGCGGGTACCTGCAAAGTCCCCGAGATTTTTAACAGGTCGCCATAATGGTATTCCGGATAAATGTCGGCGGTTACCAAAATTTTCCCAACCGTCCCTTGCGGCTGGACCGTGATCTGCTGCCCGGAAGCCTCAAAAACCGGGTCATCAACAACAACCGCGTCAAAAATACCGGCAGTATTATCTCGCGCAAGCCGCGCCAGCTCATTGTCGTGAGCTTTTATCCACACCGCGTCAAATCTTAAAAATCCCAGAAGCGCGGCAAGGAGAAATAATCCAAACAGCGCAACAACACTTTTTCTGAAAACCAACCCCAACAGCATAACCAAAAAAACCGCGCCCAAAAGCGAGGTTAAAACCATTCCCGAAATTTCCATCATCGACGCCAGTCCAACACCGGCGCAAAAAGCAACACAGCAATAAAAAAATACTTTCGCCCCGATCATTAAAATGTCTGCCCTCCCCCACAGCCTTAAATTATCTTAAACCCTACCCGGTTTCACCAACTTTTTCAATACCCGAACCAATTTATCAACGTCACAAACCCACATAGAACACATCTGCCATAGGTTTCACCTATGGAGATTACGGAAACTGTAATACAAATCGTAAGACAAATCTGGGGAGGTCAAACATCCCCAGACATCCCCAGATTAAAAGAAACCGGATAAATATTACTAGCGGACGCGACAGGAAGCTACCAATAGGCCGATCTTGGAGATGGCTTCGGTGAAGAATTCCGGGGGGAAGGGACGAAAATTTTCGTATTTGGGATCGATGGTTTTTTCGGGCCTAAAATTTTGCAAAAAGTATTTGGGCTTGCGGCCCGGCACCTCCTGTCCTATCCAGCGCGCCATAGCCACCAGGTCGCTGACCGTGTGCACGCCAGGCGCAACCGTGGTGCGGAATTCAAAATCGATATCGCTGTTTTTTAAGATCTTTATGCTCTCTTCGATATTTTCCATCGGGATGTCGCTGCCAAACACCAGCGGATAGCGGTCTTTGGGCAACTTAATGTCCATGGCCACGTAATCGATCAGATCGTTATCGATAAGGTCCTTGATCATTTTGGGATTGGAGCCGTTGCTGTCCAATTTCACCGCGAATCCCAGATCTTTGATCTTTTTTATAAATTCCGGCAATTCCGGATTCAGCGTCGGCTCGCCGCCGCAAAGCACCACGCCTTCCAATAATCCCTGGTTTTCTTTCAAGAACGAAAAAAATTCCTCTTCTAAAATTTCCGGCTGTTTGGCGATCAACTCCGGCAAAACCAGCTCCCGGGCGTAACACCACGGACATCTGAAATTGCACCCGCTCAAAAACACCGTGGCGGCCACCCGCCCCGGATAATCAATCAAAGTAGTCTTCTGCAACCCAGCGATTTTCATAGTTCCAGTTTACCCTTCCTGTCTCAAAATTCAAATTTAAAGCATATTCAGCGCTAGAAAATAAAATGGGCTTGTGCATCGCGCTTTCGCAATACACAAGCCTGATCTTCGTAGCACACTTCTTTTAGGCGAGGACGATCTTTTCGCCTTGCACAGTCAAGTATTTTCTTGGCTTTTCGTCTTGTTTACCATCCAATACAATGGCAATTACTTTTTGAAGCGCCATATCGTTGGCATCATTAAGATACGCCCAAGCCGTTCCTACCTCGCTCTGGAACAGCTGTTCACATTCTGCCTGAATAGCTGCCTTATGGTGCTGGAAGTAAAGCTGTTTGGCCTTCAACACCGTCTCGTCCGGTTTAATGGGCTGGCCGCTAACCATGTCGCTTCTCACATAATTGAGTTTCACGACAAGCATTGCGTGCGGCGTTCCTTTATTCCGCAGCTCCATTCCACCTCCGACATATGTATAGCCCGTCAAGCTACCCATCAATCGCGCCAGCGACACACCTGACGTTTGATCAAGAATGCGTTTCCCAGGTTTTTTGGGATTTGGCTTCTTAATGTGTGTCCTATCTACGAGATGCTCTCCAGTCTCTAATTTAAAAAGGCCTTCTGTTATCGGCAATTCACTCTTTATCGTCGGTTCAAGCTGAAATTGAACATTCAGACGATATGGTCCTACATCTGTTCCGTTATTCCCCTGCGGGACATCCTTATTCTCTGCCATTATTAACCACTATCCTGCGTGTTAATAGTAGTCTTATTATATCACTATAATATATTTTGTCAATACCAAAACTGCCCGGGAGTATTTCCACCGGACAATCGATATATTTTCATTTTTTACTCAATCGGGTAAAAGTCGTTGGGGTCGAGATCACCCATCCACATTCGCAGAGTGCATGGCAGCGGCGAGGGGTTTTTATTCCGTTCGCATTTCACGCAATTTTCGATGATACACCGATTTTTGCCGCACAGATCGCATTCGATGGTTTTGTATTCGTGAATACATCTTACCAGATTGGCCTGTCGTTTTGTTTTGTTATCCTCCTGCCTTTTTTTAAGCTCCAAATAGCGGCCAAAGACTTCTTCAATTGTAAGGTCATTTGACTCCAATTCTCCCTTGTGGTTTTCCAGAATCCCTTCCTGCTGTTTGATGTAGGCCTGGGGATCAAGTATTGGAGTAAAGCCAAGATCGCAAAGAATCGCCATGGCTTTATTTTGCAATTCTGGATTATTGCCAAAATAATTTTTTATAAAGACTAAAGAATAAAATATCAGGGTTGCACCCTCAGGCCACTCGCCGGTTTCCACCTTCTTTTTATAATGTTGGAAATAAATATCCAGCCGCCATTTTGGCAAATAAATCTTATCAACGTTACCCCTCACTAAAAACTTAAGAAGGCGGATCATTCCCAATGAAGACGGAAATATCCGGCCGGCAGATTTCCAAACATGGCCCGGCTTGGGATTTAACACGCCAATCCCTTTTGCCAAATGAGATGCTGCCGTCGGGGTGAAAAAAATCTTCCATTTGCCGTCATCGAAAACCACCGTTTCTTCGTTGATAGTTAAATCGTTTGCTTCAAGGATTGCCCTGATCCCCTCTTTTACGCTCACTGCATCTATAATGTTAATATCTTTGGGTTGAACATGACAATCTTTTGCCAAAAGCAAATTATTGATCTTTTGGTATCTCTCGATGAATCTTTCCCTCAAGTCACGAATTTCCGGCGGAAAAATAAAAATAAAATCAATGTCATTGATCTTTTGCTGCGCTTGCCAACGAGCGTTATCCTTAAGCTTGCCTTCCGTCATAAGCATAGCCATCAAGCACAGCTTTGCAACGCCACCCTTAACGCAAAGATTCTCTTGGCCCTTTAATGCCAGCAAAATATCTTGGACGTTTTTTGGCAAAGCATTAAAATAATCATCTTTGAGATCAACAGTATTGATTTGCAACAACTTATTTGCCATGCCTTTGATAATATAACTAGAATTTTGGCGAGATCCAAAGAGAGTCTTTATCTTCCAACCAGTTGCCATATTCCATCCTCTTATTGCAGGGTAAATCATTCGTATCTGACGCCTTACAAAGCAAACAAGAATGCAAAACGCAACGCGCCGCGCAACCATCGCATTGCCATTCCTGCCATTGGTGTTCGCACAGCTTTTTGTTCTGGTTGCGGTTAAAACGCCGGTTTTCCCGCACATGCTGTTTGTAGATCGTACCTTCCAGGGCTTGGCCAAAGCTCAATTCGCTCAAAGAAAACTCTTTTCCCTGAGTGATTAGATTCTGCTTCTGGATTTCCACAAATTCTACGGGGTCGCGCGTGGGTGAGAAACCCAGGGCGTTTAAAACTTTAGCCGCCCGTTGCTGGAACTGGTAGTTGTCTTTGCCATACTTTTCCATCAGCGACAGCCCGTACAAACCTAAAATCAGACCGCTGGAATCGTAAACTTCGTTAGACATCCGCTCGGATTCTTTTAAGTGGTCGTTGACCCACCAGGGCGGGATGTAGATTTGCCTAATTTTTCCCTGGCACAAAAATTTTATCATGCGCACCCAGCCCAGAGGGCTGGGCAGGATTCTTCCCCAGCTATAGCGGATATGGCCATCCTGCGGGCACAAAAAACCGATGCCCTGGATCAAGTCGCGTTCACATTGGGGGGTGTAGAAAATCGTCCAGCCGCCGTTTAGTGGCGCCAGCAAACATTCGTTGATCGTCAGGTCAGCGGTCGTGCTCACGATCTTTTTTATTGTCAGCTCGTCTACGCCACCCTTTATGGGCCGGACGTCCTCGCCTTTCAGCAAAATGCCAAAACCGGCCAAGTATTGCTCCATTTTGTCAAACCGCTGCAACAAATAATCCTTGTCCTTGCCAACGGAATGGCGGTATAAAAAAACCAGGTCGAGGTCCTTGCATTTACGCTCTATTTGCCGCCTCTCTTCGTCATGCCACAATTTTTTGGCGTTTAATACCTCAATCAAACAAAGGCGGGCCAAGCCACCTTTGATGACAATATCGGGTTGGTCCTTCAGCGCATCGAGCGCGGTCCGAACAAATTCCGGAAGTTGCTCCATAACACACGCGTCGAGAACCGCGGAACGCAGCATCCGTTGGATGCGTATCATATTATGTTAAAGCTTCTTTTTTTATCTTGAATTCTTTGCGGTCGCGATATTCCTGCTGCTTGCCCAAGTTAAACTGCCCTACCGGGCGCAGATATCCTACCACGCGAGTGTAGACCTCGCAGGGTTGCTCGATGATACACTTGGGACATTTGAAATGTTCGCCTTCGAGATAACCATGGGTCGGGCAAATGGAAAACGTCGGCGTCAGCGTAACGTAAGGCAAACGGAATTTTTCGAATACCTTGCGCACCAGGGCTTTGACGCTGGCCGTATCGGACAAGCGTTCACCCAGGAACAAATGCTGCACCGTGCCACCACTGTACTTGCATTGCAAGTCATCCTGTAACTTTAATGCCTCAAACAAGTCATCGGTGTAACCCACCGGCAATTGCGAACTGTTGGTGTAGTACGGACTCTTCTTGGTACCGGCCGACACGATATCGGGATACATTGCCTTATCCTTTAACGATAAGCGATACGACGTCGCCTCTCCGGGTGTCGCCTCAAGGTTGTAGATATTGTTGGTCTCTTTTTGATAAGCAACCAAGCGGTCGCGCATAAAATCCATCACCTCAATGGCAAACATCCGCCCTTTCCTTGAAGCAATATTTTCCTCCAAGAAATTCAACAACATCTCGTTCATACCCACTAAACCAATGGTGGCAAAATGGTTACCGTAATAAGCGCCCCTGGCTTTCTTTATCCCCGACAAATAAAAACGGGAGTAAGGATACAAACCTTTATTGATATACTCTTCGATCGTCTTGCGTTTCAGTTCCAAACTTTCTTTGGCTAAATCCATGATACTCCCCAAACGTTCGAAAAATTCTTTTTTGGTCTTGGAAAGATAGCCGATACGCGGCATGTTGATCGTTACCACGCCAATGGAACCGGTCAAAGCGCCGGAACCAAACAGCCCCCCGCCCCCGCGGTTATGCAATTCGGTCAGATCAAGACGCAAGCGGCAACACATCGAACGGATATCCTCGGGGTTCATTTCCGAATTGATGTAATTGGCAAAATAATTAACACCGTACTTGGCGGTCGCCTCCCACATGGGTTCCAGCGACGGATTGTCCCAATCGAAGTCCTTGGTAATGTTGACGGTCGGGATCGGGAAAGTAAAAACCCTTTGGTTGCGGTCGCCCTCCAGCATCACTTCATAAAACGCCTTGTTTAACATATTCATCTCCTCCTGGAACTCGCCATAGATCTTGTCCTGCGGCACTCCGCCGATGATCACCGGCTGTTTGGCAAAAGACGGCGACACGGTCAAATCCAGAGTTATGTTGGAAAATGGGCATTGGAAACCCACGCGCGTGGGCGTGGCCATGTTAAACAAAAATTCCTGCATCGCCTGCTTTACCTGCTGGTAATTCAAATTATCATAACGGATGAACGGGGCGACCAGTGTGTCAAAATTGGAAAAACTGACCGCGCCGGCCACCTCGCCCGACAGAGTGTAGATGAAATTGACGATCTGCCCCAAAACCGTGCGGAAATGCTTGGGCGCTTTTGATTCCAGTTTTCCCGGCGTGCCGCCAAATCCTTTTTTTAGAAAATCATAAAGGTCCCAGCCCGAACAATAGGGCGCCAAAGAATCCAGGTTGTGCAAATGAAAATCACCCGACTCGTTGGCCTCGCGGATTTCCTTGGGATAGATCTTGTTTAGCCAATACTTTTTGACGATATAGGACACGCCGTAATGGTTCAATCCTTGTAGAGAAAAAGCCATGTTGGCGTTCTCCTGAACTTCCCAGTCCAGTTTTTCCAGATACTGGTCAACTCGTTCCACCGCTTCCTCGCTCACCACTGCCACTTCGCGCACTCGCCGCCGCTGTTCGCGGTAAAGAATGTAGGACTTGGCGGTGTCCACCAAGCCTTCCAATATCAAAACCTCCTCGACGATGTCTTGGATCTGTTCGACAGTCGCGGTCTCACCATCGCGAAACCGGCGGTTAAAGATTTTAATCACCTTCTCGGTAACCTGATGCGATTTGGCCCCGTCGCCCTGTCCGGTGGCGGTAATCGCTTTGTAGATCGCATTAGTGATCCGCTCTGCGTCAAAATCGACTAACCGACCATCCCTCTTTTTTACTTTTTTTATTTTGCTGACCATAAGCTCGAACTGTTCCGCCACCTTCCTCCCCGGGTGCCGCTTGGCATGGTGTTAGGAGGTCGCAAAATTATTAAACTGGAGTTACGTAATTGCCTCATCTTCGTCGTTAAGGTGTCCGCATGCTAGTCACCCCGCCATGGCGGGGTTCCGGCGCATCCACCCACCTTGCCTAGAACCTAAGGCAATTACGTAACTCCAATATTGATTGACTTATTTATCCTTTTGACACGTCATCCCTTCCCGAAACCGGGAAGGGATGAAAAATGATAATTTCAAAAAAAACTATGAACCTACTTCAATACTTAATTTTACCGCAACAAAAAAACCGTGTCAAAAACGGTTTCAAAATACCAGGTTATCCACAACAAAAAAACTTTAAAATCCGGTAGCGACAACCGTTATTTTAATTTCACCCTTGGGCATGTTTTGGTCTTGGACCGCTCCAAAGATCACTTTTGCCTGCGGATTGATCTCGTTCGTCGCGATCTTGGCCGCTTCTTCAATCTCAGACAAACTGATGTCCGGTCCGCCCGTCACGTTAAATAGGACGCCTTTGGCGCCTCGAGCTGGGACATCGAACAGGGGCGAATCGATAGCGGCCATGGCGGCCCGCTCGGCCCGGCCATCCCCTTTGGCGCGGCCAATACCGAATATCGCCCGACCGGAATCTTTTAAGATCGACTTGACGTCGGCGAAATCGACATTAATGATGCCCGGAAACAAAACCAAATCAGATATGCTCTGCACCGCCTGGCGCAATATTTCGTCGCAAATCCAAAAAGCGCTGATGATCGTCGTACTTGGATTCAGCGTCGACAGCAATTTATCGTTTGAGATCGAGATCAAAGAATCGACATGATCCTTGAGGTTGGCGACGGCATTCTCGGCGATCCGCTGACGCCACAAACCTTCAAAAGAAAAAGGCCTGGTAACGACGGCCACCGTCAGCGCGCCCGCGTCGCGGGCGATTTGGGCAACGATAGGCGACGCGCCCGAACCTGTTCCCCCGCCCAGTCCGCAGGCAATAAACACCATTCCCGCGCCCTGAAGCGCCAGCTTGATTTCCTCGCGTTGTTCCTCGGCGGCACGGCGTCCGATCTCGGGGTCCATGCCGGTCCCTAAGCCTTGTGTAAGCTTACGGCCAATCTGAATCTTAACGTCGACTTTGATCTTTTTTAAATCCTGGTAATCGGAATTCAACGCGATCAGCTCCACGCCGCGGATACGATCTTTTTCCATGCGCGCGATGGCGTTGCATCCCGACCCACCCACACCTACCACTTTAATTGAAATTGGCGTTTCCATTGATCTAATGTAAAATTTCACAACCCGGCTGTCAACTGCCTACCATATATTCCCCCTCAAATCGCAACCCCTAAGGTACGAATACTTTTATAAAACGCTTGATCTTTTCCCAAAAACTTTTCCCGGCCGAAGGAAATCTGGGCGAACTGTCGGAACCGTTGAGTCTTTCCTCAATTCCCAGAAGCGTCAAACCGCAAACGTTGGTCAGCGCGGGATCCTGGTCGAGGTTCGATATCCCGGAAGGAACCGCTAGGCGAGACGACAGGCGAAATTCTTTTTTGGCCAGATCTTCGATCCCGGGAAGCTTGGCCCCGCCACCCGACAACACGATCCCCGCGGGCAGCTTGGCAACACGATCGATCTTTTTTAATTCTTTATTAACCAATTCGAATATCTCGGTCACGCGGTCCTGGATTATGCGGGAAACCGCGCGCTGCGAGAAAACCGCGACCGTGTTCTTCTTCTGCGCGCCTTCGATCTTTATTTTTTTGTCAACGCCTTTGAAATTACAGACGCCGCGTTCGATCTTGATCCGCTCGGCCGCTTCGACATCGATCCGCAGCCCGATAGCAATATCATTGGTAATATTTCCCGATCCGACCGGCAAAACGGCCAAATGCATCAAATCCCCTTCCTGGTACACCGCCAAGCTGGTAGTGCCCGCACCGATATCGACAAGCGCCACCCCCAACTCTTTTTGCTGGCTTGTCAACGACGCCGCGGCGCTGGCGATAGCCCCGGGTATGCGATCGTATATCTCGAGGTCTGATTTAATAATCGACTGGTCAAGGTTTTTCAGGTATGGCGCGAATCCGGCCACGATAATGACCTCGGCTTCGAGCCGCACGCCGCGCATACCAATGGCATCTTTGACGCCGCCTTCGCCATCGACAACGAACTCGCGCGGATAGATATCGATAATCTCCTTGTTAGACGACAGCGAGATCGTTTTGGCCGCCTGCAAGACGCGACCCACATCCTCTTCAGAGATATTACCATCAGCGCGCGAAACCGACACCAGCCCATGGGACATGGTGCAAAAAAGGTGGCTGCCGCCAATATTGACGTACAAGCCGTCGATCTTGGTTCCCGAAGCCAGCAATGCGTCCTTGACGACCGCAACGACGCACTTTCCCGCCTCTTCGACATCAACGATCACCCCGCGGCGAATGCCGCTTGAAGGCCGATGTCCGACATAGAGAGCTTCCGCTTGATCCACGCCCTGGGTCTTGACGACCAGGATCTTTATTGAACTCGAACCGATATCGAGTCCGCAAACAATTGAAGGCTTAGCCATGAATTAATTATTCGTAAGGTCCGCCAACCGGCGGCAATAACTTTTAAAAAACGATTTCTATTTTTTACCGAGATATTCCTCTTCTTTTTGCCTCATCAAAACCGCTTCCGATTCCTTAGCCTCGTGGTCATAACCAAACAAGTGCAGAACGCCATGGACAACCACCCAGGACAATTCCTGGTTGAAAGTTTTTTTAAGTTCTTTTGCATCCTTGGCAACTTGGGCAAGGCAGACGACTATCTCACCCAGGAATTCATTCGGTTGCAATGATTTTTTCGTCAGACGTTGCAAAAAATCATCCTGGCCAAACGACAAAACATCGGTAACGTTATCCATCTTGCGCCATTTTGCGTTAAGCTCCTTAATCTTATGCGGCGCGACAAACGCAAACGAAACCTCGATGTCGGTTCCGCCTACCCGGCTCATCTCCCCTTCAACCACCTTTTTCGCGATCTTTTTGATTAAATTCGAATTAACCGTCTTGCGTGTCGCGTTGGCAATTTCGATATCAATATCCATCGGCCAGTTTAATCTTATATTTTATCAAACCCACAACCTATTCGCAAATTTAAAAACCGAACCAACGCAAATTATTCTTAGCTGTGTTTCTAAAATTTTTTATCTAAAATCTGCAAACTACGGTTTATCGCCCGGCCCATCGTAAATTTTCTGATAGATACCTCTCGCGCTATTAAACTTGTAAATCGTTGTATGGCCGGACGTATCGCAACCCGGGTCGTTAAAACAAGCATTGGTCACGCCAACCCTGCTGGTAATCGTTTTGTTGTTTTTATCGAATACCGCGTTCGCGACATCCGTTAAAACCGTATCCTTTTTAAATTGTTTTGAGACCGGGTCAAAAATCCAATAATCCGCCGTAACTATCTCAACATCAACCGGTCCGTTATTTATAGGAACCTGCAAATCTCTATAGCCGTCAAAGTTAATGTCGTCGGCAAAGTTAATCTGGCTAGCGGACGCGTCGTTTATAAAACCTGCAAACGACTGATCGCCGCCTACTATTATTTTTTGGACAAATTTACCATTCCCGTCAAATATGTAAACTGCGCCGTAGCTATAAGGTTCATTGCCCACCGATATAACAAATCTCCAGTTGTTAAAGCCGGGCCCGACATTAAGCCGGCAGTTCGCATAATCCGCGCCGCTCTTGTTATCGGACAGACCCCACTCGCCGGGGACGTCAGGTACGGCGAAATAAGAAGCGCAATCCGTATCGCTTTGCGGATTTGCAAGGGCGATTGGGATACTATTTTCATTCAATTTGAACGTGGAAACCATCTGGCCAAATATTATCGCGTCGGCATCTTGCGAATTATCCATTGCGTCCGCGATGGCCTTCCGCTGACCCTGCGCGTCCAGAGAGTCAAATCGGTTTCCGGTATCTTTAACATCGATCGGCCTCGTTATCGAAAAACAATCATTCTGTTTACTACATCCTAAATAAACAATCGCTGTGGATATATAGCCAACGTATCCTCCGCTCAATTTCCAATACTGTTTTTCGAAATTCGTGCCGTTCAAATCGACTTTTTTTGAAAAAAGCAGTTTGTTGTCTTCGTCGGAATCGCTTAAATAATTATAGACAGGCGCTGCGTCCGCCGAATAATTGAAAATCCCGCCACGGGTGACAACTATCTCGTGTGAATCGGCTTCGGAATCCGGCGCTATCGCCGTACTCCCAAAATGAACCTCTGGCAAATTCGGTTCTTCGTATGTAACATGATAATCAACGGGATATTCTATGCTAAACAAATTATTTTGGTAGGTTTTCCACGTTGTCGCGACGATTTGTGCTTGCGATAATTGCGGCGCGGTAAACTTGAACGTGGAAAGCATCTGATCGAAAATCTTTACCTCCGGTTCGTTTGTCGCGTCATATCCGCTAATATTCATTCGGGCATTATCGGGATCGCGCCGCCGATCAATCGAAAAAATAATATTGATACACGTAGCGTTGTAAGTCGTAGAATAATCGATAATATTATAGTCGTCTAGAGAAAATTGACTCGTTATCACGCCTGGTTCATTATAAATACCTCCAATTCTTTTCCTGAAGTTTATCCCGTTAATAACTACCGAAGAATCCGTTGCGGTATCGTCGGACGAAAAAATGCCGCAATTTTCCGTCGTAGCGCCAGAATGTGTTTTAATCGTTATCTGCCTGGTCGGAGAAAAAACAATGATAGCGCCGTTCCTGGCAAGGTTGGCTGGATATTTGAATTCAAATCCGACTTGCGCATCAACGTAGAGCTGCCATGACGAAGTGTCGATTGCGGATGCTTGTTGTGTTTCCATTGATTCGCGAGATGCTTGCGTCGACGACGCGACCGGCTCTTGTGACTGTATCGACACAAAATTTGCCGACGGATTTTGTGTCTGGTCAATAGATTTTGGTTGAACAAGCTGCTGCCTACCCGCAGACGCGGGTTTTGACTTGGCAGTCTGGGTAAAATACCATGACCCTCCCCCGACAATGCCAAAAAACGCGATCGCTGCCAAAACAATGCCGATCGTTGTGAATATTTTCTGGTTGAATTTCATGGATTGTTTTAAATTGATCTTTTATTTTACCACAAAAAACAGCCCCGTTGCGATGAGACTGTTTTTGAATTCGATGAAATGTTACTTTGCGCTGACGTTGATCGAAGAAATGATCTGCTTGACGATGTCTTCGCTAGCGGCGTAGTCTATACCCGAACCGAATCCGGAAAATATATACACGAACGTGCCGGAATCGGTCTCATAGATGTAGAGCGGACCGCCGCAGGCGCCGTTCAAGGCTTGGGTCGGCGCCGTGGATTTTATTTTGGTGACAAGTTTCCCGCCAATATCCATTTGTTCGGCCAAGTCTTTGTTGTTGGCGGTCTTGGCGGCTTGGGCTTGGTGGTACAGCTGCGCGCCAAGATCCGTTCCCTGGTCGTTGTCGGGGTTTTTACCCGCGAAAATCCTGATATCGACGCAATCAGCGCGGCACTCCGTGTATCCGACCCAGCATTTGTTGTTATTAAGTTCGATATCCAGCAAACCGGCCGCGTAGCGACCATAGCCCGAGGCGATGGACCAATCGATCGGATATTGCATAACAAAACCGTGGTCCGTTTCACGGAAATATTTAACACTACTGGAAGCGTCGGCGCCCATGATACGAAAATATTTCAACGCAAAAAACCCAACGCCAGCCAAGACAACCACGCAAATCAAAATTGAAATGGCCTTGTGTTTTAAAACCGTACTCATAGCATTTCTTACAATCGAAGCATGTAATATATTTCTCGCATTATTTGCCATATCTTGCAAGTATCCAAATTGAACAGCCGACCGTGGCAAAGAATACCGCCAAGACGGTTAAAATAGCATTACGGCATTTCTTGCAAGGTTTTTGGATATTCGCCATATCAAAACTACTTGGTCGGGTCATTTATCTTGCCCAAAAACAAAATACTGCCTGTGGCGTTGTGCACAATGGCGAAAATGAACGGGTGGTCGGCGTTAAAGATCTTTGGCTGTTGCGTTTCTATCATTACACTTTGTTTATCCATAACCACGCCAGTGGCTGCCGCGGCTTCCGTTCCCTCTTCATTGACATCCACATAGGCCTTATGAACAACGAGGCTGATGTATAAATCTCTATTACCGGTCATTCCTGAAAAATCAGCTGCCTCCGAAAACGCAGTCGGCATTCCCATCTTCGAAAGCGAGTCATTCATATTGTAAACCGTATCAAATTTGAATTTTGGCAAAGAGACATTGACCGATTCCGAGTTAAGCGACTTTTTGATCGCACTAAATGTGCCAATTGAAATATTATTTTCAACCGCGCCAATTTTACCAGGTTTTGGCAAAATGACGATCATCGATAAATCGTTCTTTTCATAAGGTAATTCGATAGCTTGGTAATCACTTGTTTCGGCGTACGAGTACTGGTCTAGATTGTTCATCATCGAGCATTGAACGGTTGATTGAGCCATGGTAGTAAAATCTTTTTGCTGGGTAAAACCAGCCTGGAATGGTGTTTCCCATTTACCTTTGAAATATACGGCATTGGTCAAAACCAAGCGCGTCGATTGGTCAAGCGTACCCTTGACAAACAGTTCGGGGATCTTGTCCGCGGTTTTGGAACTCACCCAGCTATTGATGGTCTGACGCGCGTCTTCGGTGTTGCCGACAAAATCAACATTGGTGGTTTTACCGCCGTAGTATGTTTCAATGGTCTTGGTATAATTCGGGTCAAACGGATAATCTTTTTGCGCCCACAGCGCGTTGGCGGTAGAGAGCTGATAGGACGCGTTCTGGGGATTAATCTGGCTGTATAGCTTGGCAAACGACGGGATGCGGACGCTGGGGTCGGCGGAAAAATGGAATACCGATTGCATCTCGCTGGCAGTTTTGCCCCGCGCGCCTTCATAGGTCATCTCCAGGGCCGAAGAAATGCTGTAGGGCGAGAAAAACACATTGCCATTGGTTTTTTTGTATTGGCCGTACAACTCGAACGCGAATTGGTTGGCCGCATTAACCGTATCAGAGGCATTGCTTGCCGGCTTATACTGCGTGAATACCGCGGGTTTGGCGGATGTTGGCGCCGGGGCCGGCGCGGGCGTCGGGACCACCGGATTGTTTGGTTCGGGCGTATTCGGGGTTGAGATATTGGGATTCGGAGCTGGATTGGGCAAAACCGGATTTTGCACGACCGGCGCTTGAGCATTGTTTTGCGGCGCGTATGATCTATACGCGAGATAACCACCAACCAAGACAACGGCAACCATCAAAACTACGACAATAAGAGCATTACCTTCTTGGTTTGTTTTCATAATCATTACGTTAAATTAAATTCCATAAATTAAATTCCATATTTATTTTACCAAAAAAACAGGAGGCTGTCCTGTTTTTTAAATACGGGCACAAAATGCGGGTGTTTGGGGGAGCTCTAACCTCCCAGGAAGAGGATAGCCCTCCTCCAAACCCAATCAGGTCTAGCGCGACACTAGTACCACACTAACTTAAAGCTTCTTTTACCAAACGACTGACGAGCGTTCCGTCGGCTTTGCCTTTGACTTTGGGCATCAAAGCCGCCATGACCTTGCTCATGTCTTTGATACAAGCAGCGCCGCTTTCTTTAACCGCCAACGCCACCAGTTCTTTTACCTCGGCTTCATTCATTTGCGCCGGCATGTAACGCATTAGCGTTTCGATCTCCCCTTGTGCAAGCTTAGCCAAGTCAGCCCGTCCGCCCTGCTCAAACAACGCGATCGAGTCGCGCAGTTTTTTGACCTCGGCGCCGACAACTCCGATTATCTCGTCATCAGTCAAAGCCACGGGCTTCGAATCGCCGCCTTTTTTGCATTCCTGGTATTGTTTGTCTTTTTCTTTATATAAAACCGCGGCTTTCAGCATTTTTAGCGTCGATAATTCGGACTGGCGTTTCTCTTTGAAAGCGGACTTAAAATCAGTCTCAATTTTTTCTTTTAGCATGAAAATAAGTCAAAACGCGCCTTGGCGCGTTTTGATGTGTTAAATCTTGCGAAGTTTTTTGAGAGTATCGTATTTCTTCTTGGTCTCGATCTTGCGTAAGGCCGATTTTTTCTGCAGATTAGACGATTTTACCCGCTTTAAGAACTGGCGCTTGCGCATCTCAAGCAAAATACCGCTCTGCTGCACCGCTTTCTGAAAACGACGCATCATCGCCTGCGCGTTCTCTCTTTGCTTTTTTCTTATTTCTAGTGGCATAGTTATCCTTTATTTTTAGTGATTTAGCAACAATCCTTGATTCTAACGCAATATCGTAAATTGTCAATCCTACTTTTTGGCAAGCCGCTTTTTGATCTCCACGGCAGCCGTCTCAAGTTTTAAAATTTCCTGTTTTCCGCTCTCCATATCACGCAAAAGGACCGATTCCTCCAACGCCTCTTTTTGGCCAAGGATCAAAGTAAATTGCGCCGCGTACTTGTCGGCCACTTTCATTTGGGATTTCAACGACTCGCGGTCAAAAGCTTCAGTCACCGATATATTGGCCTTGCGCAATTCTTCCAGGAGCTTTAAACTCTTTTTCTTCCCCAAATAACCAAGCTGCGCCAAAAACACCTTCACCTTCTTTTCTTCGCCGAAAGTAACGCCCGCCTCCTTCATTGCCGCGACCACCCGGTCAACGCCGATACCTCCGCCCATTGCCGACGTATCTTTGCCGCCCAGCATCTTAAACAGGCTGTCATACCTGCCTCCCCCGCCCAGCGCCGATTGCGCTTGAGCCTCCTTGCCTTCGACAAATATCTCAAACACCGTCTTGGTATAATAATCCAGACCACGGACAAGATAAGGATTCAAACGGTAGGACAGACCAATCTCATCGAGATACTCGATGACTTCTTTGAAATGGGCCTTGCATTCGTCGCAAAGGTGATCAACCATTTGCGGCGCCTGCGCCCTGACCGCGGCACACTTCTCTTCCTTGCAATCAAGCACGCGCAACGGATTTTCGCGCGCGCGCCGCTTGCAGTCAGGACACAAAACCGAGTCTTTGTTGCGCAAATAGCTCGCCAAAGTTTTTTTGTAATAAGGCCGGCACTGGATATCCCCAATGCTGTTGATCTCAACAATCGTATTCCCGATTTTCAACTCCTTTAATATGGTCGAGTACATCTGGATGATCTGGGCATCGACGATCGACGACTTTTCGCCAATCACCTCAAACCCGAGCTGCCAAAATTGCCGAAAACGGCCTGCCTGCGGTTTTTCGCAACGGAAAAAAGGACCGTAGTACCACAGCTTAACCGGCTGGGGCCAATTGGCCATGCCGTGCTGTAAATAGGCGCGCGCGATCGGCGGCGTGCCTTCGGGCCGAAGCGTCAGCGAATCGCCGCCGCGGGTTTTAAGCGAGTACATTTGTTTTTGCACAATATCAGTCGTCGCGCCCGTGCCTTTCACAAACAAATCGCTGTCTTCTAAAATCGGCGTGTCGATCTTGGCAAAATTGTAAAACTCGGCGATCTCTTTTGCCGTTTCATAAACTTTCTCGTAATATTGCTGGTCTTCCGGCAGGATATCGTGCATTCCGGTCGGTGTTTGAAATTTTGGTTGCATAATCTTTTAAATCCTAAGTTCAAGGTCCTAATGTCAAACAAAGCTCTAAATCTTAATGTTAAAAGAATTAATTTTGAACTTTGAACTTAGGATTTGATTTGGCATTTGAACTTAGGTTTTTAACATTTTTAGGGAGCGGGCACATACTGCGGCGTTTCTATCTTCGCCAGATCGCCCAACGGCCAGAGCCGGAAAAGAACACTGCCGATAATGTTGGCGCGAGGCAGCGTGCCCCATTCGTGGGAATCCGACGAAAACTCCCGATTATCACCCAAAACGTAATATTGCCCGTCGGGAATCGTCACCGGACCGAAATTAGGCGTTCTCGTACTGGCAGGCAGGTATTTTGATTCGTCCAGCTCGGTGGTCTTGCCGTCTTTTGTGATGTAAACGTGGTTATCCTTGGACTGAACCGTCTCGCCCGGCAAACCCATGATACGTTTGATAAAGCGCTTGCTGGGATCCAGCGGATATCGGAAAACAATCACCTCTCCGCGCGCCGGCTGGATAAAGCGGTAAGACAGCTCATTGACGATGAGATAATCTCCGTCGTGGAAATTCGGCTCCATCGAAGACCCCTGGATCACGAACGGCTGGAACAAAAAATAACGGATCGGAATAACGATAATGAGCGCCAGCGCAACGATCTTGATCACTTCCCAAACGAACAAGGCAGTTTCCTTAATTGGTGACGACATGAAAAAATGAGTATTTTTGTTATTAAAACAAATTAATTATACCAGAAATTTTGCCTCTAAGCAAGGGCGGCTCCAAAACAGGGGATGTTTCAAAAAACCGGCGTAAAAATCAAAAAAACAGCTTAGCGGAAGCGGTTTAAGCTGATTTTTTCCTCCAAAACGATACCCATCGTATTTTTTAAAAAGTCAGGCGCGGGCACCCGTATCAGGCGTATCTTGTCGCCCTTCCTGCCCTTTCTCTTTCCACAGTTTATCCTCCGCTTTAAAAATTTCTTTAAAAATCTTTTTTAACAAAGAATATTCCATACTATCGGCCAGATTCGCGTAACGCCCGGTAAAAAGAACCTTACCGACCGCAGCGACTCCAAAAGGAGCAAGGAGCGCTTCATCGACCGAACTAACAGCAATGGAACCAATAACCATTTCTATCAAAAAATTAAAATGCTCGATATTTTTTTGCGAAACATACCCGCCCAGAACCTTACACTCAATATTAAACACATATTCCGCCGCCTGGCTTTCCGCTTGTCGCAGCATAGCCAGTTTGGCCTCCAATACTTCAACCGGCAAACCCAGCCCAATCAACTCTGTCCTTACCGCCGCGCAAGCCGGAAAAATTATTTTATCATACAGAATACCGTATCTTTCTTTTTCATCTTTCTCCGGTTCTATGATTCTGACTCCATCTTCCCGCGATAAAACTTCTGGGTGTTCTAAAGATAAGCTATTTCCCAAATTTTCGGTTCTAAATGACATAGTTTTTCAATAGATTCACTCTCTTTGTGATTTATTTAATCATAATATCCTGCCCAAGCAACCAAAGTCAACAGGAAGATTTCATCAAAAAAAGCCCTCAAAACCAAAAACAGATTGCCTCCCTTCTGACACCAAGGGGCAACCAAGCTGTGCTATAATGGGTCTGTTGCCGAATTAGCTTCAACTGCAATTTCCATATTATCGCCGTAGTAACGGCGTCCACGGGAACCGGCTGCGAAAAATTCATCAGTCGGCGGCAGACTTAACTTAAGTATGCCTTCCTCGCTTTATTAAAAGCGGGACTGCGAGCAGGCTTTCTTCATTTTTCTCGCTCGAAATCTGAAAATTTCGTTCTGAAGCTAATTCGGCAACAGACCCATAATGCGATAATGGCAAAAGATATCAAGCCCAAGACTATTTTTATTGTCGGGTTGGGCAATCCCGGCGAGCAATACCTTAACACGCCACACAGCGCGGGTTTTATAGTTGTCAATGAATTCGCCAGCCGCCATGGATTTCCGGAATTCAAAATGGAACCCGACGGCCTCATGACCACGCAAAAAGAGATCGATGGGACATGCGTCATCCTGGCCAAGCCGCAGATGTTCATGAACAATTCAGGCAAGGCGGTGGCAAAATTATTTTCGTATAAAAAAGTCCGCCTTGCCCTCCGAAGCCTTGGCATAGGAGGGCGCACCAAGTCCTACCCCAACTTATGGGTTGTAAACGACGATCTGGACATTCCGCTGGGAAAGATCAAGATCGCCAAAAACCGCGGCAGCGCGGGCCATAAAGGCGTGCAATCCATTATCGACCAGCTAAAAACCAAAAACTTCACCCGCTTCCGGATCGGCATCCAAACCCCGGAAACCGCGGCCAAAAAAATTCCGGGAGACAAATACGTCCTAAAAAAAATCTCCTCCAAGGAACAACCCATCTTTGCCACCACCACCAACGCCACCACCAACGCACTGACAGACGCTCTCGCCCACGGCCTCGATTCCGCCATGACTGGATTCAACCAATAATTAATTAAAAAATAAGCCCGGATTTATCCTGGGCTTTTATTGTGGCTCACGCATTCGGGATCGGGGCATTTATATCCTCCCTTACCAAAATCTTGTATCATAGGAAGATCACATTCGCATAAGGAAGTTATCCCGACGCACAACGTAACGTTTCCTAGTTTACTCATACTACTTCTATTCACGCTTTCACCTTTTAACGATTTGTTAAATAACGATTTTAACAAAAATAATACTACAAAACCTTTTATCAAAAGTCAATGAATTTTTGCGGTTTGTAAAAAATAAGCCGCGGTCTTTACTGTCGGCTGATCAAGCAATGCAATCAAATTGGTGTCCGCTGGTTATTGGATCTCGGAAAAGCGCTCGATTGATTTAATCGCCGCCGTCAATTTGGCGGTTCTAACTAGCTCAACGGCATCAATCTTCTGCGCCGCTTTGATACCCCGCGACAACTCAGCCATAACCAGACGGGCTTTTTTTATTTCGCCGCCAGCCACGCTAATAGGCCACGAAAAGGCATCGTATATGAAATTGCCTTTTCTATCCAGATTAACGACAAATTCAGCCTCGTTCCTCGCAGCCACCCAGTTTGCCAACTCTCCATACCACCAATCGGGGTTATCGCTGGTAAGCGCACGTTTTGTCGCTTTGTATCGACCTATAAAAACAATCACCTTCCCGTCATGTCCCGGGAATAATCCATAATCGACAAACCAACTGGGAATCGGAGAGCCATGCACTGACGATCCCATAAGTTTTCTTTCAATTTCTCTGCCAATCCGCTCGCTTTCATGTTCCGATATATTCGAAACCGACATAGTAACCGATTGCAAAGCTCGCTTTGGTAACCAAGGCATAACTGGTTTTATGTTCATATCCATTTCTCCTTGACGAAGAGCATTGTTTTCTTTATAGATGAATTGTAAAATTTTGCAATGGTTTTTTGATGTTTGTAAAATAATTGGTATAGTGGAATGGTTAAGACTAAATACAGGTGTTTACAGAGGTCGGTCCTCTTCCCGAGAGGTTAAGCCTCTGCAAACACTTATTTGCTTTCTGTAAAAAAATAAGCCGAAAATAAAATGGCTTCATTTCGAGGAAAGATCCTCATGGGAAACATATATTTTGTTTGAAACTTCGGTCTCCCTGGGCTTAACCTTACAAAACCGGCCAAATGAAATCATCCGGATAGTTTGTTTTAATTTTGCCCGCATTAATGCTCGATAATATTCGAATTGTTCGTAATCAACGGCTGTTATTCGTCCGTCTTTTATGCAATGAAGTCGTTTATATGCCATATACCTCTCCTCTCCGACTTTATATTCCGTTGACAATATTCTGATTTGTATCCTACTCCGGTCGCCGCGATAGTCAAGGTTTTTGCTCTTTGTAAAATAATTGGTATAGTTAGAAAGTAATGGAATACGAGATTCGAAAAATCGAGGCGGCGGGATTGGATTTTCCCAGTTGCTTGCGCACCATTCCCTCGCGGCCCAAAGAGCTTTACCTTGTCGGCGCGCTTAATCAAACCTTACCTTGCGTAGCGGTCGTGGGCGCGCGCATTCCGACCGCCTACGGAAAACAAGCCGGACGAGATATCGCTTCGGGACTCGCCCAGGCCGGCGTTTGCGTGGTCTCGGGTTTGGCACCCGGAATCGATACGATCGCCCACAAAAGCGCGCTTGAAAGTTCGGGCATTACTGTTGGCGTGCTAGGAACGGGATTAGACCAAAATTCATTCTACCCCAAGGAAAATCTTGACTTAGCGCTTAAAATAGTGGACAATGGCGGCTGTTTGGTAAGCGAGTATCCGGCCGGTTTTAGAGCCACGAATTATTCGTTTCCCCAGCGCAATCGCATTATCGCCGGTTTATCGTTGGCCGTGGTGGTTATCGAAGCCAAGGAAAAATCCGGCTCACTCATCACCGCCGAGTGGGCGCGCAAACAACACAAACTGGTTTTTGCCGTTCCCGGATCAATCTATTCGGCCACGTCGCGAGGCTGCAACTGGCTATTGAAGAATGGCGGTAAGCCCGCCGAATCCGCGGCTGATATTCTGGAAACGCTGGGCGTTGCGCCCGCGGCCAAAAAAGGCGTAGCCATTGCCGACAGCGCCGAGGAACAAAAGATCATGGATACGCTTACCGATGGCGCTCTGGATATCGATGAGATAATTTTAGCCGCCAAACTCCCGGCCAAGACGGTAATGAGTCTTCTACCCCTGATGGAAATGAAGGGTATTGTCCAAGATTTAGGTAATAGAATGTATTGCCTCAAAAATTAATTTTCAATTTTAAAACTCCAATTTTCAATGAAATTCCAATGATCCAATGAATCAAACGGAATTCAAGGTTGTGTTTGTTTGAAGCATTGAAATTTGAATTATTCATTGAAAATTGAAAATTGATAATTGAAAATTTTTTATGCAGTTAATTATTGTTGAATCTCCGACCAAGGCGCGCACTCTGCAAGCGTTTTTGGGAAAGGATTATAAAATTTTGTCGTCGTTTGGCCATGTGCGCGACCTACCCAAGGGCGCTTTTGGGGTTGACCTGGAAAATAATTTTGAACCCAAATACGTCATCCCGACCAAAGCCAAGAAAACCATCACCTTACTTAAAAAAGCGGCCGAGGGCGTCGATTCGGTCTTGCTCTCGACCGACCCGGATCGCGAAGGCGAAGCCATTGCCTGGCACCTGGCCCAGGCGTTAAAACTGAAAAATCCCGGATCGAAGTCTGGCGCCGGCCTGCCCTACCAGCGAATCGCGTTCCACGAAATCACCAAAAGCGCCATCGAAGACGCCCTGGCGCATCCGCGACCAATCGATGAAAACCTGGTCAACGCCCAGCAGGCGCGCCGGATACTCGACCGCGTCGTCGGCTATAAGCTATCTCCATTCTTGTGGCGTAAGATCGCCAAGGGATTATCGGCTGGCCGTGTCCAATCGGTGGCGGTTCGCCTGGTGGCCGACCGCGAACGCGAGATCCAAGCGTTCAAAGCCGATGAATATTGGGAAATCGAAGCCAAACTTAAAAACACAAAAAACGAACCGCGGGAAGAATTCGTAGCCAAGCTGGTATCGGTTGGCGGCAAAACGATCGACAAACTGGAAGTAAATAGCAAGGCCGGCGCCGACACGATCACAAACAACCTGGAAAACGCCGAGTACCGCGTTAACGGTCTGGAAAAAAAGGAAACCAGAAGAAATCCCTACCCGCCCTTCACCACTTCAACCCTCCAACAAGACGCGTCGCGGCGGTTTCACATGGCGCCAAAATTCACCATGTCAGTGGCCCAACAACTTTTTGAAATGGGTTTGATCACCTATCACCGCACCGACTCGCTGAATTTGTCCGATCAGTCGCTTGAAAGCGCCCGGGATTACATTACCACAACTTTTGGCGCCAGTTACTGGCCGGGCCAGTTTACAAAATTCAAGACCAAAGCCAAGCTGGCGCAGGAAGCGCACGAAGCGATCCGGCCCACCGATGCCGCCAACACTCTTGAAATCGTAAAGCAGAAAAAAAGCCTGAACGAAAGCCAAACCAAGCTCTATGAACTAATCTGGCAAAGATTCGTCGCCAGCCAAATGAAACCGGCCGTTTTTGACGCCACCAGCGTTGATATTGCCACCACCCCCTCCCCCGCTAAAGCCGTAAAGAACAAGTACGGCTTCCGAGTCAACGGCCAGACTTTGAAATTCGATGGATTTTTAAAAGTGTACCCGATGCAGATTGAACAAAACCGCCTGCCAAATTTAGAACTTGCGGAACTTCTTGAATTTTTAAGCCTGACGCCAAGCCAGCACTTTACCAAGCCACCGGCCCGTTACAACGAAGCCAGCCTCATTAAAGCCTTGGAGGAAAACGGCATCGGTCGGCCATCGACATACGCTTCCATCATGTCCACCATCGAGGACCGAAACTACGTCGAAAAAGACGAAAACAAATATTTAAAACCCACGGAAATGGGCCTGCTGGTCAATGATATGCTGGTAAAACATTTTCCCCAGATCGTTGATGCCGGCTTCACCGCCAAGATGGAAGAAGATTTCGACGAGATCGCCGAAGGCAAAGAGAACTGGGTAAAAGTCTTGCAGGATTTCTACGGCCCGTTCGCCCAAAACCTGGCGGCCAAAGATAAGGAAATTGAAAACAAAACCACGGTGCAGGAGTTGACCGACAAAGTTTGTCCCAAATGTGGCGCCAACCTTGTGATCAAGATGGGCCGCTTTGGCAAGTTCTACGCCTGCCCCAGCTACCCCACCTGCAAATACACCGAAAATATCGCCAAACCCAACGGCGGCTTGAAAGTGGAAGTGAAGTGTCCCAAATGCCAAGTCGGCAACATCATTGAAAGACGCACCAAAAAACGAAAAATCTTCTACGGCTGCTCTTCCTACCCCAACTGCGACTTCGCCTTATGGGACGAACCCACGGGCGCCAAGTGCGAAAAATGCGGCGGCCTGATAGTCAAACCGATAAAAGGCGACGAAAAATGCTCCAACAAAGACTGCGTCACCAACAAAAAATAAACATTGAACCTTGCGTCTTGAATGTTGTTGAATTAGAGATCAGACCTCTGCAAAGCAGAGGTCTGATCTCTCCCGACTATATTCCGTTGAGTTTTCCCACCTTGCCTTTTTGGAAATTTTACGCTACCTTACAATCAGAAAAATTACCTCGAGGTTGATGTGATGGATTACGGCAACGCCATTCTGGAAGCTCTCTCAAACAGCGCGCACGATCAAAATAATGGCTTGAATACGGTTGAACTGGCCATACTACTGCACGTAAGGTCCCGCAATATCAGCGGGGATGTTGCAAATTTAAAAAAGGAAGGAAAAATAATTGAGTGTGAATTAAGAAAGGGCGATTTAATACCCAGATACAGACTTTCTAATTGACACTTTCTTTTTTGCCGAAGTGGTGAAACTGGCATACACGTAGCACTCAAAATGCTATGAGGGCAACCTCGTGTGGGTTCAACTCCCACCTTCGGCAC
>Ga0182027_10002837_pt1 | contig 27821 bp, 21 predicted proteins | sample 712E1DmetaG_FD_121300 | JGI IMG/M metagenome (GOLD analysis project Ga0182027, IMG submission 121300) | Permafrost microbial communities from Stordalen Mire, Sweden - 712E1D metaG (Illumina Assembly) | ecosystem: Environmental > Terrestrial > Soil > Wetlands > Permafrost | place: Sweden...
ACTGTTTCCACGGAATAAGATTTGCCGGCGCGTAAATTCTCCACATCGGAAAAAGAGAAATTAACATTGCCTTCAATTGCCAGACGAATCATTTGCTCGCGATGGTAAAAAGATGTGATTTCAGCTTCCAACTTATGCGGAGGCCGCGATGATGGGATAAAAATGATGCGATTTAAATTAAAGATTTCCAGCATTTCTTCCGCGCCCCTTAAATGTCCGAAATGAATCGGATCAAATGTTCCCCCCAAAAGTCCCCATTTCATGTTCGCACCTGTCCGTTGCCGTAAATTATAAATTTTGTTGTTGTCAATTCTTCCAGTCCCATTGGCCCGAAGGCATGAAGCTTTGTCGTGGAGATACCAATTTCCGCGCCTAATCCCAACTCAAAGCCGTCGCTGAAACGCGTGGAGGCATTGACCAGCACGGTGGAAGAATTGACCTCGTTTAAAAAGCGTTGAGAATTATTATAGTCGTTCGTTATTATTGACTCCGTATGTAAAGAACCGTATTTTTCAATGTGAGCTATGGCTTCGTCAATACTATCCACGATCCTCACAGCCAAAATTAAATCGAGATATTCGGCAGACCAGTCATCTTCAGTTGCGGCTTCAATATTTTTTAAGATTGATCTTGTTTTTTCGCATCCTCTGAGGATGACACCGGCTTTTTGCAATTTCCCCGCCACCTGCGGCAAAAACTTGCGGGCGATGTCTTTGTGCACCAATAAGGTTTCCATGGCATTGCAAACACCAGGGCGCTGAACTTTGGCGTTGAAGCAAATATTTACAGCCATCTCCATATCAGCCTGCGCGTCAACAAAAATATGACAGACCCCCTTGTAGTGCTTGATTACGGGTATTTTGGATTGAGCAACGACGGCGCGAATCAATTCTTCTCCGCCGCGGGGAATTATCAAATCAATATATTCATCCAATTGCAGCATTGCCGAGACAGCTTCGCGGTCAGTCAGCGGAATTACTTGAATTGCTGCTGCGGGCAAGGAGCTTTTACGCAAAACCTTTTGCAGGATGGAGGCGATGGCTAAATTGGAATTAATTGCTTCGGAACCGCCGCGTAAAATTACCGCGTTTCCCGATTTGAGGCAAAGGGCGGAGGCATCAACCGTAACATTGGGGCGCGATTCGTAAATGATGCCGATAACTCCTAAAGGAATGCGCATCCTGCCCACCAAAAGACCGTTGGGACGGCGCCACATGGAAGTTATCTTGCCTACGGGATCGGGAAGCGCGGCTACTTCCCGTAGTCCTTGAGCCATTAATTCAATTGTAGCTTTTTCCAGAGTGAGGCGGTCAATCATGGCCAGGGAAAGTCCTGATTGCTTAGCTTTGGAAATATCCTTGGCGTTTTCGGCCAGAAGAAAATCACGCTTGCGGTCAAGTTCAACTGCCATTTGCAAGAGGGCATTATTTTTGGCCGCCGATGTTACACGGGAAATATTTCGCGCCGCAAGTCGTGCGTCTTGGGCGATTTGTTTTATTGAATTTTTTATATCCATGAAGTATCCTAACACCTAAAAAATAACGGGAACCCCCAATTCAAGCTGCGGGTCTCCTCCGCTTCGCGGGATAATTCGACCTGCAAGCTTCAGTTCACTCTGTTTCTGAAGCTTGGGTCTCATTACAACTTGCCAATTTCCCTACACTTCGTTATGGAAATTGGAGTTTCACGAATAAACTTCTTGCATTTTTTCCAATTATTGATAAAAGCCGCCTCATTTAATGAGGTTTGGGTAACTTTTTAAACATGATATAAGGAATTTACCAATAATCAATAATTGTCTTAATTTACAGGACAATAATTTTTGTGTCAAGACCTTTGCCGGGATAGAAAATAAATATGAATAGGATAAGAATTAAAGCTGGTAAGCGCGTTTACCAAATTATCAAGGATGGCGGCTTTGATTTAAATTCCGTTTCGACATATTATGGAGCGGCAGTAGGGCCGCGATGGCTAATTGCCAGCGGCTTTGATTTAACTCTCTTGAAAGGTGAATTTTTAGGCCGTTCCAGAGCTGTGAATTTAGTTGGTTCTTCCGCCGGAGCGTGGCGTTTCGCCGCCTGGTTACAACCGGAAGCTTCCCAATGTTACCAAAAACTTTTAGCTGCCTATATAAATACAAGATACTCCCGAAAAGATAATCCTTCCAGCGTGTTGGGAAAATTTACCAGCCTTGTCAATGAATATTTAGAAGATGATGCGCTGCCTTTTGCCTTAGCTAATAAAAGGTATCGGTTAGCTATAATTACTGCCCGGTCACGCGGCCTTGTTGCTTCAGAAGTTCAATGGTTACAGAAATTAGGTTTGGTAGCTTGTTATTTATTTAACCGCATCAGCCGTAATAATATTTATCATTTTGCGGAGAGGGTTGTGTTTTATAATTGTTCCATGCCGCCGTTCTTTTGTTTACAGCCGCCGTTCCGCGGCCGCTACGTAAGAATCAATGAAATCAATTTCAAGTATGCGGTTATGGCTTCGGGAGCCATACCTCTTGTTGTTGCCGGCGTGCGTAACATTTACGGTGCCCCGCGCGGCATTTACCGCGATGGCGGGCTCATCGATTATCATCTTACACATCAGTTTGCCGCTAAAGAAAATGAAACAGTGCTTTTCTTTCATCATCAGGAACGGATCATTCCGGGCTGGCTCGATAAAAATCTGATGCGCCGTGTGCCTGATGAGGAAACATTAAGCAATGTCTTGATGGTATTTCCCACACAAAGTTTTGTGGAAAAACTTCCGGGTGAAAAAGTTCCCGAGCGCACTGATTTTCTCGCCTACCTTGATGATCAGGAAACAAGAATTAAAAATTGGTATAAAGCGGTGGAATTATCTGCACCGCTGGGCGATGATTTTATAGAACTGGTGGAAAGCGGCAGGCTCAGGGATGTAGTAGAAAAACTGTAATACCATTTCGCTTTCTTTGGCTAACTTTGTTGGCAGCGTCGTCGGCTTCCTCAACGTATGCACAATACGCCTCGTCGGCCTCCTTCTTGCCGCCGCGTTATCCTTTGAAAGCAAAATGGTATAAGATTGTTACCCTACCCTATTAAAACTTTGATCTGATGAGTTAAAGTGGGACTAGAAGATAAAGTTTCCAGACTGAAAGAAATATTCAAAGATTGCGTGCTTTGTCCCCGCAAGTGTCATGTTAACCGCACTAAAGGAGAATTAGGCTATTGCCGCTTGCCGGCAAAGATCGTTATGAATTGTGTGCTGGCGCATCACGGCGAAGAACCGCCACTGTCCGGCAAAAACGGTGCGGGCACCATATTTTTTTCTTCCTGCAATTTAGGTTGTATTTATTGTCAGAATTATCAGATATCGCAATCAACGGCGGGGCGGCAACTTTCTGTGTCGCAGATGGCCGAGGTGATGCTGGATTTGCAGAGGCGCGGCTGTCACAATGTCGAACCGGTTACACCTACGCCTCAGACACCGCTGATTATGGAAGCACTTCTTCTAGCACGCGCACAGGGCTTGAAGATCCCTTTCGTGTATAACTGCGGAGGCTATGAGAATCCGGAAATCGTCGAAATGCTTGCGGGCATGGTGGAAATATATCTACCTGATTTCAAATACGGGTTGGAAGAAGATGGCGTTGCCTTTTCTTTAGCGCAGGGATATCCCCGTTTTGCTTTGGATTCCTTAAAAGAGATGATGCGGCAGGTTGGCGATGATTTGGAGATGGAAAACGGAGTCGCGAAAAGAGGAGTAATTGTTCGCCATCTGATTTTGCCCGGCAGAATGGAAAACTCGAAAGAAGCTCTTAGTCTCATCAAAAAGGAAATATCCACTTCGGTTCCCATAAGCCTGATGTCGCAATACACACCGATGGCCAAAGTGCGGCATCATCCGCTTTTGGGGCGCAGAATCAGCAAGGATGAATATAAACAAGTCTTGGATTTTGCCCTGAAAATAGGATTTAAAAATCTTTTTATTCAAGAAGTAAATGAATACAAGCTGACGCCTGATTTTGATCGAGAAAATCCCTTCAATTAAATGTAATGGCCCGTTTGAGTGACTAGCGAAAAGCTCACCCGCAGCGGGTTAGCGTAGATACACCGCTTTCAGGTGCAGCGTCGGGTTATGCGCCGAGAATGTAACCCTGAGCTAAGCGTCTGGCTGGACAACTACCTTTACATCAAGCAAGACGCTCTGCTGTCTCTTTAAGCTTCAAAATGCCCCATTCAATTTTGTCCGGCTCAAAAGCCGGAAAGGTCAATCTGATAAAAAGACCTTTCTTGCGCTTTTCTTCCTTACAGCTGGGAGGGAGAGCATCCCACGCAGCAGCCACACCCACACCAGCTTGTTTTGCGGATTCGATAAAGGATGCTTCTTTATCACTTGAAACATTTTCAAGGGTGAGGGGGGCAAAAAAGCCACCGCTGATTGCAACTGGAAAAGCTCCAGGGAACAGGCTATTAAGGGCGGTATTTAGTGCCTCCATCCTCGGTCTGTACAGTTTGCACAAGTATTTGACGAAATCGTCATACCGTCCCGATTCAATAAAATCGGCTATAAACGCTTGGGTCGGCAGGTTGGGGTTGATGCGTGTATTGGCAATAATGCCGGATAGATGCCCCACATAATGATTTGGAACGATCATATACCCGCACTTAGTTCCCGGAGAGATCGTTTTCGTAAAAGAGCTTGTTAAAATAGGTCCCCATTCTGAGACTTCTATCGAGCCATTCGTTTTTCCATCATACCGAAGGGCTTGATAACAGATATCCCATACGCACGGGATATTATGTTCCCGGCAAATGCGTTCAACATTCTTTCGGTTCTCTTCTGTGTAGTTGATCCCTGTTGGGTTTTGATGGAACGGTATTCCGTAAAAAGCCGCAACCGTGTTCTTATTAGTCACGTCTCTAAATTGGTTCAAATCGACCCCTTCCGGTGTCAATTTAACGCCAATCAAATGATGTCCATAGCACTTTGCATCGAGTAATACTCTATCGTAACTTGCTTCTTCAACAATGATATTGCTTTCTCTGGGGAGAGACTTGAAAAAAAGCGAGATAACCTCCAGGCCTCCGTTGCCGACGATAACTCGTTCCGGATTAACACGATGTAAGCTGCCAATCATATCCCGCAGTGGCTTGAACCCGGTAAAATGGCCGTATTGAAGCACATCCGTTCCATACCGCCTGATGACTTTTTCGTATCCCTTTGACGCCATTGGAATAAGGCGTGATAAGGCTTCTTCTGCAGGAACCCCACGCAAGAAATTGATTGATTGTTTCTCACTCATTTTCCCCAATGTGATCTCCTTTTATTTTTTAGTAAAGCGCAACGAAAAAATCAGCCGGAGCGCAGCGATCGGCTGAATTGCCTTTGTTGGGCATTACGTTGATATTATCATTTATCTTTCTCAGCTGCCCACTCAGGAATCTTACCTGAAATAACTTTTCCTTTAAGATAACTTACATTTAAACCATTTTTATACTTACCCTCAGCTTGTTTTTTTCCATTATCCCAAAAATACACTGCTGTTCCTGCAAGTTTCCCATGGTTATACATTTCACTCGTTCCAAGATTTCCATTTGGATGCCAGGCTCGATATGGACCATGCAATATATTTCTATCTGATTCAAGTTCACACCATGATTCAGAAACTTCTGGAGTAGTCTCCCCGTTAGGGATTGTACCGGGTGGACAATTAATTTTCTCCGCATAGAGAGGGGTGCCCTGCAAACTTAAAATAAAAAATAAAAGATACTTGCTTAATCGCATTTTTACCTCATATGCCCAACATTTAATATACTTACTTGGTATTTTCCGAACTTTTGTGCAATTTTACTTTATTTGATGAAAAAATGAAAAGAGAAAATTATGCTTAAAAATCAACCGGCAATGTACTTTCTATGCTTGATTTGTATTTCTAAGGCATATCAAAAATGCTTACTCCGGCCGGCGGTTGAAATTGAAACATTTTATCTGTAAGTCCGTTGTTGATGGATATATTGGAAAATTTTATAGAGGTGGAATTACCCAATACATCATCAAAGTTAACCTGCAATATATAAAATTTGCTTTTATCTACATTGATTTGAATAGGATTGAGAATAGTATTTTTCTCCAGAGGAACTAACAGTAATAAGTAATTTCCATTTTTATCCAAAGCCTTAGGTTCGGCATAAGTGATGGCAAAATCGTCTTTTAATTTTCCCAAACCGGATAAAAACTTAATTAACGCTTTAGATTGAAAAATATTGTCTGATTTTTGCCAATAGGCTACCTTTTCTTGTGGAAGGTAAAGCCATGCCTTGTGGCGATTAATTACCAGTTTCTTTGCTTTTGGCTTCGTGTAGTCCCAGAGCATATTCCTGGGATTCTTAAAGAAAACAGTCCCTCCTTCTATTTCTGTCTTCTTTATTGATTTTATCGTTGTTTCCTGAAGAAAGTTCGCTTTAAAATCGTCCGTTTTCTCATAAGTATTCTGTAGTTTTTGGACAATATCGTCAATTGGTGGAAGTTCTTCGGCCGGCGCAATGCCGGGTAGAGATATTATCAAAAACAGAGCGGCAATTAACCAAAGACGAGTTGAAATTGCTGTAACTATTTCATTTGCCTTAAGAAAATTTTCGCTTATTTTTTTATAAAAAAAATAAAAAAAATAGGTCATAAATGGCACATTTTTTTCTAGCGAGTTTATATCTGCCTTTTTTACTTCCCTATAAGTGGCGATGATAACAGGCTATATTTATAAACAATTGATTTTATTTAATATTTATCTTGCTCAAACCTTAGGCAATTTGGTGTAGAATCGCGCCAATTACGGACTGGCGGCGATTATCAACAGCGATATCAACAGCCTTTTCCACAGATTTGTGGAATACAAATCCAAGTGCTTGTATCCAAGGGGGAAAATCTATGGTCATCATTTTTTGGTACACCATTAACCGTGAATTTTGACACGCCAGCCAAACTCATCTTCTTTCAATCCATATTGGATTTGCAGAATTTCATTGTATAATTTTTCTGCCAAAGGACCTGTTTTCCCGCCGTTGATCAGATATTCTTTTCCACGGAAATAAATTTGACCGACCGGCGAAACAATTGCCGCTGTTCCCGAAGCAAAAGCTTCTTTAAGTGTGCCCTTTTTGGAAGCGGCAATCATTTCATCTATTGAGAGCGGGCGTTCCGCAACTTTTATTCCAAAATGACGTGCCAGTTGAATAACTGAATTGCGCGTAATACCGGGCAGAATCGTTCCGGTGAGCGCCGGAGTAATTAGTTCATCACCAATCAGGAAAAAAATGTTGCTGGTTCCGACTTCTTCCACGTATTTCTTTTCCTTGGCGTCCAACCATAAAACCTGGGTATAACCCATATTTGTGGCGATACGGCTGGCGTAAAGACTGGCCGCATAATTACCTGCCGCTTTGGTGAAACCAGTTCCACCCAGCGCCGCCCGCACATATTCTTCGGAAACAAAAATTTTCGTCGGAGAAAACCCTTGTGGGTAATAAGCTCCGACCGGTCCGACCACAATGAAAAATAGGTTTTCGTTGGCTGGATGAACTCCCAGCGCCGGTTCGGTGGCAATCATGGTCGGGCGGATGTATAAAGATGTGCCGGCTCCGCGAGGAATCCAGTTCTTCTCCAAAACAATGAGTTTTTTCAGGGCATCGAGGAAGATGGCTTCGTCAATTGAAGGCATGCAAAGCCTTTCCGCGGACGAGTTCATTCTTTTGATGTTTTCTGTGGGGCGGAAAAGAAAAATTGCCCCGTCCTTGCCGCGATACGCTTTCAATCCTTCAAATATTTCCTGTGCATAGTGAAGGCACATTGCCGTGGGATCGAGGTTCAGCGGCCGGTATGGTTCGATCACGGCGTCATGCCACCCTTTTCCTTCTTTATATTTCATGTTGAAGAAGTGATCGGTAAAGATTTGGCCGAAACCGAGTTTTGATTCATCCTTTGGTTTGGCTTTCCTCTTTTTTGGGCTTGCCTTGATAACCTTAATTTTCATACATGCCTCTTATCGAGCTGCCTTTACAATAGTGTTTCTCAGGCTGCTCTCAAGTAAAATTAATATAGTGCAACAATTTTTTTACATATCATTAAATTAAATTACGATCAATAGATCGATACTGAATTGCTTCGGCTACATGAGCGGATTCGATGTTTTCCTTGTTTTCCAGATCGGCGATAGTGCGGGAAACTTTTAGTATCCGGTTCACCGCCCGGGCGCTTAATCCGAGTTTTTCTATGGCCATCTCGATGAGCTTATGCGAATCTTCATTTATGGGGCAAAAATTCTTAATTTGCTTTTCCGTCATGCGGGCATTACAGAGGACGTTTTTAGTACCGAAACGCTTTTTTTGCAATTCCCGCGCATAGTTTACGCGACCTTTAATTGTTGAGGAGGATTCCCCCAATTCTTTGTCAGAAAGGGCCCGATATTTGACCGAAGGCACTTCGATATGCATATCTATTCGATCCAATAACGGCCCCGAGATTTTGGCTTGATACTGTCGAATTTGCTGCGCGCTGCAGCGGCAGGTGCGTATACGATCGCCAAAATAACCGCAGGGACAGGGATTCATCGCGGCAACCAGCATGAATTTTGCAGGGAAGGATGCTGTTATTGAAGAGCGAGTAATTGTTATAGCGCCTTCCTCCATTGGTTGGCGGAGAGCTTCCAGTGCGTTTTTTTTGAACTCGGGTAGTTCATCCAAAAAAAGAACTCCTAGATGGGCAAGGCTGATTTCACCCGGCCGAGGCATCTGACCGCCTCCAACCAGACCGACATCAGATATTGTGTGATGCGGCGAACGAAAGGGACGCACGGCAACTAAAGATCCGTCTTTATTCAATGAACCGGCAACGGAAAATATTTTGGTTACTTCAATCGCCTCCTCGAAAGAAATGTCGGGCAAAATTGTGGGCAGCCTTTTTGCCAGCATACTTTTGCCGGAGCCCGGGGGGCCGATCATCAGCACGTTGTGGCCTCCGGCCGCCGCAATTTCCAACGCTCTCAACGCCTGCTTCTGTCCTTTAATTTCATTAAAATCGACTTCATATTGGCGTGTTTTCTGAAAAATTTTACTTACGTCTAAAGAAAGCGGCTCAATGTTGTTTCGGCCATTAAAAAATTCCACAACATCCGGTAATGTTTTGACCGGAAAAACATTAATTCCTTCCACCATGGCCGCTTCCGCAGCATTTTCTTCGGGGACAAAAACTGACTTAATGCCTATTTCTTTTGCTTTAAAGACAGCGGTTAGCACGCCGCTTACTCCTTTAATACTGCCATCAAGCGACAATTCTCCGATGAAAAAACAATCATGCAAAACGGTTTTTTTAATTAGTTCTTCCGCGGCTAAAATGCCTACAGCAATGGGAAGATCAAACCCGGTTCCTTCTTTTTTAATGTCAGCGGGAGCTAAATTTACGGTTACATGACTGCGGGGAAAGCGGTAACCGGAATTTTTTATGGCGGCTTTAATTCGATCCCTGCTTTCTTTGACAGAGGTATCGGGCAGTCCAACAGTGGCAAATTGAGGCAACCCCTGGGATATGTCTACTTCCACGAACACAGGGTATGATTCCATGCCAATGACGCTCATGCTAAATACTTTAACGAACACTAAAATTCTCCAGCCTCAATTTTGTCAAAAATACTAGCGAATCGCGATATTTATATCAAGTTTTTTAATTCAATAAAAAATGTTAGACTTTCTTGACTCATTAATTGCCCTATGTTAGAGTCCGCCAAAATTAATTGATTCAATAATTAATTCCTGAGTTCATTAATTGCCATGCGAAAATTATCCCATGTAAATAGAAAAGGCCAAGTCCAAATGGTGGATATCACAGCTAATGCCCAGACTTTGCGCAAAGCGAAAGCTGCAGGAATTGTTAAGATGGATATCCGGACTTTGGAATTAATTGAAAAAGGTCAAATTGCTAAAGGGAATGTTTTGACAACGGCAAAGATTGCGGGCATTATGGCGGCAAAAAAAACTGGAGAGCTTATCCCTCTTTGTCATCCGCTGGAGGTGACCGCAATAGAAGTAAATTTAGAAATTGACCACAATAAATCTCAAATCATTATTCAATCGGAAGTAAAAAATAGGGGCCGAACAGGCGTGGAAATGGAAGCTCTCACCGCGGTGAGTATAGCAGCCTTGACTATTTACGATATGTGCAAGGCGGTCGATAAGAAAATAATTATAGGAAATATCATACTTCTGGAAAAAAGCGGCGGCAAAAGCGGCACTTTTATTCGTGAAACTCCAATTTCCATAACGAAGTGTAGGGAAAGTGGTAAGTTGAATCCCGCTGCTGGCGGGACGAAGAGGGGGGCATAATACCCCGTAGCTTGCTTTGGAGTTCATACCCGTGATTAGAAAGAAAAATAATGCCAGTCAAGAAAACCATATTTAAGGATGGCTTGACCAATAAAATTATAATTGGAAAGTAATAAATGGCACAAAATATTTTCAAAGTTAGACGGGCTTTTCTTATACCTTTAACGGCAGTAATTGTCCTTCTGTTTCTGTTGTTGGTTGTCAGTTTATTTAGAGGGCAAATGTGGGAAAGAATAGTTCTGGCGGTTTTTTTTATCAGTTCTTTATTGATCGGCATTGAAACAGCAAGAAGAGAAATTGTCGTAACCGAAGAAGGTCTACAATTAAAAAAGTTTTTCCGGATTAAAATTTTTTTTTGGCGGGAAATTACCCATTTGGCGATTGTTGAACTGCGGCATAAAGCCTATTTTTTATTAACAACGACCAAAGGATTTTATTTTTTCTCCAATATATTGGGAAACCACTCTTTACTTGTTCGCTCTCTTGTGGATAAGCTGGGAGCAGAAAAGGTGGAAATAGAAGTAAAAAATTATTTAGATCATCCTGTCGAGCGACTTTCTTTGATTGTTATGAGTTGGATTACGGTATTGATCATTATTGCCGTTATAATTTTAAAATTTTCGCCAGCTTAAATTTTAAAAAAGCATATTGAGAAACACATGTTTTTAATTCCTAATTTAATCTTGTCCGGAAGGGGGAACTTCGAAAAATGCGGTCGAAAAAACAAAAGAGTTCAAAAGTAGTGATGAAGGTGAAGGAAACCCCTTACGCGGTTGTTGAGGAAATAATGGAAAAAAAACTGGAAGACATTACTACTGTTTTATCGGCTTCCAGTGGTCGCAAAAGTAAGCTTTACGAAGAAGTTATGTCGATGGTGGAAAAAGGCTTGTTTAAAATTGCTCTGCGCCGTTCAAACTATGTGAAAAGTACGGCGGCCGTTTTTCTGGGAATTAGCCGTAACACGTTTACCGATAAAATGGTCAAATTAGGTATCAACTGTGAAAAGAATAGATAAGCACTATAAAAACATTTATGATTAGAGCCATTAAAAAAAATGCAAAATTACCTGAAAAGGTAACTTGTCTCTTAAAGAAAGGGGTTCGGATTACGGCCCCTTTTTCTGTGGAAATCGGCAAGGAAGTAAATCCAGAGAGAATTGACAGTTCTTTAATAATTTACGGTGCAGCAAGGATTTGCGGAGAAAATACGTTAATTGCCCAAGATGTAAAATTGGGATATGAAGCGCCTGTTAATTTGATTAACTGCCAACTGGGAGCGGCGGTGGAGCTTAAGGGAGGGTGCTTTGCCGATTCGGTTTTCCTGGATAAGGTAACAATGGGCAGCAATGCACAAGTCCGCTCTGGCTGCCTTTTGGAAGAAGAATCTCGTGGAAATCACACCGTCGGTTTAAAGCAAACGATTTTATTTCCCTTCGTTACGTTAGGTAGCCTGATTAATTTTTGTGATTGCCTGATGGCGGGCGGCACAAGCCGGAAAAATCATAGCGAAGTAGGCAGTTCTTATATTCATTTCAATTACACTCCCCAGCAGGACAAGGCAACTCCTTCTTTAATAGGAGATGTTCCGCGAGGTGTAATGTTGCGCGAAGAGCCGATATTCCTGGGTGGTCAAGGCGGAATCGTGGGACCGCTGCAAATAGCTTATGGCACAGTCATTCCAGCAGGTGTTATTTGCCGGCGGGATTGCATAACCGCAGAAATGATTTGGCCTCCCTCTGTTTTATCATTTGAGCCCAAAAAATTTGTTCCCGGAATTGATGGTGATATTAGCCGCAAAGTTAACCACAATATAGGTTATATCGCCAATTTGTTGGCCTTAAGACAATGGTATCGCTTTGTTCGCCGCGAATTCTTTATTAGATTTAAGTACGGCGAGGCTCTATATGCCGGAGCCCTTGATGTTTTAGATGAAGCCATTATTGAAAGAATCAGGCAATTACGATTGTTCGCGCAAAACTTGGAGAAAACAATTATAGCCGCAGAAAAAATGAAGAAAAACTTATCGGGTATAGTATTGCGTAAACAAAAACAGTTTATCCGCGATTGGCCGCACATGGAAGAATATCTTTCCGGCAACAGCGAAGAAAAAATCTCTCTGAAGAAAAAAGAAACGTTTATAAAAATAATACAACGCCAATCAGGTAAGGCTAATTCTTATCTGCAAACAATACAGGCTTTAACATCTGTACAAACCAGAGCAGGTATGGATTGGTTGAATGATGTTGTTCAGGAGGTTGCCGCCGGGTGCATGAAAATCTCTGGCGTTCTGCGGCAGAAATAAGAAACGATGTTTGTTACGCAAATATTAAATACAATAAAAAATATAAGCCTTTATTTTAAGGTCTGTAAAATATTTGTCGGAAAAAATCCGGCTTACATTAGCGCTCCGGCAATAATATTTTTCCCGAGTATATCTTTTCAACTTAACTGCGGTTTCGCCGGATTGATGACTTTCCGGTCTCAGCAAAAAGCTGTAAGTTTAAATGCTGATTTAGAGCTTATACAATTGTGGGATAAAATTAAACGTTCGTCACTTAGAAATGTTTTAGCTGAAAACATTGTCGCTAAAGCTTACGTGTGCGGACTTGATACACTTACCTCCATGGAAAAAGCTACGTTGGAACTGAAGCGGGAGAGCGCTCAGGAAATTCTTTTCTTTCAGACACAAAGAGCCAAAAAGCTTTTCGATTTAGAAAAGGAAATGAAAATATTTTTGGTTCAGGAAGAGAAAATGCTGGAAGATCAAGCTGCAAAATTTACCTCCGCTGATCTTGAAACCATCAATAGCAGGATTATTCTGCTTAAAGATATTCAGTGGACTTTAGAAAAAGACATTTTGGCTAATTTTGTTAAAATTATAGATATTTCCGGTACAGGTGAAGCAAGCGCAATAAAACCGACGGCTTTTAGAAAATACCGGAAAATTAATTTCCTGCTCAATGCGCTGGATCGCCTGGAAGTGCGGGGCAGGGATTCGGCGGGACTGCAAATTGTTTTCACCTTGGAAAAAGAAAAAGCAATGGAAAGTATAATACTCAGCCTGAAGGAAAAAAGTTTATACGAAGATTATTTAATGCGGTCGCAGGAGGGGGACCTTACTAACGGTTCGATTTGGGTTGCGTCCGGAGTATTTACCGGAAGCGAAAAAGGAATAAATATAACTTTTACCTATAAAACTTTTTCTATTGTCGGTGAGTTGGGTCGCAATGTCCGTGATTTAAGACAGGTGATTAGAAAAGACCGGATTCTGCAATATTTTGCCCGGCTGGATACGGCATGCGAAACAGCGATTACGCATACACGTTGGGCTTCTGTTGGTTCCATTACGGAAGAAAATTGTCATCCAGTCAATAACTATAAACCTAATCAGGCTGGTCAATCCTTTCCCTTTTATCCAAAATCCAAAGCTCAAATTAATATTGTCTTAAACGGAGATATTGATAATTATTCAACGTTGCGCGCGGAATTGGAAGCGAATAACGAATTAATCGCGCCCGAAATTACAACCGATACAAAAACTATCCCTTTGCAAATTGAAAAATATCTAATGGTCGGAAATAACCTTGCCGATTCCTTTCGCTTTGCGGTAAAAGATTTTGAGGGGTCACACGCCATAGCTATGACCAGTGATCTCGAACCCGGTAAGGTTTTTTTGGCGCTTAAAGGCAGCGGTCAGTCTATCTATCTTGGAATCAGTTCCGATCAGTATATGTTTTCTTCAGAGCTCTATGGTCTGGTGGAAGTGATGCCTAATTTTATAAAAATGAACGGCGAGTTGGATGTTGACGGTGAAAACTCAGCAGCAGGACAAATTTTTATTTTAGACCAAAACTCCTTCGGAGGATTGGCGGGAATTACCGCTTGTTATTATGACGGTACAGAAATTACTTTAAAAGAAAGCGACATACAAAAAGCCGAAATGACGACTCGAGACATCGATCGCGGCGCTTATCCTCATTTTTTCCTGAAGGAAATTTCCGAATCGGCTGTTTCCATAAAAAGAACCTTGCGGGGCAAATACCGCATTTTGACCAGAGACAAGTCTTTGCCCCAAGTCGTTTTCAACTTAGGCTCAGATATTGTTCCTGAGCCTGTTCGTTTGGGTCTCCAAAACGGCGCCATTAAAAATATTATAGTTATCGGCCATGGGACGGCGGCTGTTGCCGGAGTCGCCATAGCCGATGCTATGGAACTTTACTTGAAAGGCGGAAGCATTAATATAATAGCCAGGGTGGCTTCCGAATTAAGCGGGTTTTTGTTAAAAGACGATTTATCGGATACATTGGTAATCCCTATCACTCAATCCGGAACAACAACGGATACAAATCGTGCCGTAGCAATGGCCAAAGAGCGAGGTGCTTTTATAATTTCCATAGTAAACAGAAGGCAATCGGATATTACCGCTAAATCGCACGGAGTATTTTACACGAGCGACGGCCGCGATATAGAAATGTCCGTTGCTTCTACAAAAGCTTTTTATTCCCAAATTATTGCCGGGCAAGTTTTAGCCCTTTTCCTGGCGCAAGTGATGAAAACCCGAACTGATGACTACATAGCCCGGGAGTTGCACAATCTGGAGGAGGCGCCTGAGTTAATGGCGCGAGTCTTTGACCTGAGAAATCAAATTTCCGCTTCGGTCGAGAAAACTTTGACCAAGAAATTCTGGGCGGTTGTGGGCAGCGGGCCCAACAAAGCGGCAGCCGATGAAATAAGAATCAAACTCAGCGAGCTTTGTTATAAAACCATTTCTTCCGACATCGTGGAAAACAAAAAGCATATTGATTTGTCGGCAGAACCTTTAATTTTGGTTTGTGCTTCCGGTAATCCGGAGCCGGTTGTGGAAGATATTGCCAAAGACGTGGCAATTTTTAAAGCGCACAAGGCCGCAGTTATAGTTTTTGCGGAAGAAGGCGATGATCGTTTCAATAAAATCGCCGATGCTGTGATTTCTATTCCTTCTGCTTCTATGCCCCTGCCGGTGATACTAAATACTATGGCCGGGCATTTGTGGGGATACTATGCCGCTTGCGCTATTGATAAAGAAGCTCTTATTTTCAGAGAATTCAGAAACCGTTTGAATTTGGCTCTGGCCGAACATGTAAAGATGAATTACTCGTTGTATGAGAGAATTGCGAATTTCCATTTTCGCCACTTAATAAATGATTTTTATCATACTTTTAATAGTCATCGTAATGACGGCGCTTTCAATTTATTAAGTGTAAAAACTATTTCCGATTTGGCGCTTTTGCTGAAATATGCTGCCGGTAAGCTGCCACTGGAGGATTTCCGCCATGAATTTAAGAATGAAGATTCTCCGCTTGATCTTTTAGATGTCACTCTGGGAAGAGCAATTGATGAACTTACCCGGCCTATAGATGCCATTCGCCATCAAGCAAAAACAGTTACAGTAGGCACAAGCCGTAAAGAAAAAATATTAAAAGGAGCTGTGTTTGATCTTCTGGAGAAACTTGAGTTTGCCACGAAAAATTTAACTTACAAGAATATTTTGGCCATAAGCAGAATACAGCCGGCGGTTTTGGCCGTGCGAGGATATACTCTTTATAATATTAACAATCTTGATGAAGAAGGTAATCCCACGGAAGGTTCTACTATTGTTATAAGGGAAAAGGGCGGAGTAGCCAAGCAGATGATTTCGCGAGCTGAGAATTCCCAACTGCTCATGGGAACTAAAAGAACAATTGTCAGTACAGGTAATATTTATATGGGTAAAGGCAAAACTGATGGGGCATCCATATTAGTTCTACCGTTATTGGGAGAAAATGATTTTGTCGGCAATTTACTTCTGCTGCATATTGAATATAACGAACTTTTATCTCTTCGCGAAAAGAAAAAAGTATTGGGTTACAGGTACAACGATATCAGGAACTTGGTCAATGAATATAACGTTAATTGGGACGACAATTATTTGGGGGGAATTCCACTTATTGACTTGTTCAGCGAACCGGTGGAAAATCTTGCCGGACGTATTAAGCGATGTGCTCTTATAGAGGGTTGAAGTTTGTCGGCGAACTTGCGGGAGAGACCGCATGAGACTCTGCAATCATGAATTTATATTAAGTATCGAGGAGAAAAAATGAAAACAAAGTTTATCTTTGTCACTGGAGGTGTTCTTTCTTCGCTGGGCAAAGGTTTGGCGGCAGCGTCAATCTCAGCCTTGCTGGAATGCCGTGGGCTGAAAGTTACCAATCAAAAGCTGGATCCATATATCAATGTTGATCCCGGGACGATGAGTCCTTTTCAGCATGGCGAAGTCTTTGTCACTGATGACGGTGCGGAAACTGATCTCGATTTGGGACATTATGAAAGATTTACCTCTACCTGCATGGGAAAGTGCAACAACCTAACTACCGGGCAAGTTTACTATTCCGTTATTACCAAGGAAAGACGTGGTGATTATTTGGGCAAGACCGTGCAAGTTATCCCTCACATCACCAATGAAATTAAAGATTATATAAGTCAAACGGCATCGGGTTTCGATGTGTCTATAGTGGAAATCGGCGGCACGGTTGGCGATATTGAGAGTCTTCCTTTTTTGGAAGCGATCCGCCAATTCCGAAATGAAGCGGGAAAACAAAACGCCATATTTATTCATTTGACGTGGGTCCCATTTATTAAAACCGCTGGTGAGGTTAAAACAAAACCTACACAGCACAGCGTTAAGGCCCTGCGTGAAATCGGCATTCAGCCAGATATACTCCTTTGCCGGACGGAGAATTTTCTTTCCGAAGAAATTAAAGCTAAAATCGCACTCTTTTGTAATGTGGAGGTGGCGGCGGTTTTTACGGCTAAAGATGTCGGTTGTATTTACGAAGTGCCGCTGGTTTTTCATCGCGAAGGTCTGGATAGTAAAATTGTTGATTTGCTCAATATTTGGACGGGACAGCCCAAGCTGGATGCCTGGGAGGAAGTAGTGAGCAAGTTCAATGACCCGCCGCATGAAGTATGCGTGGCTATTGTCGGTAAATATGTGAATCTTACCGATTCATACAAAAGCCTTAATGAGGCCCTTGTGCATGGAGGCATTGCTAACAATTGCCGTGTTAAATTAAAATTTGTTGATTCGGAAAAAATTGAAGAAGAGGGCATCGGCGATTATTTAAACGATGTTGATGCCGTTTTAGTCCCCGGAGGGTTTGGCAGCCGCGGTATTGAAGGGATGATCCTTGCCGCGCAATATGCACGGGAAAACAAAATTCCTTATTTTGGAATTTGTTTGGGGATGCAAATGGCGGTGGTGGAATACGCCAGAAATATTTGCGGACTAATGAAAGCCAATAGTTCAGAATTTAATCCTAAAACTACGTATCCGGTAATTGATTTGCTTCCTGAACAGCGCAATGTAAAAGAAAAAGGCGCTTCGATGAGATTGGGGGCTTGGCCCTGTATTATCGAACCGAATTCCTTTGCTTTTGCAGCTTACGGGCAAAAGGAAATTTCGGAGCGGCACCGTCATCGCTACGAATTCAACAATGATTACAAAAAAAAGCTGACCAGTAAAGGATTGCGGATAACCGGTATATCACCGGATGGCCGCTTAGCGGAAATTGTGGAAATAAAAGATCACCCTTGGTTTTTAGGCTGCCAGTTTCATCCTGAATTTAAATCGCGGCCGACAAAACCCCATCCGCTTTTCAGCAAATTTATTGAAGCGGCATTTAACAATGCTCAGGGCAGGATTAAGCGCTAGTTCGTTTGATAATCCCAGTTAAGTATACCTGACAACGTCAACGGACCATTGCAACTGGTCGGGAATAACGAATAACGGGTTGATGTCATGGATCAAAAAAATTGCGACACGACAATAGCAGACTACGAAAGAATATTTCATCCGCAAAAGCTGGCCATTGTCGGTGTTTCAGAGGAAGGCACCGGCTTTGGAAGCGGCATGTTCAATGCCTTGCAAGCCATGGGGTTTGAAGGAGAAATCTTCCCGGTAAATCCCAAAGGCGGAAAATTTTCCGGTACGGATATCTACAGGCAGATCGAAGATATACCCGTGAGATTGGATTTTGCTATAATTTGCGTAACTGCCAAAGCGGTGCCGGATGTTCTGGAGGCTTGCCGAAAAAATGGTGCGGCGGGTGCAGAAATCCTTTCAGCTGGTTTCAGTGAACTTGGAACGGCGGAAGGCATTGAATTGGAAAAGAAGATCAGGCAAATAGCGGCAAAAGGAATCCGGGTAGTCGGCCCAAACTGCTTTGGCATTTATTGTCCCCGAAGCAGATTGACCTTATTGCCGGGACCGGACCTCTCTCGCCGAAGCGGCCCCGTTGCTTTTTTGTCACAAAGCGGCGGTATGGCCATCGATTTTGCCCATAAAGGAAAATGGATGGGCATTGGATTCAGCAAGGTTGTCAGTTTCGGGAATGGTGCCGATTTAAGGGAAACGGAGCTTCTGCGCTATCTCGCTCGCGATCCCGAAACGCGGATTATCACCATGTACATCGAAGGCATCAAAGACGGGGATTCCTTTTTCCGGGAGATCAAGGCTGCTTCTTACAGTAAGCCCGTTATCGTTTGTAAGGGAGGTCTCTCGCCTGCCGGTCAAAGAATGGTCGTGAGCCATACGGCGTCCATGGGAGGAAGTCGCGTTATCTGGCAGTCTGTTCTCACGCAGGTTAATGCTATTCAGGTTCAGGATTTGGAGGAATTAGTCGAGGCCAGTCTGGCCTTTTCCCTTTTGCCGGAAAAGGTTTTCAAGGCAATTTCTGTAGTCGGCGGTGGGGGCGCTTTGGGTGTTACTGCCTGTGATGCCGCGGAAGCTTTCGGTATCGAGATTCCGCCGCTATCGGCCGATCTTCAGACGCGAATCGGGGCATTACTGCCGAAACCGGGATCGAGCGGCTTAAACCCCATTGACGTAGCCAATCCCTTTGTTTCGCCGAAAGTCTTAAAAGAGATTCTTCTTAATATAGCTGTTGATGACCGGATCGATCTTCAAATAATTATTTCGCTTCTTTATCATTATAAAACAATGGCACGCGTGCTGGGAAAGCCTGTAGCGGAAGTGGCGCCTTACCGGGAACTGGCCGAGGCAATCCATGATGTGGTGAAAGATACCGGTAAACCAATCGTTGTCGTTCTGGCCAACCCGAAAAGGGGAGTAGATGATTTGGATATTATAGAAATGCTGGCACTGGCAAGAAGGGAGTTTCTTGATCGCGGCCTGCCTGTTTTTGATGAGCTCCATGAAGCCATTCGCGCTATCGGGCACGTCAATAGCTACTATGGAAGGAGGAAGGCCGAAAATGAATAAAGATTCCGCCATCCTGGTAATTAAGAATGCCATGCAGAAGAGGCGCAAAGCCCTATCCGAATATGAGGCAAAACAAGTGCTAGCTGCTTATGGCATTCCTGTGACACGGGAATGTCTTGCTGAGAAGAGAGCCGATGTGGAAAAGGCTGCACAGGAAATCGGTTATCCCCTGGTGATGAAGGGCTGTTCTTCTGAAATAGCCCATAAGACGGAAAAAGGATTGATTCATACAGATATACGCAGCGATGCGGAAGCTCTGAAAGCCTTTGATCAAATTAAAGAAAGACTGAATGTTTATAGTGGAGCTGTTTTGATCCAGGAAATGATCCCAGGACGAAGGGAACTCGTCATGGGTATGACTCGCGATGATCAGTTCGGCCCTTGTGTTATGTTTGGGTTGGGGGGAATTTTTACGGAAATCCTCAAAGACATTTCTTTTCGCCGGGCGCCTCTTGAAAAGAGCGACGCTTTGGAAATAATGCAGGAGATCAAAGGGCATAATATCCTTGGTGCCTTTCGTGGAATGGAAGCTGCGGATGTGGAAAGCCTTGCGGATATTCTTATACAGTTGGGGAAAATCGGTTTGGAAATCGATCATGTGCAGGAAATTGATCTCAACCCTGTCATAATTTTCGGGAAGAAGCCAATTGTGGTCGATGCCCTGATGATCTTAGAATAAATAATCGGTCATTTAATTTAATGGTCTTGAAATATTTTTTTGTTTTCAACTGTTCGACGAAATAATCAATTGGATTGATAAGATTTTATATTGGCGAAAAAATGGTAACCGTTTCGTCCGTGTGCTTTGACGTAGTACATGGCCATATCGGCATTTTTCAAAAGAGAATCAATGTCTTCACAGTCATCAGGGTAGATGGCAATGCCTATACTGACGCTGGATGTAATTTTATTATCGTCACAGGTAAAGGGCTGCTGGAAAGAGCTTAAAATAATTTCGGCAACCTCAATAGAATCTTCAACCCTTTCTATTGCCGGCAATAATATTATAAATTCGTCGCCTCCCAATCGGGAAATTGTATCATTTTGGCGCAGGCGGCCAGTTAGCCGCAGACTTATCTCTTTTAGCAATTGATCTCCAACCATGTGTCCCAGCGTATCATTGACATTCTTGAAGTGATCCAAATCAAGCATCATTGCCGCCAGCTTTTGGCCGTTACGCTTGGCTTGGGCCAGAGCCATTTTGAGTCGGTCCATAAACAGAATCCGGTTAGGTAATCCAGTCAGCGGATCATGGGTAGCTATATAGTTGAGTTGATGTTCCGTCCGTTTCCGCTCGGTAATATCATGCCCAATTCCTCGAAATCCAAAAACTTTTCCTTCCCCGTCTAGTTTGGGGAAAATAGAAAGTTCGAAAAGAGTTATGGTACCGTCCGGCCGGATAAATTCATAGGGAAAACTCTTCGTCGGTTCGCCGGTTTCATAAACCTGACGGAATATTTTGTAGAGTTCGCCGGCTTGGTCTTTTTTAATGAAGGACCGATAGTTTATTCCGATTAATTGTTTTAGCGAATATCCAACGCTGCGGGCAACGGCATCATTGATGAAAACAATGTTGCCGGTGAGGTCGATTTCGAAATACCACTCATCCATTTCGTCAATGATAGTTCTATACTTTTCTTCTGACTGCCGGATTGTCTCTTCCATTTGCCTGCGCTCTGTAACGTCGCGGCTGATTCCCCGAAATCCGACTGGCGTACCCTCATTGTCCCGTATAAGAGAGATGGAAATTTCGTTGAACCCTTTCGTTCCGTTCTTTCGAATAATTTCTATGTCTAATAATTTAACCGGTTGACTTGTTAAGTAAACATTGGTGAAAATTCGGCGCATATTTTTTGCCGTTTTTTCATCTTGAAATTGCCGGTGATTCATACCAATTAATTCCTCACGGGAATATCCGATGTTTCTGCATTCCGCATCATTAACAAAAGTAAAAGTGCCTGTGAGGTCTATTTCAAAATAACCTTCTTGCATATTTTCAAGAATGTTTCGGTATTTCTCTACGGATTGGCGCAGGGCTTCTTCCATATTTTTTCGCTCGGTTACGTCTCGGGAAACACCCCGGAATCCGACAGGATTACCTTTTGAATTTCTGATAAGAGATACCGATGTTTCGTGAATAGCTTTCGTTCCGTCTTTTCTGATAGACTCCAGTTCTAACGCGTCTATCGGTTTACCTGTGCGATAAAGTTCCAAATAAGGCTTGTACAATTTTTTAGCGGTTTCTTCATCCATATGCCGCCGGTAGTTCATGCCGATCAGTTCTTCTTTGGTATATCCCAGATATCTGCAGTTTGCTTCATTCGCAAATGTATAATTACCGTCAAGGTCAAGCTCAAAATAGCCTTCTCGGATGCTTTCCAGAATGCTTCGATACTTTTCCTCACTCCTGAGCAATGTTTCTTCTATTCTTTTGCGCTCGGTAATATCCATAAAACTTCCGAGCGTGGCACGATGCCCTTTATAGGTTATGGATGTAATCATCTCCAAAATCGACATTGTATCGCCATTTTTTCTGATGTACCTGTATTCATAGCTTTCGGGGTACTTTCCTTTCAGGCTCTTTACGGCCTTTTCCCTCACCATTGCTTTATCGTCAGGGTGAACACGATCAAGTGAATTTTTGCCTAGGAGTTCCGGGTCGGAATAACCGGTAAACTTACTATAAAGCGGGCTGATATAGACGAATTTTCCACGCTGTACAATATATATACCGACGCCGATATTGGAGATGATGTTTTTTGCCAGATCGAATAAATCAATCTGTTTGGAAGGTTTTTTCTTGGCTGCTGTAACTGACATTTTTTTCAAAAGCCTTAATTTTTTTGGTGAATAAACTATAGCTTGGTTTAGTCAGCTCAGTACGATAATTATTCGAGCAGATGCCTTATCGGCATAACAATACCGGATGAGATTAGCAAAAATGGCGAAACGTGTGATTATATGAAGAACAAATTTGTGTCAAGAAAATAAACCGGGTTTATTTGAATACGGTTTATTGTATAAAAAGAAACCTAATTTTGGCAAAAATAGCTATTTTATAGAAAGGTTCTATATCGAAAGTGTATCATAGTAGATGGCGTATTTATATAGTGGGTGGATCATAAAATTAATTAAAGTGACTCTTAAAAAATAGTTTGGAAAAAAGAGATAAAAAATTAATCCGTGATAAAAAAATATTGTTACACGAAACTTTATGGAAGGCTTTTACTCGTAAAGTGAATGTCTTTGATTATAAATCGAAATAGACCAAATGAAAGTTTATATGCACAACTTATATTAAGATTAGCTTGATTTTTTTGCTGCCAATGCTGTATTGTGCGGCGAAAACTTGCGATAGGATAAAAATAAATTGCTGGATTTTTGTGGCCGTAGTCACCGGAGTAGTAAGGACTGGTGAAGGACAACGATTCTGCAAGAAATATAAATTGAGGAGTGTGTTATGGCATTAAATCCTTTGGTTGATTCACGAGATGTAAGATTTGTTTTATTCGAGGTATTGCAAGCGGACAAGCTCAGTAAGTACGATAAATTTTCCGGCTTTGATAAAGATACATATGAAGCCACACTGGAGCTGGCAGAGCAGCTTGCCGTCGAGCAGGTTTATCCCGCCAATGCCGAAGCCGATAAAACCGGTGCTAAGTATGATCCCGAAACAAAATCGGTTACTATTCCCGATGGATACAAGTCGGCAATGAGGCTTTATAAAGAGTCTGGCTTTTCCGGACTGGGAAACGAGCCGGAATGGGGCGGTGTGGGAATGCCCGAAGTCATCTGCCGCTCTATTATGGATTATTTTTCCGCCGCCGCCGTGGCTTTTCTCACTTACGATACGCTGAAGGGGGGAGCTTCCCGGCTTATCGAGAATTTTGGCTCCGAAGAATTGAAAAAAACGTACATGGAAAAAATGGTATCCGGCCAGTGGGGCGGAACGATGTGCCTGACCGAATCAGGCGCCGGTTCCGATGTTGGCGCTTTAAAAACAAAAGCGGTTAAACAAAAAGACGGAACTTATCTTTTAACCGGACAGAAAATATTCATTACCGCCGGCGATAACGATATGTATGAAAATATAATCCATCCGGTTTTGGCCCGTATTGAAGGAGATCCCCCGGGAACGCCGGGTATATCGATATTCATTGTGCCGAAATATCATGTAAAGCCGGATGGAAGCTTAGGTGAGCGCAATGATATAATAACCACCGGTATTGAACACAAGATGGGAATCAAAGGATCGGCTACCTGTTCATTGAGTCTGGGTGACAATGATAAATGCGTGGGCTACCTTCTAGGCGCCGAGCGGCAGGGAATGAAAATCATGTTCCAGATGATGAATGAAGCGCGGCTTGATGTGGCCAATCAGGCGTCGGGCGCATCAAGTTCTGCTTATATGCACGCGGTAACTTACGCAAAAAACAGGCTGCAGGGAACTGATCCCGCGAAGAAAGGAGATACTGCGTCAGCTCCGATTGTAAAGCATCCCGACGTCAAGAGAATGTTGTTGTGGATGAAGGCGCAGGTGGAAGCGATGAGAATGCTTACTCTGCTTGCCGCTTATTCGGCCGATATCAGCCGGGTAGAAAAAGGTGAGGCGGCAAAGGAAGCACAGGCGCTGCTGGATTTTCTTATTCCATTATGCAAAGCGGGAAACACTGACTTGTCTTGGCTGATAACTTCCGAAGCAATGCAGGTTTATGGCGGTTATGGATACTGCTCGGAATATCCTGTCGAACAATTGGCGCGCGATTGTAAGATTCTGGCCATCTACGAGGGGACAAACGGCATTCAATCCATAGATCTGACCATGAGAAAACTGCTCATGAATCCGGAGATGTATAATTATAAAATCTTCAAAAAAAGAATTCAGGAAACGATGGGAAAAGCCAAAGGTATCGTTGATGAAAAATATATAACGGCTGTTCGCACCGGTGTGGAAAGAATGGATCAAACGATACAAAAACTCAACGAGTATAAGGAACAGAAAAAAATGCTGGATATTCTGGCGATTGCCACTCCCCTGCAAAATGCCATGAGAATGCTGGCTCACGCTTGGATGCATTTGTGGTCGTTAACAGTAACTATTCCGAAACTCAAAGCGATTGCCGGAGATATATCCGGAGAAAAAATCGTAAACATTGTCAAGGATAATTCGGAAGCGGCATACTATTATGGGAGAATATTATCGGCCCGATATTATCTGGGTGCTGAATTCAAACATTACTACGGCTATCTGGATTATATAACTTCGGGAGAGGGAGCTGTAGTCGAAGCTTTCGAAGATGTATTTACCGGAGCGTTGGCACAGTAATTTGTCTTAAAAGAGAGATGATGATCCCACGGCAGGTTCTGCCGCGGGATCATTTTTTGATGGAGCTTAATTTCTGGCCATTCTACTTAAAAAGAATTGCTTGAAATCCCGGATCGTCAAGTATTTTAGTAATCATTATATTAAGAATCGCGTATACTTTTCGTACTTTCGTGAAAGAATATTTCTATCTAAACAACTAAATAGTATCTGAATAAAAAAAGTGAATGCAACAGCTTCTATTTTAGTTTTCGAGGAAAGGAAGAGGTTTTTCCATACGATAAACAAGCGCCTGACAGGCGGCAATAAGATTATTTTTATCGTCAGTCACGATAATATCATAGGCGGCGGTTTTTTTAGCTTTGTTGATTTCTTTTGCTTTAGCATTCAGCTTAGAACCTTTGGCGGGTGAAGCAAGATAATTTATGTTCATGTTTAAAGCCACGGCCATAGTGCCATGAGAATTGGAAGCAACTTCAAAAGCTGCATCGATAAGCGCAAATATAGCCCCACCGTGAGCCATACCGAACATATTTTCCATGTCTTGAGTAAAAAGCATTTCAACTTCGGCATAGCCTTCTTGAAGATCAATTAACTTTAAGCCGAATTTTTTCGCGAAAGGTTCTGCCGCTACTTGTTTGTATAGGGCATTTCTAATTTCATTATTCATGATTTTTCTCCCCAATGGAGTTGGCAAACATTGTTGGTAAAAGTATATATTATTGTGGCGGTGATAGTCAAAATAGAAAAAGGTTTCTCGAAAGAAGCGCTAGTTTCTGGTGGCGCTGGCAGTCTACGATAAACCAGTCTCTGCTATTATTAAACTATAAAATCTATACAAAATAGTGACATTAGGGAGTCTACACGTCAAGGATTGTATAATTCTTAACACATGGAAACTATTAGCTAATTAAGGTAATTAGTTTACACTTAAGTGCTCTTTGTGTGTTGAAATTTCGTCTATTATCGTCACGTATATTTCCTCTTGTATAAATGCTTTCAGCTTAAACAAAACTATTTACATTCACCTCATTTAAAGAATAAAGATTAAAAAGTTAAAGTTTATGCGAAACTTTATAAAGAAAATAATCCTTGGTATTGTGTTTTTACAACATTCAACATATCTTAATTTAGCAAATTGCATTTGCTGGCAATTTATTGTCGACAAGTCTTTTTCGTAGCACTGTAGTTCAACAGACCATAGGGGTTAGACCAAGTAGGCTTGCATTAAAAAAGAGGATAGAGGTAAGGCAATAGTGAAAAGATTTTTCTTATCCTACGCCAATGCGCCATTGAAGGATGACCCTCAACACTTCCAAAAAATATTGGAACAAATAGATTATGCAATAGCCGCCTCCAAGAAAAAGGGGATGTGGATGGGGGGATTTGTTCCCCTGGGATATGACCTCCAGGATCGTAAACTACTAATAAACACTACTGAAACAAAAACTGTTCAATACATATATAATCGTTATCTAGAATTAAGTTGTGTCCGCCTGCTGAAAGAAGATCTGGACAGACAGGGTATTCATTCCAAAGTTAGAGGACAGAAGAAAGGATATTCATTCTCCCGAGGATCACTCTATAGAATTCTTTCCAATCCGATCTATATCGGGCAGATCAGCCATAAAGGAACCTGCCATCCAGGTCAACATCAAGCAATTATCGATCAGAAATTGTGGGAACAGGTCCAAAAGAAGCTGGCCAGTAACTCGGCGGAACATAAATCAAGTCCTAATAATACATCCAGTCCACTAACCAACAAATTGTTCGATAACCAGGGAGAACGCCTGGTAGTTGTCCATGCCAACAAAAAGGGCAGGCGCTACCGTTATTATATCTCCGAAAGCCTTAGGAGAGAGCCGAAAAATAATTCATCAACTGGTTGGCGCTTACCCGGACAAGAAATTGAGCAAACTATCAAACAGGCAGTGTTCAATATTATCTCTGATGATGTTGCCCTGACTTCCGCATTGCAGGAAGCGAGAATTGCATCACACTATATTCCATCAATACTCAAAGAGGCAAAGAAGATAAAACAAAATACTTCAGATTTAATCGATAGATTTGTTCAATATGTTGAGTTACGGGAAGAGGGGATACGACTTACGCTATCTCTGGCAGCGCTGATGACAACAAAGATGGTTTCAAAAACTGTTACTATAGTCCGCGATATCTCCATGCAGATGAAAAGACGGGGAGTGGAGATGAAATTGATAATTAATGGTGCCGGGCCAGCCAAAGTAGACCAGACATTGCTGAAGACTATTGTTAATGCCCATAAATGGTTCAATGATCTGGTATCGGGACGAGTACGTAATATAGCGGAGATCGCATCACTAGAAGGCAAAGACAAAAGCCATGTTTCCCGGGTAATGAATGTCGCCTTTCTGGCTCCTGATATTACTGAAAGTATAATCACAGGCCGACAGCCTGCCGATCTCAGCGCAGAAAAGCTCATCAGACGGATTAATCTGCCCATGGACTGGGAGCAACAACGTCAGATCATGGGTTTCGCCTGATTTCTTGAGTTGGCATAAGACGGAGTTTTCTTGACAGTAAGTGTAAAGACGACAATTAAGCATTACTTCCTGTAATCCTCATTTTTCTATTTTACCATTTTATGCTAGATTACAAATTGTAATCGTTAAAATTCAAATTTAATTTTTGGACTCATTTCTTAACTTTATGCATAATTTGTCCAAAACCATTTGAAGACATACACAAAAAATTAGACACCTTTTCTTAAAACTGCTTTTGCCCTGCATGGCAGGTATAACTTAGAGTATCACCGTTAGATTTTCCATCAACAAACAAGTGGCCAACGAAAACGCCCGTCGTGCGATCGATGCTAAAGT
>Ga0182027_10002838_pt1 | contig 27814 bp, 22 predicted proteins | sample 712E1DmetaG_FD_121300 | JGI IMG/M metagenome (GOLD analysis project Ga0182027, IMG submission 121300) | Permafrost microbial communities from Stordalen Mire, Sweden - 712E1D metaG (Illumina Assembly) | ecosystem: Environmental > Terrestrial > Soil > Wetlands > Permafrost | place: Sweden...
CAGATCAGTCTCCTTTACGAGGTCAAGCCTCAAGATTTCGATTCGGCCTTAAACCTAGCTGCTCCAGTTAAGCCCAACGCTTAACTGAAAATAAGCCCCGGCTATAGAATCATACCGTCTCCTATCCTTTGCCTCACAGCCTCCAATTTTTTAAAGTGCTAAAATCTGATTTTTGCCGAATTTTTTTTACATCACCAATTTAAAGATTATTACACCGCTTCACTGAATATGCAGCGGCATTTCCCTTATTTCCCCTTTACTCAATTCCGCCATATACCATCTGTCATTGTTATTCATCGGCAGCCAACGCCGTTCTTCTTTACGATAATACCAATCCCTATCCAAACGGTAAAATGCCATTTGTCCGGACCGCTCGACAATATTTGTAAGTTCATGGTCATGATGGTGGTCCTCATCCTGATCGGTGCGGACTATCTTCCCTGATTCCACATAATATTCCTGCAAAGCAACAAGCACTTTTTCAAGCTCCGGGTACATCTCCTTTGCCGGGATTCCAATATTCCTGGCTTCCGAAAGCAGGATCGGATAACTATGCGCCGGATAGGCCGTCGTGAGTTTTGTGGCGATTTTATGTCGCAAAACTTTATCGTGAATATGATATTCCATAAGTACGTCGCAGAGCTTGAGCGACAGCGAATTCGCGCGGTCAATTGCGCCAATGACAAGCGGATGAATATATCGCCAAAGTTCGGAGTAAGGACTGGAAGTCTTTGAATGGGTTTCCTTTCGCCATAATGCCATTATCCGCGCCAGTTCATCCTGACCGACGCTGACCTGGTCATTTGTTTGGTTTACCGGACCAAGCGCGTGTTGTATTGACGTATCGACGGGGCTCAGGTTAGCGTGCGGCGCAAGATGGATTTCATCCGCCGCTAGCGCGAGCATCGTAGCGGCCGATTCCGCTCGCGCCGGTACTAATACCACAAGACGTTTACATCGCCTGCGAAGCAGATTGGCGATTCTGACCGTCGCCATGCCGCTTCCTCCGGTAGAGGTGAGGCAAAGAAAAAGGTTATCGACGATGGGGGCCTCGGAAAGCAGCGCCCGGATTGCTTCCGCATCATCCTGCGCAATCGTTCCGTTCGCGGAATTCCAGTAGGTGATTAATTGCCCTCCGAGAATTTTTTCCGCGCGATTAAAAAGGCGCTGTGTTTCAGCGAGCCGAAGTTTGCATTTATGAATGGTCGACCTAATCCTTTTCTTCTTTGTTTCTTTTGCAATCATGCCGACAATCTCCTTTATGATTTGGTGAAATTTGGTTCGGGAAAAAGATACAATTGCAGTACGACAAATAATGTCGTTATATCAAAATGATGGATAGTACCGGAAAAAAAATATTGCTAAAAAACACTTGACTTTTTTTCCTAAGCGTATTAAATTTATTAGCACTCAATAGAAACGAGTGCTAACAGAGCATCAATATAGCTAAAACGTTCTTTTCTTTAACATTATTCCCGAAGGAGGATTAGCATGAACGTAAAACCATTAGCCGACCGAGTGATTGTGAAGCCGTTAGAGGCTGAAGAAAAGACCAAGGGCGGAATCATTATTCCCGACAACGCAAAAGAAAAACCCCAGAAGGGCGAAGTCGTTGCAGTTGGTCCCGGCAAAATTGCGGACAATGGCCAGAAAATCACCATGGAGCTTAAAAAAGGCGACAAGGTCCTGTACGGAAAATATTCAGGCACCGAAGTGACGGTGGACGGAAGCGACCTGCTCATTATGCGCGAAAGCGACATTTTGGCCGTAATATAATTTCAGGGAAATTTTATCAACGCTTTTTAAAAAAGCCAAAAAGAATTAACGATATACATTAAAATAAGGAGTAAATAATTATGGGAGCAAAACAACTGGCATTTGATATTCCGGCGCGTGAGAAGTTGCTTAGGGGTATCGACGTACTTGCAACGGCGGTAAGAACGACGCTCGGTCCGCGCGGACGTAACGTCGTGCTCGATAAGAGCTTCGGTTCACCCACCGTCACCAAAGACGGCGTAACGGTAGCCAAGGAGATCGAACTCGAAGACAAGTTCGAAAACATGGGCGCGCAGATGATTAAAGAAGTGGCCTCCAAGACTTCCGACGTTTCGGGAGACGGGACCACGACCGCCACCGTGCTTGCCCAGATCATCGCCCGCCAAGGCATCAAGACCGTTACCGCCGGAGCCAACCCCATGGCCCTCAAGCGCGGTATTGACAAAGCAGTAAAAGCCATCGTCGAAGACCTCAAGAAACAGTCGAAGCCCATTTCCGGCAAAAAAGAAATTTCCCAGGTTGCGGCCATTTCCGCAAATAACGACCATGAAATCGGCGACCTCATTGCCGACGCCATGGAAAAAGTGGGCAAAGACGGCGTCATTACCGTTGAAGAAGCGAAAAGCATCGACACGACCCTCGAAGTGGTCGAAGGAATGCAGTTCGACCGCGGGTATGTTTCCCCCTATTTCATCACCAACGCCGACACGCAGGAATGCTTGCTCGACGAGCCGCTCATTCTTATCCACGACAAGAAAATAAGCGCGATGAAAGACCTTCTGCCCTTGCTCGAAAAAACCGCGCAGATGGGCAAGCAGCTTCTGATCATCGCCGAAGAAGTCGAAGGCGAGGCCCTTGCGACGCTTGTGGTCAACAAACTCCGCGGCACGCTCAAAGTATCGGCCGTCAAGGCCCCGGGCTTCGGCGACCGCAGAAAAGCGATGCTTGAAGACATTGCCGTGCTTACCGGCGGTATCGTCATTTCCGAAGAAGCGGGATTCAAGCTCGAGAACACCACCGTCGACTCGCTCGGAAAAGCCAAGCGCATCACGATCGACAAGGAAAACACCACGATCATCGAAGGCGCGGGCAAGAAAGACGACATTAAAGGCCGCGTCAACCAGATCCGCAAACAAATCGAAGAAACCACGTCCGATTACGACCGCGAAAAGCTCCAGGAACGTCTGGCCAAGCTTGCGGGCGGCGTTGCGGTAATCAATATCGGCGCGGCCACCGAAACCGAAATGAAAGAGAAGAAGGCTCGCGTTGAAGATGCGCTCCACGCGACCCGCGCGGCCGTTGAAGAAGGTATCGTTGCCGGCGGGGGCGTCGCCCTTATTCGCGCGGCTTCGGTGCTCGACGGACTCAAGGTCGAAGGCGACGAAAAAATCGGCGTTGATATCATACGTCGCTCGGTTGAAGAACCGCTTCGCTGGATCGTTCAGAACGCCGGCATGGAACCGTCGGTCGTGTGCAACGAAGTCAAGAACCATAAAGGCGCATACGGATTCAACGCATATTCATGCGTGTATGAGGACTTGCTTGCCGCAGGCGTTATTGACCCTACCAAGGTAACGCGCACGGCGCTTGAAAACGCGTCGAGCATCGCCGGTTTGGTGCTTACCACCGAATGCATTATCGCCGAGAAACCCAAAGACGAAAAAGACGCTCCCGCCGGAGGCGGTATGGGCGGAGGCGGTATGGGTGGAATGGGCGGAATGGGTGGAATGGGAGATATGTATTAAATCAATGTTCGGCCGATCGAAGGCCCTTTGTTGACGTTTTTTTTAATAGACGGTAGGGGCGTCTCGGGCTCGGGGCGCCCCTACTTCAATTCAAAACGGGCCGTATTATGATTGCACAACCAAGCATTCAACCGGATGAACAATTAACGGAACGGGAACACCATGTGCTCGAAGCCGTTGTCAGGAATTATATCCTGAGCGCCTCGCCTACGGGATCGCGCTTTCTTTCCAAGCAAGCGGAATTCGATTTGTCTCCCGCTTCCATCCGTAACATCATGAGCGATTTGGAAGACCGGGGCTTTATCACGCAGCCCCACACCTCGGCGGGCCGCGTTCCAACCGACAAAGGATATCGCTACTATGTAGACCGGCTGATGAAACTCATCGATCTTGCCGATGACGTGAAAAAACAGATCAAGGATTCTGTCATCAAGGCGGAACCTTCCGATTTGCATCTTTTAATGGAAGCCACGTCGCAGGCGCTTTCCCGCGTAACGCATCAGCTCGGCGTTATTTTGGCGCCAAAGCTCAGTAAGGGCGTGTTCCGGCATCTTTATATTTTTCCTATCGACGCCCACCGTGTGCTGCTGCATTTGACCGTGGACGCCGGATTCGTCAAGACCATGTTTTGCGAACTTACTACCGAAATCGCCCCGGTGCGTCTTGAACGGGCCTGCCGTGTTATTAACGAGCGATTTTACGGCATGACCTTGTTCGATATGTGCCGAGACGAACAATCGATTTTTTCCGACGTTGAACCTTATGAGCTTGGCGTTATCAGGCTATTCGTTCCATCCATAAAAAAAATCATCGAGTCGGAGGAAAAGGACCCGATTTATGCCGAGGGCGAGACCAACATCATGCTGCAACCCGAGTTTTTTTCGAAGGACAATGTCGGCGCGGTCATAGAAATTCTAGAAGAAAAAAAATTGCTCATGCACCTTTTTGAAAACGAACAACCAAATAAATCCGGCGTCATCATCATGATCGGCGGGGAAAACCAGGACGGACAATTAAAATCGTTCAGCGTGGTCAAGACCACCTATCGAATGGGACGTATGGAAGGAAGTTTGGGCGTTATAGGCCCCAAACGCATGCCGTATCCGTTTTTGGTTTCGGCTGTTGACTATACGGCAAAATTGCTGGGCGAACTGTATTCGAAATAATCCGGTAGAGACGCACGACCGTGCGTTTCTACCTAAAAATTCCGGAGAACACAATGGATACAAACAAATCACTAAATCAAGAAGAAGAATTCCTCGTGACAAAACCCAAATCCGAGCAGCAGGGACAACAAGAAATTCCGCAAGACGCCGGGGAGCAGGACGCTTTGTTTGAAGTGTCTGAAACGCCGACAAGCGCGTGTGACGACAATCCTGACGAAGCGCCGGAGAAAACCGAAGCAGCTCCATCCGACGATAAGAATAAAATTGAGGAACTCAACGATCTTGTAACCTCGCTCAACGATAAATATCTGAGGCTTATGGCGGAGTTCGATAATTATAAACGCCGTAGCGCCAAGGAGTACGAACGCTTGATCGAATCGGCCAATGAGCGTCTTTTGAAGGACATCATTGAAGTGCGTGAAAATTTTGAGCGCGCTTTTAAATCGAATGACCAAGGGGAAAAATTCGTCGAGGGCATGAAGCTCAATTACGCAAAGCTCAATTCGATCCTTGAAAAACACGGTCTTGAAGTGTACGCGGAAGCGGGCCATGAATTTGATCCTGAACTTCATGACGCCCTCATGCGAGCCCCGCACGAATCGATACCCGATTCGCATATCAGCGACGTTCATGAACGGGGCTATAAGCTCAAGGGAAAAATCATCAAGCACGCGAAGGTCGTGGTTTCAAGCGGAAAATCGGAAGATAAAACCGACAATAAACCTGATAAGAAATAAATGATACAAACAAGGAGGAGTTTATGGGAAAGATCATCGGCATTGATTTAGGAACAACCTATTCGTGCGTCGCGATCATGGAGGGGGGAAAACCCGTCGTCATACCCAATCCGGAAGGGGAGCGCACGACGCCTTCGATGGTGGCGTTTACCAAGGCCGGGGAAATACTCGTGGGCTCCATCGCCCGCCGTCAGGCGATCACCAATCCCGAAAACACCATCTTCTCGATCAAGCGTTTCATGGGGCGTCGCCACAATGAAGTCGAACAGGAAGAACGCCGCGTTCCGTATAAAGTGACGGGCGGCGCGAACGATTTGGTAAAAGTGCAAGCAGGCGGTAAAGAGTATACTCCTCCGGAAATTTCGGCCATGATCCTTCAATATCTTAAAAAGGCCGCGGAGGATTATGTTGGCTCGGAAATAAAGGAAGCGGTCATTACGGTGCCGGCATATTTCAATGACGCACAGCGCCAGGCCACCAAGGACGCGGGCCGCATCGCGGGACTCGACGTCAAGCGCATCATTAACGAACCGACCGCTGCGTCGCTTGCGTATGGTCTTGATAAAAAGAAAAATGAAACTATTGCCGTGTACGATCTTGGCGGCGGTACGTTCGACGTGTCCATATTGGACATCGGCGACGGGGTGTTCGAAGTCCGCTCGACCAACGGCGACACGCACCTCGGCGGCGATGATTTCGACCAGGTGCTTATCGACCACATTGCCGACGAATTCCAAAAGCAAAACGGTATTGACTTGCGCAAAGATCGCATGGCCCTGCAGCGGCTTAAGGAGGCGGCTGAAAAGGCGAAACGGGAACTTTCATCGGCCATGCAGGCAAACATCAATCTTCCCTTTATTACCGCCGACGCAAGCGGACCCAAACATTTGGACCTGACGCTTTCGCGCGCCAAGTTCGAATCGCTCGTTTCGGACCTTATCGAGCGTACGGCGGGTCCCTGCGCTAAGGCCGTGGCCGACGCAAAGGTCAAACTTTCCGACATCGATGAAGTTATTTTGGTTGGCGGCATGACGCGCCCGCCTTCCATCCAAAAAAAGGTCGAGGATATTTTCGCCAAAGTACCCAATAAAAGCGTTAATCCCGACGAAGTCGTGGCCGTGGGCGCGGCCATCCAGGGCGCCATTTTGGGCGGCGACGAAACGGTCAAGGACATTCTGCTGCTCGACGTAACGCCTTTATCGCTTGGCATCGAGACTTTGGGTGGTGTCATGACCAAGCTCATCGACCGTAATACCACGATTCCCACGAAAAAAAGCCAGATTTTTTCGACCGCCTCCGACAACCAGACCGCCGTTTCGATCATGGTGTACCAGGGCGAGCGGGAAATGGCCGCCCACAACAGGCTTCTGGGCAAATTCGACCTCGTGGGTATTCCCGCCGCGCCGCGCGGGGTCCCGCAAGTCGAGGTCGGTTTCGATATCGACGCCAACGGCATCATTAAAGTCACAGCCAAGGACCTCGGTACGGGCAAGGAACAGCAAGTACGCATCGAATCGTCGAGCGGACTGACTGAGGCCGAAATCCAGAAAATGGTCAAGGACGCCGAGGCCAATGCCGCCCGCGACAAGGCGGAGCGCGAGAAAATCGACGTTAAAAACCAGGCGGACCAGCTCATTTACCAAACGGAAAAAACAATGGGCGAAATGGGCGATAAAATAAGCGCCGAAGAGAAATCAACGATACAAGCCGCAATCGCCGGCCTTCGTGAAAAATTAAAGACCGACGATATCGAAGGAATTAAGGCGGCGACCGAAGCGCTTATGAAATCGTCACATAAAATGGCCGAAGAGCTCTATAAAAACGCGCAGTCCGCGGGCGCGACGGGAGGCCAGGCGGGGCCGGGGGCCTCAGGGCAGCAGTCGCCCGGCCAAGGCCCGCAGCAAAGCGGGCCTCAAGGCGGTCAGAGTGATAAAAACGACGGCAAAAAGGATGGGCCCATCGACGCGGATTTTGAAGTGGTGGACGACAAATAATGGCCAAACGCGATTACTATGAAGTGCTGGGCGTGGGTAAAAGCGCCAATGACGATGAGCTGAAAAAGGCCTATCGCAAGCTTGCCATGCAATACCACCCCGATAAAAACCCGGGCAACAAGGAAGCCGAGGAAAAATTCCGCGAAGCTACGGAAGCCTACGAGATCCTCAAGGATTCCAAGAAACGCTCGCAATACGACCAATTCGGTCACGCCGCGTTTGAAGGCCCATCGGGCGGCGGCGGAGGCTTCGGCGGATTCAGTCAGGGCTTCGACATTTCCGACGCTTTGCGTGCGTTCATGAACGACTTCGGCGGAGACAATGTTTTCTCCGACCTTTTCGGCATGGGAGGCGACAGTCGCAGGGGCGGCCGTTCGCGGCGAGGGGGCGGATCACGCGGCAGCGATTTGCAGGTCCATCTAAAATTGACACTTGCGGAAATCCATTCGGGCGTTTCCAAAACCCTAAAGGTCCGCAGGAAAGAAACCTGTTCCGAATGTAAGGGGAGCGGATCGAGGACCGGTAAAAAATCCACCTGCAAGCAATGCGAGGGCGCCGGACGCGTTCGCCATGTTTCCAACTCCTTTTTCGGCCAGCTTGTCCAGGAATCCGTGTGCCCCGTGTGCAGCGGCGAAGGCCAAATCGTTATGGACCCCTGCCATAAATGCGACGGTACCGGCCGCGAGGCCTCGGAAACCATGGTCACGGTCGATATTCCGGCGGGCGTTTCGGAAGGCAACTATTTGTCGGTGCCCGGCAAGGGCGACTGCGGACTCAATGGCGGGCCTGCCGGAGATCTTATCGTTCTGGTGCAGGAGGAAAAAGACAAATATTTCGAGCGCCACGGCATCGACGTCGTGTGCGAAGTCAATATCTCCTTTTCCCAGGCCGCGCTCGGCACGTCGACCACGGTCCCCACACTCGATGGAAAAGTAAGCCTTAAAATTCCCTCCGGCACGCAGTCCGAAAAGATATTCAGGCTTCGCGGCAAAGGTATGCCCGTTTTACATAGCTCCCAGCACGGCGACCAGCTTGTCAAGCTGCATGTGCAGACGCCGGAGAAACTTTCCAAGGAAGAGCGCGAGCTGTTTGAAAAACTGGCCGAAATCGAAAACAAAGAGGACAAAGGCGGGTTTAGCAAAATAAAGGACTTTTTTTCGTAGCCGCTTTTAGCCTTTTTTTGAAAATTACAACATTCCCGCAAGAAAAAGCGGTCGACGAATATCGTTAGTTTCAAGAGAATGGCTTAAAATTATTCCTTTTGCGTCGCGAATTCCTTTAAACTGCTCTCTGCCTTTGCTTTTTCCGCCTATTTCAATAATTAAATCCTTTGAATCGTTTTTGATAATATAATCGGGCGTTTTTGCTCCACGCACTGATTTTAAATATTGAACGGAATGACCCGCCATGCGCATCGCTTCTATAAAAAAATCTTCCCGTATTCCCCCTAATGCTTTTTCCCAAGGACTGAAAAGCAACCGATAGGGGAGGCACATAAGGACTTTTGGCTCTCTCAGTACGTTTGCGCCGCGGGGAAATACGACGTTCAGGATAAAGGCTTTTTCCAAAAGGTTGACATACGCCTCCGCTTTATATTTGGTAATGCCGGTATTTCTTGACAATGATGAATAATTTATTCCGTCAACATCCGATTTCCCGATAAATTCAATACACCGGGTAATCGCGGGAAGTTCGTCGGTTTTAAGCGCGGCAACAAGCGGAATATCATAGGAAACCACTTTCTGGACGATATTGCGCAAGAGCGGCATGGGCTCGGGTTCATCAAGTGAAAAGGGCATAAGCCCGCCGCGAAGATATTCTTCGAACAAATCGGCAAACCGTATATGCATCGGCAACCAGGTTCGTTCCAGAATATGCTTGAATGTTAAAACCGGAAGATCTTCTCCCGTTTTGAAAAGAATATATTCCCGGAAGGAAAACGGATAAAGCCAGGCAAGTCGGACCCGACGCGAAAGGTCCGCCGAGGATTCCAAAAGAGAGAGCGATACCGAACTTGTAAATATAACGCGCAACCCTAAAAAATCATAAATTTTTTTTAAGAGCGAACGATAGTTTGATTGCGCATGAATTTCATCAACCAGAATGGTTGATACTTTCAGCTTTTCCTTGAGAGTCTTTGCGATCTGAAAGAGATCTTCCGACTCGGTTACATCCGCCGATAGAAAGAATGAATTGTCGATCGCTAGGGATAATTGTTTTAAAAGAACTGTTTTGCCTGCCCCGCGCGGTCCTATAATCGCTGTGCTGTGCAGGCCTTTTTCATTGAGAATTTGCTTAAAAAGACCACGTTTTCTAGGATAATTCGCGACATCGCTGCGAACAAGGCGATCCAACTCGATAAGATGATTATAATCGACCATGATATTTTTCCCTGAATTTCGCGATTGTATATGTTTTTGTCCTATAAATATACTGTAATCATATCATCTTGGCAAATCATTTTACAAGATGTATGTCATTTTAGCAAATGATTGTCCAAGATGTATGGATTTGGCTTTTAAACAGTACTTTTTATAAGAAGAAGCTATATTTCTTGATGCTTTTTACAAAGGGATGTTTTAATTTTGTACTATGATAACCTTTAATTCCGTTACAAAAAATTATGGAACGCTTACCGCAGTCGATGCTGTTTCTTATACCATCGAACGCGGCGAGTACTTCGCCTTGCTTGGCCCAAATGGCGCGGGCAAGACCACGACCATAAAAATGCTTCTTGATTTCGTCAGGCCTACATCCGGATCCATTACCATCGGCGGCGTTCCAAGCTCATGTCCGATAGCACGGAAAGACGTAGGCTATTGCGCGGAAAATCACCGGATTCCGGGGCACCTCAGCGCAATGGAATATTTGCGGCGGGTCGGGGAACTTTCCGGCTTGTCAAAACAGGCCGCCAAGCTCAAGGCCGCCGCAATCATCGAACGTGTGGGCATGGAGGGCAAGGAAAAATTGGAAGCCAGAACGTATTCAAAGGGAATGACGCAGCGCATCGCTTTAGGCGGCGCGCTTATCGCCGGTCCCAAACTCCTTATTCTCGACGAACCGGTGTCGGGGCTTGATCCGATAGGCATCAGGGAAGTGCGGGAAATCCTCGAAAGCCTGAAAAGCCTTGGAACGACCGTTGTGCTTAATTCCCATTTGCTTTCGGAAGTGGAAAAAACCTGCGACACGGCCGCGATCATGAGCAAGGGTAAAATTTTGGTTAAAGAAAAACTCAGCTCCATCATAAGCGGCGGAGAAACGCTTGAAGACGTTTTTGTACGGCTTGTAAAGGACGGTCATGCGTAACTTCAAGAAAATATTTACATATACCCTTGTTGACCTCGTCCACCATAAAAGTTTTTACATCATGCTTTTTATCAGCATCTGCTTTGTTTTACTGCTTAAGGGTTGCTATAAAGGCGATTATACGGTCAACGGTCAACATGTTTCGGGAAACGCCGTTGCCTGGAACGCATCCATTATCGCATTTCATATTGTTTCAGCCGGATCGCTTTTAATCGCACTGCTGCTTTCGCTCGGTGTTTTTAAGCGCGACAAAGACGACGGAAGCGCCGCGTACATGCTGTCAAAGCCCATCAGCCGGTTTGAATACGTTTGCGGGAAAATCGCCGGAATATGGGCGGTTTCGTTTTTATTCATGTTCGTCCTTCACGTGACGATTGTTATTATAACCTATGTCAATACGGGCGGCCTGATGCCGGGATATTTATGGGCGTCGCTCATGTGCTCGCTTAATGTTTTTTTCATGGTCGCCCTGGTAAGCCTTTTATCGCTGATACTTCCCGATTTCGCCGCCGCCTTCGTAAGCTTAGGAATCGTGGCCATCGGCTATATTTCGGACATCATATACAAAGTCGCCCAGAGCGATTTGCTGAAAACGGCGCTGGGCGCTATGCAAAACCATGTTTCTTGGTGGAGGATCGCGTGGCCGAAAGTTTGCGCGCTGCAACTCAGCGCAGAGTCGCTTATCGACCAATCGAACTATCCGTTCATGGGCGCCGTACACCCCGCCGTCAACGTGTGCATTTATTGCGGCGTCGTTTTAACGATTTTTATTGCGCGTTTTAGCCGGGAAGAACTCTAGGAAGCCAACTGATTATGAAAACCCTTTATTTCGACGTTTTATGCGGCGCCAGCGGCGACATGATTTTGTCATCGCTCATCGACGTGGGCGTCCCGGAAGATTTTTTACGTAAAGAATTGACGAAATTGGCAATACCCGGCTTTTCTATGTCGGTGGACAAACAAAAACGAAGCGGCATCGATTGTTCCCATTTAACGCTTTCCTGGGACGGACTTATTAAACAGGTCCATTCGCATGCCGACCACGATCATGCTCATGAACATCACCACGACGATCACCACCACGGGGGCCATGGTCACGGCCATCATGAACATGAAAGCCATCATCATGCGGGGCAAGGGCCGCTACAGTTTCGCAATGCCCGCCAAATTCTGGAGATAATTAAAAAAGCGGATTATAACGAACGAATTTATTCCTCATGCGAAAAAATACTGGGCCGGATATCCGAAGCGGAGGCGGCGGTCCATGGCGTTTCGGTCGATGAGGTCCACTTTCACGAAATCGGGGCGATCGATACGATCATCGATGTTGCCGGAATAAGCCTCTGCCTCGATTACCTCAATGTAAACGAACTGCGGTTTTCAACGCTTACCGACGGGCGAGGGACCGTGCATACCCGTCATGGGCTTATGCCCGTGCCCGTGCCCGCAACGGCAAAACTCTGCGAGGGGTTCGCTCTTAAAATCCTGGATATTGAATCGGAACTGTTAACGCCTACGGGCTGCGGTGTGCTGACCGCCCTCGGCAAGCAAGCGGGTCCGGGGCCAAGCGGGACCATTATCAAAACCGGATATGGGTGCGGGGATAAAGTATTTGAAAATGGCCCCAATGCGATCCGGGTTTTTTTAATGGAATCCGAATCGGCCACGGGTTTTGAAACCGATATGGTATGCTGCATTGAGTCCGACATGGACCATATTTCCGGCGAAATCATGGGTGACGCGGCGGGAAGGCTTTTACAGGCGGGTGCGCTCGATGTTTCCTGGATCCCGGTTTTCATGAAAAAAGGACGTCCGGGCTATAGGCTTTCGGTTCTCTGTAACGAAGAGGCCCGGCAAAAAATCATAGATCTCATTATGCTTCATACCCGCACGCTTGGCCTCAGAATGCAAACTATGCAGCGGGTCATTGCACAGCGCGAATTTCACGACGTTCAATTTTTAGGTTCAAACGTTCGAGAAAAGCACTGTACGTATAAAAACGAATCTTTTACAAAGCCGGAATATGGATCGTTGGCGGCGCTTTCGGCCAAAACCGGAAAGCCCGTTATAGAGCTGATGGAAGAGTACCTTAAAAAACAAGGGCGATAAAACCATTTGATGTTAATCCGCTGATTTCAGTTTTATAATATGCACTTCATTCGCCATGCCGCGTATATTCAGAACGGAAGATGCCGGGAATTTTTCGAGTAATTTTTTAATCAGTTTTCCGTTTAAATCGTAGACCTCGACCGCAACGTCTTTTCCAACGAAGTCCTTCGGAAAGGCCAATCGATTGCCGACCGTTTTCAGCTCCATCGTACCGGGGACCCTTCGAGACAGTATCGGCCGTGCTGTCACGCCGGTCGAAGCGCCGTATAGGGGTGTCGCGTCTTGGGGAAACACGGTGGGCTGCGGCGCGGCGCCGCCCACGGTATTGACAATGAGGTTATCGAACAGCGCGCTGTTTCGAACATTGCCCAGATCGCCCGTGCCGAAGCCGACCGCTCCCGCGTTATAGAGCGTGTTGGTGACGCTGAACACCTGCGCGTTATTGATAAACCCGGTTATGGTCGTTCCGGAAAACCTGAGCTTTAAATTGTTCCATTGATTGGCGGTAACCGTAGCCGTACCCGCGGCAAGCGACGTACCCGCTGCATTTGTATTCATGGCCGATAGGCATGCCCACGCGCCGGTCGAGGCCAATCGCAAATAATATCCTTTGGGATAGCTGCCATAACCGCCCCCGGTCGTGGGAACGCGTCCCATGACCGAGGCCCAGCCATTGTCATCGAAATACACGTCAACGCTGACGTCATAATCGGTCCAACTATCATCGCCGATCAGGGAATACGGCATCCATTCCGGCGCCCAGCTTGATGCTTTGGTGGTCACAACCTGGCGAAGACATTTTCCCGTTTTGTCCGGGCGATCGGTTATCTCCCATACGCCGCAAATGTCCGCCTGATAATGGGGCAGATAGCCGAACGCTTTGGGATCGGAATAGTGATCGTAATTTTCGTAGTAGGGGAAGGGAAATGATTTCGACGCCGGGACCGCCGTTGCAAACGAGCCCTTTTGCTGACCTGTCGTGGTGGAAATGGAATAAATGGAATTTCCGTCTATGCTTAGGGAGAAGGTCCCGTTACTAGGCGTGATGTCGCTCTGCCTGACGAATTGTGCCGTTGAATTGGTGCGCCAAACGCACAGCGTTTTGTTTGCCGGGAGGCCTCCGCTGATGGCGAAGGAGGCAGTCTGGCTTGCTGTTACGCCTTTCGTTTCGATTATGATGCTGAAATCGGAATCGTTCGGCGATTTTAATGCAACATGGGTGCCGCCTCCAGTGAAATTGCCGCATGCGCTATTTAAAAACTGCCAGCCGGGCTTCGTAAATTGACCGTAATGCGCAAATCCCCACAAGCCCATTTTAATATCATAGTATCCGCACCACGGATGGTCCGCATCCATAAGGGCCGGGTACGACCCATAGCCGGAAAGGTATACAACAGGCGGCAGCGACCCGACGAGAAACCAGAAAACGACTTGGGTGATCCTATTGTCGATATAGTTTTCATTGCACGCATTCACGATATTCGTGGCGCCCGCTATCCCGTCCATAGTGGCATGTTCCTCGGTGTCGTATATAGGCTTGCCGCTGTTTTTTGCCGAGGCCGGAGCGAGAATGCCGCCCACCGTTTGGGCTTTCCAGGTCGTATGAGCGCCTATGATGTCCACCGCGCCGTTGAGCGCCGCATTGGAGGCGAATTGCGCGGTGAAGTCATACTTGTCGGCCGTATAATTGTCGAATGCATGGATCTTGACATTAGAAAGGCCGTCATTATTGAGCGTGGTCCGAAACATTTCCACGAACGGTATGTTCACCCCCGATTCGTTTCTGCACCCCATGGCGTCCATGTCATAACCCCACGTGCTTTTCAGACCTTTTATCCATACGGCATAATAGTCGCACATGTCCTGCGACCAAAAATTCCCGTTTCCTATCCAACCGGGACATCCCCATGCACAACCATTAAGTTTAAGGTCGGGGTTTCTCTTTTTCGCTTCGTTTATAATCCACCATTCATAACCCCTCTGGAAATTCGTATCGGCCCGGGTGTGCATGTGGCTGGGTTCGGTGCCGTTGGTTGAACAATCTCCGCCGACCTCAACGTAGAGCGCGGAAAGATTGGCCCCGAAATCGGGCTTGAATAAATAGTCGAGGATCTGGCTTCGCTGGGGTTCGGGGTAATCTTTTAATAAGTTCGATGTTGCACAGCCGCCGCTAACGGCGCCTATCCCATCGAAGGTCCTTCCGGAATCGGTCCCGCTGATAGTAATGGTCTGAGCATAGGCCCGATTGCCCGTGAAAAACGCCAATAAACAAAGAAAAGCGCATATATTAATCGGCCGCAGGCCTTTCTGCAAGATGATCATGACTTTCTCCTTTTTTCGGACGGGGTTCATGGCTTCATATGTAAATTTAGCGCTTTTTTACAAAAATAGCAGGCCTTTTTTGTTCTTTTCTTATTATTTTTTACCTGCGGCCCGAAATGATCGATAAAGGAACATAGCGACAAGTAGGCCGCTTTCTATTTGGAGGAGCTATGAATGAAACATAACATAGTCGGGGCAAAAGCGGTTTACGCCATGTTTTTCCTTTCCGGGATAAGCGGCCTCATTTACGAAACGATTTGGCTAAGGATGCTTATCCGGGTACTTGGCAATACGGTCTATGCCACGTCGATTATTTTAGCGGCATTCATGGCGGGTCTTGCCCTCGGAAGCTTTGCATTGGGAAAAATATCGGGCCGAACGAAGAACCACCTCAAGCTTTACGCCATGCTTGAAATTGGAGTGGCGCTTTCGGCCCTGGCCTTGCTACCGGTTTTCTCACATTTGATGCCCGTTTACAAATTGATTTACAATCTGGCCTCCGGACAACGGATCGTCCTTACGCTCTTTCAATCCGTTATCATGATGGGACTTCTCCTGGTTCCCACCTGTTTGATGGGAGGAACGCTTCCCGTTTTAAGCGCTTTTTTACAGCGCGCTCACCGTGAACTTGCGGGACGAATCGGAATACTGTACGGATGCAATACGCTCGGCGCGGTCTTCGGCGTGTTGGGAAGCGGTATGTTTGCCATTGGAGCATGGGGAGAGCGCGAAACGCTGTATATAGCCGTATTTATCAACGCGGCGATGGCGGCTTTGGCCTTTGCGATGTCAGGCTTGCAAAGGCGAGAATTACCGAAGGCTCTTTCGCCGGAGTCCTTGCCGCGGCCCCCGCACGATTTGCATGCCCAGGTTGTTTCGACGGGTTTGCCGTTCTTGACCCCTAAATTCATGATTATTTCGTATGCCCTTAGCGGATTCGCGGCGATTTCCTACGAAATAGTGTGGACGCGGATATTTCAAATCCAGCTTGGCACTTCAATGTATGCCTTCAGCATGATGCTCGGCAGCTATTTGTTGGGAATTGCCGTAGGAAGCATGACGGGCGGGGCGCTTCCCTTGAAAAAAGAAACAAAGGTAAAAACGTATGGCTGGCTTCAATTGTTCGTAGCTGCATACGGCTTAGCCGGGATGTTTCTACTCACGCTCTTTTCTCCGGCGGGTTACTTGGAAAATCTGACGCTATCCAACGTCATTACTCTGCCGCTTTTGGTAGTGACCCCGCTTACCTTTGCCTTGGGTCTGATGTTTCCGGCAATATCGGCGGCATATATTGACGAACAGGAGACCGGCCGAGACGTTGGCAGGATCTACGCGGCCAACACGGCGGGGTGCATCCTTGGGTCGCTTGCATGCGGGTTTTTCATGATGCACTTTTTTGGGACGCGTACAACGATGCTCCTCTTGGCGTGCGTCAATATGCTTCTTGGGATATGTGTCCTCTTGAACATGAAAGACGCCAAAACAAGGCTTTTCGCCTGTGCGGCTGTCGCGACGATTTTAATCGTCGCCGTACTGGCGCCGGACCCGTTTCTGTCGGTTTTTAGAAAGTCGCTTCGAGAAAAGTTCGGATCCCGATGCCCGGATATTCAAGTGTACTATCACCGGGAAAATTCAGCGGCCACAACCACGGCTTGGGGCGTCAAAGGATTTCCCATGGAAAAGCAACTTTATATAAACGGAATCGGCATGACGAAATTATGCACGGAAGCCAAACTAATGGCCCACTTGCCCCTCATGCTCCACCCTAATCCGAAAAACATTCTGGTTATCTGCTTCGGTATGGGCACTGCCCTGCGCTCCGCCTGGTCGCATCAAGGGGTTGATTGCGACGTCGTGGAGCTTGTCGGCGAAACATATGATTGTTTCAAGTATTTTCACGCAAATGCCGAGCGGGTTTTAACGGACGTTCGCGTACGGCATTACGTGGACGATGGACGGAATTTTCTCACCATGCGCTCGACTAAGTACGATGTCATAACCATTGACCCGGCGCCGCCGATTTGGAGCGCGGGGACCGTCAATCTTTATTCGAAAGAATTCTTTGAGTCGTGTCGCGAGCACCTTTGCGACAAGGGCATCATGAGTTTGTGGGTCCCGCCGGGTTCCTTTTCCGAAGTGCGCATGATCATGAGGACCTATTTGAGCGTTTTTCCCCATGCGTCGGTTTGGCGCGGCCCGCGATACGCCGGGTTCTACCTGATCGGCGCGAGCGATTTGCCCGATACCGTTCAGAACCGCTTTCGCGAAGCCATGAGCGAGACATCGGTAGCTCAAGACCTTAACGAATGGGAACCCCGAAAGGTCCAACCGGAAGACATGAGCCGCATGTTTCTTCTAGATGCTTCGATGCTCGATCGGTTCACCAAAGACGCACGAGTCATCACGGACAACAATCCCTATACGGAATTTCCGCTCTGGAGGTCCTTGAGCGATACGTCGGTAAAGTATTTGCTCGACGTACAATGGTTAACCGGGTGGAAAAATAAGTATTTTCCAAAAAAATAACGGGCCTTTGGAAAAGTCCAAGGACCCGTTAATTCATCAGTGACGGATGGTCTTTAATAATTTGGAATATATCTGTTATATACCGCGTCTTTATTATGCGTAATGCCGCCCGCGCTTGTAACAATGGAATTACAGGTATTGCTTGATGTGATAGGCCCCATCACGCCAATAGGGGTTACCGTAAAGGTAGCTTGGGCGGCATTTGTGGCAGCGCCTCCATAAGCATAGGTGAACCATTTACTCCCGTTATAGACGGAAGTGTCCATTATAAGGCTGTCTCTGGTACCGGCAAGATAGGACTTCTCCGCCAAATAGGCAAGCTGGGCATGCTCGTAAGTCATTACGACCGTGGGGATTTCAGCAACTTTTGATTTTACCGTGGCATCCATGAATTTTGGAATTGCGATGGCCGCGAGAATTCCAATAATTACAATTACCACCATCAACTCAATAAGGGTAAAGCCCTTATTAGGCGATTTCATGATAAACTCCCCTTGAAAAAGGTGTCGAAAACAATTTATCAAAGAAATAGCATTAATTCCGCCAATAAACTTAAGACATAAATATATCTTTATTTAGACTAATAGAAAATCTTTTTTGTTACAATTAATTTAAAGTATTTTTCCGACCTTTGGCGAAATTAAAAGACAGTATATCAAAGACAGTAAATCAAATCATATAAACAATGCATTTTAAAATAACAAGGTCTTTGGAAAATTCCAAAGACCTCGATTGCTAGTGTTATAATTTAGTTTGTTTGCTAGTAATTGGGTATATACCTGTTATACAGAGCGTCTTTATTATGCGTAATGGCGCCGGCGTTCGTAACGACCGAATTGCAGGTATTGCTTGTGCCAATAGGCCCCATCGTTCCCTTTGGAGTGGCTGTAAAGGTGACTGAAGCCGCATTCGTGGCTGCTCCTCCATAAGTATAAGTAAACCATTTTCCCCCGTTATAAACCGAAGTATCCATTATAAGGCTGTCCCTGGTGCCGGCAAGATATGATTTTTCGGACAGATAAGCAAGTTGGGCATGCTCATAGGTCATGACGACCGTGGGAATTTCAGCGACTTTGGATTTTACCGTGGCATCCATGAATTTTGGGATTGCAATTGCGGCCAAAATACCGATAATGACAATAACGACCATCAATTCGATAAGGGTAAAACCCCTTGATTTGTCAATGCGAGCCATGTTGAACTCCTTATGTTGAAAGAATCGACCAATACTCTTTGGTATTGATTTTTTGCTTTATGCTGACGTAAAGACGCACGATCCGTATCTGCGCCCCCCTTTCCTGAGCATTGCTGCTCCACCGAAACATGAACTCTATAAGTAAGTCTACAATATTATAAAAGGTACGTCAAGTCAAATCTTTCTTTTTTTATCCCCGGTTTTCATCTTGATTCTATATAAGGCGTTGGTCGGGTCATTCGCGAAGGCCTTTATAAAATGCACCCGAGCCGAATCGGGCACGCCTTTTTTTTCGAAGAGAAGGCCAAGATGATAATGGGCGAATGCCATGGTCGGCTCTATGCACAGGGCCTGGGAATAGTCGGCCACGGCCGAATCTATTGAGCCCTGGAGGACATGGATAGCCGCTCGGTTTACAAATGGTACCGTTTGCGCGGGCGAAAGCCGGAGCGCCTCCGAAAAAAGCCCCTTGGCGCTATTAAGCCTGCCTTTTTTCAGCAAAATCATACCCAGATTGAAATATGGCTCCCATGAGGAATCGGGGCAAACATGAATTCCCTTTGAAAGGTAATAAAAAGCCCGTTGATAATCGCCTTTTCTTGACCAGGCTAACCCAAGGCAATTATAAGCGTCCCATGATTGAGGGTTTACATCAAGCTCATGGAGGAAATAGGAGATTGCCTTGTCAAGACTATCTTTTGAAAATGCAAGGATTCCGAGGCTATGATATCCTTGCCAACAATCCGGATCTATGAGCATCGCTTTTTTGAGTTGTACAAGCGCCAAGCTGTCATCTCCGACCAATTTATAGGCATGTCCGAGACAAAAATAGGCGTTTGCAAAGGTGGAATCCAATCGGATGGATTCGTTAAAGCACACGATGGCTTTTTTCAGTTGGTTGTGGTTACCTATTATCACGGCCTGATTATATATGGCTAAATTGTTCGGCATGATCCGCATGGATTCCTGAAAATGTCCCATGGCGCTGTCACTGTTTCCCGTTTTTGCAAATGCGACACCGAGGCTATTATGGGCCACATAATTGTTTTTTGTCACGGCAACCGCATTCTTAAAGAGCGTAAGCCCATTTTGCCAGTAGCAAAGTTGGGCCCGCGCACTAACGGCGCATAAAAAAATCCATACGAAAGCGAATATTATAAAGGTCATTTTTCTTGAAGGCATTGTCTTAAGAAGATAATCAGCTCCCCAAACGATCACGATGAAAAGCCCGATGAGCGCAACGTAGGTATACCGGTCCGCCCGCGCTTGTGCGCCGACCTGAATGATTCCAATGACCGGCGTAAGAATCCCTAAAAACCAAAGCCACCCTGTAAAAAACCAGGGTTGTGTTCTTATTTTCAATAATGCCGAAATGCTAATTAAAAAAAGGATCGTTACCGCGACAATTCCTGATGGAATTGACGGTTTTTGAGGGATTGGATAAAATACTGATAAATGCAATGGCGCGAATGTTGACACGATATAGCAAATATAGGAAGTCGCGGCATTTGACAATCGGGCTGCCAAAGCAATCGAGGACATGGCCTTTTTTTGGACGACCATTGTTATAATGCTCGATGCAATTGACATAAAAATAAGCGGAAGCTTTTCAATGATGAGCGGCATCAAAGCGCTCCACCAAGCTTTTATCGGCATTGCTCGGGGGTTTTCGGAGGCGGCTGCAGGTCCGGTAAAGCGTCCAAGCGGCCAGAAATCGAGCACGAGAAGCAAAAATGGTAATGTTACCAGCATGGGTTTGCTCATAAGCCCGGCTATATACCAGAGTATCATGAGTAAATACGATACTGCCCGGGGGCGCTGCGCATATCGGATATAAGCTCCGATGGTCAGAAATAAAAACAACGTGCTCAGTACGTCTTTTCGCTCCGATATCCAGGCCACCGATTCCACATGCAGCGGATGGAGAGCGAAAAGCGCCGCGACGAAGGCGCTTTTCCACATTGACGACGTCATCTTTTTATGCAGAAAAAAAAGCAAAAGGGCGTTTGCTATGTGGATGTAAAGGTTGATTAAATGATGGCCGCCTGCGTTAAGGCCGAAAAGTTCGCAGTCAACCATGTGGGAGATCCACGTGAGGGGGTGCCAGTTGGCGGAATGGCTTTTTGTAAATGCCCAAACGATATTATTAAGCGTCAGTCCCGTTTTTACGTGCGGGTTGTCGTAGACGTATTCATCGTCGTCGAAATTGACGAAGTCATATTTTTGCACGGGCCAGTAAACGGCAAGGGTAAGAGAGGCCAAAACCACGGCGATGATGAACGGTTTGGAAAACGAAAACGATTTGTTCATACGGGTAAGCGCATTTACTCGGTCAGTTTTTCCCGTTTGAGCACGATATATAAATGCTCCACCGGAAGCGTGCCGCTTCTTACGGACATGTGCTCGGTCATTGCCGCAACGTCCCATCCCTGTTCACCCATTTTATTCAAATAGTTGTAGAGCGTGACGTCGGCCCAGTTCTGTTGCTGTTTCCCGTTAACATAGTGGATTTTCCAGGAAATCTCGCGGGGCAGGACGAATCCGAATATTCCCTTGCCGTATTTTTCGGCAATGAGGAATTGGTATTCCCATTTTTGCATGGTTACGCGCTCCTTGGCTTGTGCGTGAAAACGGCAACGCCTTCACTGCTACTAACCTGCTTAATGGCAGATAAGTCTTTGTACGCAGGAATTATATACGCTGGACGCGTATATAATTCAGCTACATAGACTAACTCTACCGTGAAAAAATCAAATTGTCAATAAATGAAAAAGCCCTCTTGAAAAATATTCAAGAAGGCTTTTTATCGAACGCCGGAGCAATACCCCTTACTTCTTCTTGCTTTTTCCTTTAGCGGGTTTTGCGGCTTGGAGCTGCTCAAAGGCAACCTTTACAGATTCAATCTGTGGTCCGACGGTCTTGATGCTGCCCTGTATTGTTAAAACATTGTCTTCGGTAACACCGGAGGAATCCTTTGGAAGAGCGGTCAATACGGAGTCGAGATTGGAACCGAGCCCTGCGGCGTCTTTATTTTTCTTTGAAACGTCGTCGATCGCCTTTTTAAGGTCAGCCGCCGAGGCAAGGGTCAAGGCCAGAGACGCTTTTACATCGGCAAGCGCCTTTGCTTTGTTCGCGGTAACCGCGTTTTTGGCCGCGTCGGCGGCCGCGACGGTTTCCTTCAACATTTTTATTGAATTCTCATAATTGCGGGAAAGCGGTGACTTCGCGTTTTGCGCGGAGATTTCGGCCATCGCTGCGTCAAGATATCCCTTGGCGGCAATAAATTGTTCAGAGGCGAAAACATCGGCTTTCATGGCTTGCGCCGCATCAACAGACGCTTTGGCGGCCGCTATTTCCTGCATCGGCGCCTTCGCGCATCCAAAAAGAAACGCGGCCACAAGGACAACCGACAACATGCGGAAAAATGACGCTTTTTTCATACGAGACTCCTTTGAAGGATAGGTTAATAAATGAATGATTTTATATGAAACGATATATGGGCGATTTTAAAAAAGGAATTAAAAATAAATAAAAATGTCGGGCAATGCAAATTTTTAACCCTGACAAAATAACTTTGCTTCATTGAAGATTGGATGCGCGAAAGTGATGTATTATATTTATCAAAAGCGTTAACGTTAACGCTCACGCTTAAAAAATGAATAAAAAGTGCCATGATAACCATTAAGGATATTGCCCAAAAAACTCACGTCTCCATCGGCACGGTTGACCGTGTGTTGCATGGCAGGGGCCGCGTGGCGAAAAAAACCGAGGAAAAAATATTGGCGCTGGTAAATAAAACCGGCTATAAAACCAATATCCACGGAAGAAATCTCGTCCTAAAAAAAACCTTTCATCTGGGCGTTATCATGCCCTGCCTTGAGCAAGACAGCAAGTATTGGGAAATTCTTCACGACGGAATCGAACAGGCGATTGTTGAACTTTCGGCTTTTAACGTTAAGGCGCACTATTTTTATTTCGATAAATACTCGGAACCCTCGTTTAACCTTGCCTGCGCCGAAGCGTTAAAAAGAAAGATAAGCGGCCTTCTTATCGCCCCGGTTTTATCGGACGCTTGCTTTTCCTTTGTAAATTCCATGCATAGTCACATTCCTTATGTGTATGTCGATTCCATGGTCCCCGACACCAATCCGCTCGCTTTTATCGGGCAAAATTCCTTTCAAAGCGGCGTATGCGCGGCAAAACTCATGCGCATGCTTGTGGGTGCGCATGAGTGCGTGGCCATTATTCGCGTGCTTCCCGCGGATTTTCATATTAACGAGCGGGCCATGGGATTTAGTTCGTTTTTTGAAAAATATCCCGAGACTACGGTCCATACCATTGACGTAAACGGCGCTATGACGCAACCCCGGTTTGTCGATTTTATTAAATCCATCCCTGCGCACATACAAAATTGCAAAGGCTTCTTCGTGACCAATGCCGAAACCCACCGCGTGGCCGACGCCCTGCGCACGGTTTCGGGGGGTGCCGTTCGAATAATCGGTTACGATTTAGTTGAAGAAAACAAACGGCTTTTGACCGAAGGCGTCATTGATTTCATCATCAGCCAAAAAACGCGCGATCAGGGATATCAGGGAATTTTTACGCTTTACCGGCATTTGGTACTTAAAGAACAATGCCCGAGAGAAATTCTTATGCCCATCGAAATCATTACCGCCGAAAATTTGCCCTTTTATTCATAATAAGGAGTATGCGCATGGCAACACCTCAGTATGTTATCGGCGTGGACTATGGTACGGATTCTGTACGGTCGATTATCATCGACTCCGGGAGCGGGCGCGAAATTTCAAGCGCCGTTCATTATTACAGCCGCTGGAAAACGGGCCGGTTCTGCGATCCGGGTAAGAATATGTTCCGCCAACATCCGCTTGACTATATCGAAGGCCTCGAAAAAACCATTAAGCAAGCGCTGTCCGATGCTCCGAAAGGGACCGCACTAAAAGTACGCGCCATTTCAATCGATACAACGGGATCAACGCCTGTTGCAGTGAATAAACAAGGCGTGCCCTTAGCAATGACCAAAGAATTTTCTACGAACCCCAATGCCATGTTCGTGCTTTGGAAAGACCATACTGCCCTACAAGAAGCCGAGGAAATAAATTTCGCGTCAAAAAATTGGGGCGGCGAGGATTACACGAAATTCGTGGGCGGCATATACTCGTCGGAATGGTTTTGGGCAAAAATCCTCCATGTTCTTCGGGCCGACCCTAAAGTGCGCGCACAGGCATTTTCATGGGTTGAACACTGCGACTGGGTCCCGGCAATGCTTACCGGGACCACTGACCCTCTCCTTATAAACCGAGGGCGCTGTTCGGCTGGACATAAAGCAATGTGGCACCCGCTTTTTAACGGACTTCCTTCCGAAAAATTCCTGGTCACCTTGGATAAACGGCTCGCGGGGCTTCGGGGCCGTCTTTTCGAGGAAACCTTTACCAGCGACAAAGCCTGCGGCACGCTTTCGGAAACATGGGCAAAAACTCTCGGTTTAAGCACGAGTATTGTTATCGGCGTTGGCGCGTTTGACGCACATATGGGGGCGGTGGGCGGTGAAATCGGGCCGTATATTTTAAGCAAAGTCATGGGTACTTCCACGTGCGACATGCTTGTCGCGCCCACGAAGGAAATAGGCGACAAATTAATCAAAGGCATTTGCGGACAAGTCGACGGATCGATCATTCCGGGAATGCTCGGCATGGAAGCCGGTCAATCGGCGTTCGGCGACGTCTATGCCTGGTTTACAAAAATGCTTTTAACCCCCGCAGAAAAAGCGCTCGATGAAAGCGGTGATATAAGCTCAGTAACTAAAGCGAAGGTCATGAAAGCGCTCTCAAGCGTCATGCTGCCAATGCTGACTAAAGAAGCAAAGCTTTTATCCATCGGAGAAACGGGGATAATTGCGCTCGATTGGCTTAATGGCCGCAGAACGCCCGACGCGAACCAAGCCTTGACAGGCGCCATCATGGGCCTGACGCTCGGAAGCGGCGCCGCGGGGATTTTCAGGTCGCTTGTTGAAGCGACCGCTTTCGGCGCAAAGAAAATCGTCGATCGTTTTATGGCCGAAGGAGTTCCCATAAAAGGCGTCATCGCCCTCGGCGGCGTTGCCAAAAAATCTCCCTTTGTCATGCAAGTTGTTGCCGATGTCCTTAACAAAAACATAAAAGTAGCAAAATCCGAACAGACCTGCGCCCTAGGCGCGGCCATGTTCGCTTCGGTTGCTTCGGGCATTCATCCCACGATCAAGCATGCGCAAAAAGCCATGGGACAAGGTTTTGAAAAGGAATATCGGCCCATCGCTAAAAACGCGATAAAATACCAGGAGCTTTATGAACAATATTCACGAATCGCCGAATTTGCGGAAAAAAGCCTATGAACCCCTATAAAGAGCTTCAAGAGCGCGCTTGGCAATGCAACATGGAATTGCCGAAAAGAAATTTAATCGTATATACGTTCGGAAATGTAAGCGCCATGGACCGCGCCTTGGGCGTCATTGCCATTAAGCCGAGCGGCGTTTCATACGAGGAGCTTAGGCCCGAGCACATGGTGGTCGTTGATCTTGACAATAAGGTCGTGCACGGCGACCTCCGGTTTTCATCCGACACCAAAACCCATACGCTTTTATACCGGCATTTTAAGGAAATCGCCGGGATCGTGCACACCCATGCGCCCTATAGCGTGGCCTGGGCCCAGGCGCAAAAGTCAATTCCCATTTTCGGCACCACCCATGCCGATTACGCTCCGGAAGAAATTCCCTGCACCGAAGTCATGAACGACGAAAGAATCAAGGGCGATTATGAGGAAGAAACCGGGAATTTAATTGTCGAGCGCTTTAAAGGTCTTTCGTATAAAGAGGTTGAAATGGCGCTGGTCGCCGGTCACGGGCCATTTACATGGGGCAAAACCCCGGAAAAGGCCGTGCATAATATGGTGGTCTTGGAAGAGCTCGCAAAAATGGCTTTATTTACTTTAGCGATTAACCCGAACGCGCCGCCCCTTAAGCAGGCGCTCATCGACAAGCATTACCGGCGTAAACACGGCGGCAACGCCTATTACGGACAACAAACAACCTTTTTCGAATAAGGAGTCAAACCCATGAACACCGGCTCGGTTTTCAATTCGCTTGACTGGCTTGTGATCGTGCTGTTTCTCATCGGCATGGTTACCGTCGTCTGGGCGTCCATGCGCAAAAAAGTCCAATCCGGCGAGGACTACTTCCTCTCCGGCCGAAACGCCGGATGGCTTCAGATCGGGGCCTCGATCTACTCGTCGAACATCGGTTCCGAGCACCTCGTGGGACTTGCGGGCGCGGGCTTCGCAACGGGCCTTGCCATGGCCCACTGGGAAATGCAGGCATGGATAATTTTGATCCTGGGTTGGGTGTTCGTCCCCATTTACGACCGCATCAAAGTCTTTACAATGCCGGAATATCTGGAAAAAAGGTTCTCTCCCGGTTCGCGCTCGATCCTAAGCATTCTGACCATTGCAAGCCTTGTGCTTACCAAAATCGCCGCGACCTTGTACGCGGCCGACGTCGTGTTTAAAGTGCTTTTAGGCCGCAACACGCTCATGATTTTCGGCAGCCAGGTAGATATGTTCTGGGTGATCGCCCTGGGCCTTGCCATTGCCACGGGCATTTATACGGCGCTCGGCGGTTTGCGCGTAATCATGTACACTGCCGTTTTGCAAACGCCGGTCTTGCTTTTCGGGTCGCTTTGCATACTCTATATCGGCCTGCACAAGCTTGGTCACGGACATTTACTGGCCGGATGGAATGCGATGACAACCGCCGTTGGCGGCAACATGCATTTAATTCGCGCAAATACCGATAAAAACTTCCCCTGGCTTGCCGTACTTCCGGGTTCGGCAATCATTGGTTTTTGGTATTGGTGTACTGACCAATACATTGTTCAGCGCGTGCTTGCCGGAAAAAACCAAACAGAAAGCCGCAGAGGAAGCATCCTTGCCGGGTATTTGAAACTAACGCCGGTCTTTATTTTCATGGTCCCCGGTATGATCGCCTTTGCCCTTACCAAAGCAACGAGCTTTCATACGAGCGGCGACGCCGCTTATACATCGCTTGTCGCGCAGATCCTGCCTCATGGCATTCGGGGCATTGTGGCATGCGGCATGCTCACCGCGCTCATGGCGTCGCTCGCTTCCAAGTTCAACGCTTCGGCAACGCTTTTTACCATGGACTTCTATCAAAAGTGGCATCCTACCGCTTCGGGCAAAACGCAAGTGCTTGTAGGCCGTATTGCAACGGGCGTTATCGTGCTCGTTGGAATTTTATGGATCCCGGTCATGAAGACCCTCGGAAAAAATCTCTATGAATATTTGCAAAGCGTGCAGGGGTATATGTCGCCCGCCATCGCGGTACTCTTTGTCGCCGGAATTTTCTGGAAACGAACCACTGCGCCCGCGGCGTTTTGGGCCTTTTTAGTGGGAGCGTTCGGCGGGTTCTTCCGCTTGGGATTGGACCTTCTTATCGGCCGACCACTTAAAGACGGGACCGTGACTGCCGATATTTTACAAGCGCATTATGGCGTTCTTTTTAATCTTCAGCAAATTCATTGGCTTTACTATGCCGAAGGTTTGCTTGTCGTTACCATCCTTTTAATCGTGATTATAAGCCTTTTAACCAAGGCCCCGGCAAAAGAAACAATCGTGTATACCGCATATGGCGCCACGGCGCGGGAAAAAGCCGCAACACGCGCCAGTTGGGACGTTTGGGACGTTGTGCATACGGTCATTATTCTCGGTATTGTCGGAGCGTTTTACGGTATGTTTTGGTGAGAAAATTTACAAAGGAGACGGTATGATTCTATAGCCGGGGCTTATTTTCAGTTAAGCGTTGGGCTTAACTGGAGCAGCTAGGTTTAAGGCCGAATCGAAATCTTGAGGCTTGACCTCGTAAAGGAGACTG
>Ga0182027_10002839_pt1 | contig 27812 bp, 29 predicted proteins | sample 712E1DmetaG_FD_121300 | JGI IMG/M metagenome (GOLD analysis project Ga0182027, IMG submission 121300) | Permafrost microbial communities from Stordalen Mire, Sweden - 712E1D metaG (Illumina Assembly) | ecosystem: Environmental > Terrestrial > Soil > Wetlands > Permafrost | place: Sweden...
GCGCGGCGACCTTGTGGGGTATTTGGGAAATACCGGCAGAAGCACCGGCCCCCATCTCCATTATGAAGTGCATAAGCTTAATGATCTTGTCAATCCAATGGATTATTTCCTGCCCACGGATACCATGGTGGATTAGAACCTTACAAAAATTTATCTACGCGAAAGACGTAGATAATAATTTTTGGTTAAGGTTCTTACCTGATGGCTGCCGCAGACAGCAGGTTACCAATAAGATTTTTCTTTCCATAGAACCCCCTATTAATGATCGCCTATCACGAAATATCAATCAGTACGAAAAAACGCTGCCACTGGGTCGACATAACCCCGGAGGTAAATCGGGCAATCGGCCAGGCAAACATCAGCCATGGCGTTTGCCTTGTTTCCAGCCTTCATACAACAGGGGCCATCACGATAAATGAAAACGCCGATCCCGATGTCGAGCGGGATTTTTTCTGGAAATTAAACCAGCTCGTTCCTCAGGAAGGCGCCTACCGTCATGCCGAGGGAAATTCCGACAGCCATGTGAAAACGTCATTAGTGGGTATCAGCATACAGGTGCCCGTCAGCAATGGTCGCGTTGTTCTCGGGACCTGGCAGTCGATTTATTTCTGTGAGTTTGACGGCCCGCGCAACAGGCGGGTTTCGGTGACTGTTATGGGAGAATAAATAATTTTTCGGCTTTCAATACCCCGTCCGCAATAGTATAATCCTGATCAGGACATCCTTGATAAAAAGACCTGCCCGCGCTCTGGCATTGGTTGGCAAGCGGCACGCTATTATTTATGATTTTGATATAGAAAAAAAATTATTTATTATACCGTTTTTATTTAGATTATCCGGATAAAAGGGCGGCTTGTGAAATTTATCGTTCCCATAATCCTGATCGCGGGACTCTTTATTCCGGCAAAGGCCGATACCACCGACATCCTTTATGCCGCGGAACTCAATTCCGTTCCGGTCGGCTGCCGCTCGACGGCGATGGGAAATACGGGCATTGCGCTGCCCTTCGAGGCGGTGAGCATGTTCTGGAACCCCGCTGCGGCGTCGTTTGTCCATTCCTATGACGTGTCGGCGGAGTACGCGCAGCTTTATGGCGGATTGTCAAGCCAGGCCTGCGCCGCTTTCCGGGCGCCTCTTCAGGACGGCGTGAGCGTCGGGCTTATTTATGAGCCCTTTTTCAGCGGCGATATCAGCCGATGGGACACGCTTCAGGGCACCTATCTTGACCGGCAAATGGACCCGACGCTTCGGGCCAATGGTTCCAGCGATGGCGTTTTCACCAATAACCAGAATATTCTGTCCCTTTCCCTGGCCAAACTTTTCGAGCTGCCGGTTCCACGGCCTACAAGCTACAGCTATCCTTTGCCCGTGGAACTTTCGGTGGGCGTGAGTTTTAAAGGGTTCTGGGAAACCATGAACCCAGACGGAAAATTGCGCATGGGAATAAACGTGAACTGCGACGCCGGGGTCGTTCTTCGAGTCGGCCTGGATTATGATATGTCCCGTCAAGCGGTGTCGCGTGAGATATACGCCGCATTTTCGCTGCGCGACGCCCTCGAAACGCAGATCTCCTGGCTCCACTCGCCCGATGAATACCAGGAACAAGTGGACCAACTGCAATATTACGGGATTTCATACGTTGACAAGACGGGGCTGCTGGCGGCGCAGTGGACCGTGGCTTTTTCGCTGGAAAAATCCTACCAAATTACCTACCACGCGGGCATTGAGGCGCTTTTCTGGGACATGCTGGCTTTCCGCGCGGGGATGTCGGAAAACGTTCCGACCATCGGCGCGGGCATACGGTATAAACGTTATTACCTCGATTATGCCTTCAGCTTCGACGACATTGCCTCTTCGCCCCTGCGTGTTTCATTGGGGTGCTGGTTTTAAAAAAGAATATTTACCGCGATATAGCTCTCCTGAATATAACTTTTCTTTCGGGGAGGGGAGATGGTGGCTTAAGTAGGCTCAAGTTTTGGATGTTCTTAAATAATCCGAGAATTATTTTGTGGTTATGAAGACCACTGCGTATTTTAAATTCACTCGAGAACGAGCCGATAGAAAAGAAATAAAAGATGAGTGGATTGAAAACGCAATTCATTTCCCGATACGTGAAGTACGTCAAGTGGATGGCCGCTTCAAGAGATGGACGCAAATAGAAGAAGCTGGCGGTCGTTACCTGAGAGTTATTGCGCTGGAGGATGGAGAAACGGTTCACAATGCATTTTTTGACCGAAATTTTAAGAGGTGATTTATGAAAGTCAAATACTTTGCAGATACTGATACGGCTTACCTCGAATTCAGTCAGAATGACATTTCTGAGACCAAGGACATTAATGACGATATTTTGTTAGATTTGGATAACCTTGGCAATCTTGTTGGTATGACTATTGAGCATGCCAAGACTAAAGCAAATCTTGATGAAGTTTCGTACCAGCAAATGGAAAAAAAAGTTGCCTGATTTCCTTTCGCTGTTTTTCTTTAAGCGAAGCTTCCCAAATCAAAGACTAACAACGGTCGGCAGTCAAGCAAATGATTATTTAACGTTTTGTGATACTTTTTTATTCGGCAATGATGATCTTAACAACCAGATGATTTCCGCCACTCCGAAAACTTGATGGCGTTCTCGATGCGGACGAGGTTTTTTTGAGGAATCAAAACCAGAAAAGACAAAATGGCGTTTTAATTTCTCTCCTGCCTTTGATGATAAAAATTGACTGAATGATCGCCCTTAGTTCAGTTTTTTCTTTTTTTGTTTCGTCTTATTAAAATCCAATATTGTTAATCACGGGAGGTTTTGAAATCCCGGTCAGAGGTGCTTGAACTTTTCCTTCTCGTCGTAAAGCTGGCCGATACGCACCGAGAGGTTGTCGTTAACCACGGTTATTTCGCCTTTGGCAAGCATCTTTTTATCGATGAAGATGTCGACCGGTTCTCCCGCCATGCGGTTAAGCTGCACCAGGCTCCCTTTTCTTAAATCAAGCAATTTACGGATTGTCATGCGGGTCTGGCCGAGCTGGACGGATATGGGGACGTTTATATCGAGCAGCATGGATATTGTGTTTGTCATGAAAGTTTTTCCTTTGAATGTGCGGTGCTATTCTTTATTATCGGAAATATGACAAAGAATCTTTAAGTACATCATATATAAATATTCCTGCGCCGAAAAGCAACGCCAGCATGGCGATCATTACCATAAGAAAAACGATCGGCAGCAGGATTATCATGAATGCTTTGACCATGCTTGTTTTGTGCACCTTATTGAAACCCACGGCAAGAAGGTACAATGACCATAAGGGTGAAATGATGCTTCCGAACACCGGAATAAGGTCGAATATCGCTGTGCTTTGGGTATAACAGACGATCCTGAATGTGGCGGCGGCATTTTGTTTATTGCCGCGCGTAAGGTAAAGAAGGCCATGAAAATAAAGGGCCGCGAAGAACACCTTGACAGTCACGATCAACGGCGTGAAAATCAGTCCGGCCACCGATATGGCGCTTTTTGCCGAATAATCGTCCATCCAGGGAAGAAGATCGAGCAAAGGACCGAACAGGATGTAAGTCCACACGAAGCTGAAAATGGAACCTATTGACCCCACGATAAGGGCATAAAGCCAGGCTTTTGAGGAATTGCGGGAAAATGACAAATCATCAAAGAAAGCGTGCGGGTCAAAAAGGCATTTTTTCAAGGTTGAAACGAACGCATTGACAATGCCCGATTTTTCCAGATTCTCCCAGGGTATGATGCGCGGGGCGCGGGGAAGCTCCTCCTCAATGTGAAAAGGGCGGTTACATGCCGCGCAGAACCTTGTATTCTCCGGCGACATCACCGGGCTTCCGCATGCAGGGCAAACGACCATAAGTTCTCCTGCGTCCTTTTTCTACAGTTCACTTTCGGGAACGGCTATGTTTTCCTTTTCCGGGGTAATAACTTTGTCAAGGAACCGGTCGAGCGTATAGAGAATAAAACGCAGGTCGAGGTTCTTTCTTTCAAGGAACAGCATATCATTTTCTTCATGTATCTGAAAGGCTTTTTTGGGCGGCAGCGCATTAAGGAGGAAAATCTTCAATATTGAAGGACTGTCCGATTTTTCCATCCCGTCTTCGTAGAACATGATGTCAATCGGGACCCCTTTTTCTGGAATAAATATCACCACGCGCGCCTGCTGATAGAGCTCCGGAACGAACTGGGTGGTTGTTTTTACGGTGAATCCATTATTGCGCAGCGCGACCACCAGAGGGTGAAAGGCGTTTTTCTTATTATAGACTACAATGATATCCGCGTTCGGGGAACAGCTGCGCACCTTGCCGATGGCGATGTTCTTCGGGGAAAGGTTCAGGTACTTGCACAAAATATACAAGTCACGGAACACCGAGCCGAAGAAGTTTTCCACGGGGCCCGCGGGGATTTTCAGGTCTTTAAGGATCGCGGCGGGTATTTCTTCGCAGATTTCATCGCAACTGTGTCCGAGGTACAAGGCCTTTCCAAGGATGTTCGCCGCGTACACGGATTCCTGAATGAGGCGGTCGGACGGGGTCGGCGTGGTGGAAATCATGTCCGGGTTGTGATGGTAAAGTATGGCCATGGATATTGACGAAGGGAAATTCCATTTCGTGGTAAGATAGTGCCCCAGCATCGCATGGGAAAAGCCCATGAGCCGTTCTTCCGTTTTGAAAAAGGCGGTTGCGTTCGTGGTGGTCTCTTCCAGCAGACGGGGGAACACGGTCTTAAAATTATTGTCGACCGGGATCTTGCCCAGATCGTGGATAAGCCCCGCGATAAAAGCAAGCTCGGGTTTGTGATGACCGCCATGGTAACAGAGCTTTTCCGCGATGAGGCCGGTTGCCAGGGAATGGAGCCAGAATTCTTCTCGCCTGAACCCGTAGTTTTTATACGATTCGGGCGACAGGTCGATGAGCGCGAGGCATGCCAGAAGATTGTTCGTTTCCCGGTACCCCAGCCGCACGACCGCTTCATGCACGTCGGTGACCCTGCTCCCGCGCTTGGCGTAGTAAACGGCATTGGCGACTTTCAGGAGCGCCGTTGACGCCCCGAGGTCCGTTTCGATGCAATTTGCCAGTTCGGTGGAGCAGCTTGCGTCGGAACCGATAATGTCGAGCGCTTTGATGACCGTAAAGGGAAACGCCCACTGCTTGTGGATGACGCTTTCAATCGCGCGCAGCTTCGTCTCGACCGGGACCAGGGGATCAAAGAGTTGCGGCGCAACGACGGTCTCGGCGGTGCGCACGTCGATTTCCTGCTTGACAAGAGAAATAGCCAACTGCTTATTGTGCGCAAGAATGGATTCGACCTTTTTTAAGAGATCCGCAAAATTAAAGGGATATTCGAGGACGTCTATGGCGGTTTCTTCAGAAGGGTCCGATTTATTTTGCGGGATTTCTTTCTGCGCGTCTTCGATAAAATGCCGGATTGTTTGAGGAATGACGACAAGGATGGGGATCTTTCTTGTGCGCAGCGATTTCTGCAGGCGATTGACAAGGAGCACGTCCTTCGTATTGTTGGGCGTAATGTCGACGATCACCAGGTCCGGAAGAAACTGGTTGGTCTTGATCATTGCAAGGTAGGATGTATTTGCCAGGAGTATCCGATAGTTACATTGCATGAGCGCGACATTGAGGATATTGCCGATGCGCTCCCTTGTCGAAAAAAGCAGGATCACGGGTTTTTCAAGTAAATTTATGCCGGAGTCCGTTTGATTGTCCATACTCCCTACCTTGATTGGTCTTGAAGCCACCATTCGGCTTCCAACGCCGCCATGCAGCCGCTCCCCGCCGACGTTACGGCTTGGCGGTACCGCGAATCCTGAACATCGCCCGCCGCAAAAACGCCTTCCTTTGAGGTCATGGTTGAACCCGGTTTTGTGATGATGTAACCGGCATCATCGGTGGTTACTTGACCTTTAAGGAATTCTGTATTGGGCGTATGGCCGATGGCCTCGAATGCGCCCGCGACTTCCAGGGTCGACAGGCCGCCGGTCACGGTGTCTTTAAGTTTGAGCGCGGCAAGTGTTTTGTCTCCGATGAATTCCTCCACGACCTTGTTCCAGATGATCTCTATTTTCGGGTCTTTTTCGGCCCGTTCACGCAGGATCTTGCTTGCGCGCAGTTCATTGCGGCGATGAATCAGGTAAACCTTTGAGCCGAACCGGCTAAGGTGCGTGGCCTCCTCTATGGCGCTGTCTCCGCCGCCGATTACCGCCAGCGGCCTGTTGCGGAACAGGGGCAACGCCCCGTCGCAGACCGCGCAGGCCGATATTCCTTTTCCCCAGAACAGCCGTTCGGACTCGAGAGGAAGCCTGCGCGCGGTCGCCCCGGTTGAAATGATGAGTGCATGCGCTTCGTAATGACCGCCGCTTGAGGAAATGAGCTTGAAGGGGGAATTGTCAAGCGTTACGTCTTCAACGTCCTCCATAATCATGCGTGTGCCAAAGCGTGCCGCCTGCTCGCGTATTTCGGCCATGAGTTTTTGACCGTCGATCCCTTCTTTGAATCCGGGAAAGTTTTCGACCAGCCCGGTTGTCATAAGTTGACCGCCGGGGATCCCGCCAGACTGGAATCCTTCAAAGACCAAAGGGGAAAGATTGGCCCTCGACGCATAAATCGCGGCGGTAAGGCCGCTCGGGCCCGAACCGATGATGATTACTTTTTCCGGCATGGCTGCGTTTCGTCTCCTTAGCTTGATTGAGCCTCATATAACTATATCACAGATTATTTGAAAAATACTATAACAAAAACAAGATAATGCGGTCTAAAATCATAGGCTTTGTTTTATTTAAGCGGACGGCAATTGACGTTAAAAATTCCATTTCCGTGTTAGGGAATCCTGACTGTTGATGGGGAAATTCGCCCGCATCCGCAGCGGGATCGTGCTGGCGTTGCCGAACCCGTCTTCCATGCCAAGCGTCATGACAAGGCTGACCGAATTCGATGCGGGCAACTGTCCTTCGCCAGCATCTCCTTCGATTGAAAAACGGCTGATATACGCGGTCGGTGAAATGCACGGTACGATGATCGCATTTTTAAGCAGATTTCCATTTGAAAATTCATAGGTAATGGTGTCGGGAGTGCTCGAGGAGAGAAAAACGATTCTATCATTTTTCCACGAGATAATTTCGGGGGATTTCCTTATTTCCATGGCGATGGTTTGGGCCATACGGTCCGCCTCGGCCTGAAAAATGCTTTTCCTTTGCTGCACGATGGTATGTTGTGAAATATAATTCCACGAGAAGAATACCAGGGAAATTGCCATCGCCCCGAGCACGGTTGCAACCAGGACTTCCAGCAGCGTAAAGCCTCTTGACCTACGGCTATTTTTTCGTAATAATTTTGTCAGCATGCGTGCCTTGCAATAATCTAAAACTAACCAGCGCTGCCGTGTCGGCGGTTCGCCGGACGAAAATCATATATTCACGGCATGAGGCCGTGTCGGCGAATTTGTCAACGGGTTCGCCGACTCTTTTCCGGTCGATCCGGAAGTTCTGGCCGTCAATGGGCTCTTCGTAGGACGTGTCTCCCATGATTTCAAGGGAATTTTCGCCTTCCCTGATTTTTTCGGCCTGGTTTGCGGCAAGCATGGTTGCATGCGACAACCATAATCTCCTTCCGTTTATTTTGTCGCCCATGGACATCAGGCGCAGAACCGCCGTGAGAACAATGGCAAAAATGACCACGGCGACCATAACTTCCATGATCGTAAAACCGCTTGTCTTTTTTGTTTTACACCGATGATTTTTCATTATTCCAGCCATGAAATAATTGAAAGTTTTCCAAGAAAAAATGGAACATAATATTGTCCGGGGTCCAGGAAGGGAAGAATGGCGCCTCGAATTACGGAAATGGACGCCAAAGATTTTCCCGAAACGGCCTGATCGCCGTCAACAAGCTTATTTGCATACACGATGCCGTAAACCTTCCCGTCAAGACCCATGGCCCCGTCCGTCCAGAGAATGCCTTTGACAATTGCGCCGTTATCAATTTTAATGCCGAGCTGATTGTTATAGCAAATGACCGACGCGTCAATAACAGCCGATCCGGTGAAGGTCGCGGAAAAGACGCTTAACGCCGGTTGTGCGCTCGGCGTGAGAGAGACCGGCATGGGCGAGACCGGAACGGGCGAAGTCCGGACGGGCATGGCCGCGGGCGCGGGTGTCAATGCCGGAGGATTTTTTCCCGCGGGACTTTGGGAAACCGCGGCGTTGGAAGTAGTCTTCGGTAAAATCCCATGCGCTATTACCATAACGCTTCTGTTTTCCACAATCGCATTTCCCGATACGACCAGATTGGCGAGGGTAATGGCGGTCCCCGAGAAAACGGCCCGGTTTTCGATGGAAATTCGTTTGGAGGAAAATAAAGTCACATCCCGAAAATGAGCATCGTCGAGGATTTTTGCCTCGCCGGTGACCACAAAAGCGGGGCCTTCAATAATGACCTTGCCGGTGATTTGCAAATCGCCGAGGACAATGATTTTATTTTCCGATTTCCAGGCAAGATCAAAAAGGGATCCATCGATAAAAAGCGGTCCCTTGACAACGGAGGGTATTTTTTCAAAATCGATGTTATGCTGGACCAGCAATGGAAGGGCCGGCATCATGGTGTCAATGCCGCTATCGCTTATGTCGTTTGAAAAATGGGCCAGTAATTTATTAAGGTCATCGGCCCGGATTTTAGCGGTCGAATCGCGGGGGCCGATATGCAATTTGCCACGGATCGGACTTTGCAGGGCAAGACCCGAGTCAAGAAACAGCACGGTGTCGGAAGAAATCGAAAACTTCCCTCCGATCCTTACACGCACAAACTTATCTTTGTTCAAAAAGGTCCCTTTTGATCTCAGCTCTTCAAAGCAACCGGCGTATGTCAGAGAGACCTCGCATGAACCGAAGGAATCGCAGGAAAACGGCTGCAATGCCAGAGGTACACTGTCGTCGGGCACCAGTTTGTCGGGACGCACGGCTGAAGTGTCTTTTTGATTTCCTAAAAGCCCGTTGGCAAACGTCGAATCGAGCGTATTAGTGCCTTTAAGCGTATCGGGCGGGCGGTTCAGATTATCCAAGGCTTTCCAAATGCCGGAGCGCGCGGTCAGATGCGCCTGGAGGGTGGCCGGGGCCATGAGGGCCGGTCTGCCGACCAAATATTGGCCCGATACGAAGGCTACCACCGTTATAAAGGCAACGCTTGAAAAAATGAGCACGAGCGGAAGCACGGAACCGTTATGATTGCGTAAAGGCTTCGCCATGAATCGGCCTATTCCTTGACAACAAGTGAATAAGAACCGAACGTATTATGGAGGGTGACGCTCGTAGCGCCAATATTTTCGACGGTTTGGTCGCGCACGGTTTCACCCACGCCGCAAATATAGGTTTTCCCCGTTTCGTCTTCCAGAATAGCAAGCGGCCGGGCTTTAAGAAGCACGCCCTTGAGGGACAGCTTGACTTGCGCTTCCGGCGCCTGGCTTTTACGGTGTTTGAAGGCGGGAGGGTCCGCCTCCGAAGAGGGCTTAAAGGGGTCTTCCATCGCCAATGGAAATTGATACAATTGAAGTTCCGGCATGATTTTAAGCGCGCTGTCGGTTGAAGCCAGCGCCCCCGATAAAAAAATGTCGCGGGCATTTTTAACGGGTGCCGTGTTTATGGAGCGGGAAGAGACCAGGGAATAAATCGTATAACCGTTAAAGCCCCAGATCAGTATGGCGCCAACGCATATAAGCAGGGCTTTTATTCGAGTATCGTTCATGGCCTTGCCTGGATAAAGCAGGTAACAAGCGTACGTATCTCAAGCAATCCGTTTTTCCGGGCGGTAATCGCGATGCGGTCCACTCGCACGACGGATGGCTGCGTTTCCAGGGCCGCAATGAATTTGCCGTATGCATTATACGTTGCCGAACATTCGAGAATCATGGGGTATATCATCGTTGTTCCTGATTTTGTTTCGGCTTCCGGTTGCATTTTTACGAATGCAATATCGGCGGCGTTCGCCTTTGCTATGATCATTTGTAAAACACTCGACAGGTCTTGAGAACCGCCGATTTCACCCACCAGATCGTGGTATTTAATCTTTAAGGAATCTTTTTCTTCAATGAGTTGCTTTTTTAATAAAGCATTATCATTGTTCTGAAAAACGGAATTTTTAAAACTTGCCAGGACAGCCCCGCGTGCCGTCAAAGCTTCCCATTGGGGCATCATGGAATACCTCATTGTCAGAAGCGATGCCAGCGCCGAACAGGAAAAAACCAGCACTGGGACCAGTAGCGCGTTTACATGCTTGTTTTCAAGATGCATACAATTTTAAAGTCACAGAGGTTGGTTTTTTTTTCATTTTGTTCCATGGAAGAAAGGGATATATTTGAAATACGATCGTCCCTTTGCAGCCGCGCGATAAAATCAGCCACGAGTTTTTCGCTGCGCGCCCATCCTGAAACCGCGATGCGGGCCGAGCCGGATGATCCTTTGACCGGTTCGCTCCCGAGCATTTCAAGATACAGGCCTTCGGGTCTTTGCGCGCCGAGCGCGTGCAAAAACGGGGCCCAGTTTGTTTTTGCAGAAGATTTATCCCTGAACTGTAGTATCATCCTTGCCAGGGCCCCGTTTTCGGCGAACAGGTCTTTTATTTCCTTATTATTTGAAATTGTCGATTGAAATTGCGAAGCATAGGCGTTGATTTTAAATTCCGTCAGTTTGTTGGCGACCAGAGATACGCCGGTTAAAAGAAGGGTGACCGCTACTATTAAAACGGAAGCGGCATATAACAATGTCCGTGGCAGGCGCACGGCGCTTTTTGCTAAGGACAACGGAAATTCAGGAACATTCCCGACGCATGTTGTCCGGGCAAGCGCCACTCCTAAAGCCCTGATTTCATCATAGGTCTTGCATTCATGATTTCCGACGATAGGGTTGAGAGGATGGAGGGAGAATTGCCCGGTTTTCAGGCCGGTTTCGTTGCCCAGTACATACAAATGTTCGGGAAACGGGAGAAGAGGACGTGTCCGCGCGCAGTACCGCTGGATGCGTCCCACATACGCTTCCAAGGCATCGGACGTGCATGGCGCCATGTCAAAGACCGCAACCAGTTCCCTGTTGATAACGAGTCCGATTTTGTAATGCGAAGGCAGAGAAAATACGGAAATAAATGAATGCACCGACTTATCTCCAAGGCAAAGAGGAACCGTGCAGAAAAATGCGTCGTCGGGGACCAACGCGATGCAATTGCCCGCCAGCGTTTCCAGATGGATGTCGGCGGTTGTTCGGGGAGTGCAGGGAGTAAAGAACGCGCCCGCCTTTTCAGCGGCGAGCGCATTTCCGGGCGCCTGTGAATTCGGGGACTTCCAGAATGAAGGGACCCCGCACACGATGCCCCGATGGAGCAAGAGCATTGTTCGGATTCTGTCGTGACAGTTCCATCGTTTCACGGCAATGCGCGGCGCGCCGGTTTTTGCCGTTTGCAGGGAAACCATGAGATATTGACCGTCATCGGTGGGGACGATTCCGTGGGTTGTTTGCATAAGAGAATATCAGCGCGCCAGTTCGTTGGTGTCATTCAATGATTTTTGTGCACCCGCGGCGGGCGGGTTTTTCTCGACCAATGGATTAGCCGTGCCAGGTTTCCCAAGTTCTTTTGAATGCAATGAGTCGTTTTGGACCGGGGCAGGGGCCTTCGAACGCGCCGAATCATTTTGATCGACTTTTACAGGCTTGTTTTTTTTGAAGATCTCTCTGGCTTTACGTTCGAGAAAATCAGAGTTGTTTATATCGAGGCTTTGCAGGGCGCTGTCCAGATTGAGATTATCGCCATTTTTAATGATATGCGGCGTAACATAAACAATTAAATTGGTTTTTTGAATGGATTTGGTATTGGTCCTGAAAAGCGCGCCCAGCAGCGGGATATCACCCAGAATGGGAATTTTATTATAGGCCACGGATTCGGTATTTTTGATCAACCCGCCGAGCGTGATCGTTTCCCCGTCACTGAGCCTTACCGTGGTGGATAAAGTCCTTGACGACACATTAGGATAGCCGTCCGAATTGGCGCCGTCGGAGTTGGAGACTTCCGGCGCGATTTCGGCGGTGATTTGTCCGCCTTGCGAAATCCAAGGCGTTATGTCGAGCTTGATGCCGAAGGTGATCGGCTTGAATTGAATGGAATAATCCGTGCCAAGAGGGTTCCCGGTCGTTAATTTAAAATACTGCGTCTGGTCGACGTTGATGCTAGCCTTGTTGCCATTGAGCGTCACGATGGATGGCTGCGCCATGACCTTGGCCTTGTTCTGGGTTTCAAGAAAATGGAGGGCGGCGTAAAAATCGTCAGGAAGCCTTCCAATAATAGTATTATTGCCGCTGGAAAATATTCCTCCAATGTCATTTAAGATTTTTTTCAAACCTGCTCCGCTGAATCCCAAATCCAAATTGGACGCGGCCGCTCCTAAACTCGAACTGAAGGAAGGAGAGGTATGGGTACCCTGGTACTGGAGGTCCGGCCGATGCAACGCGGCATTTGCTCCGAACTCTTTCTGCAGATCTTCGGAATATTCGACGATTATCGCGTTTATCGCCACCTGCGGGGTGGGCACATCGATTATGTTGACAAATTCCCGCATTGAAACGATGTCTTCGGATGTTCCTGAAACAAGCAGCGCGTTCTGCTCCTTGATCACCCGGACGTTCGACGGCGAAATGTCCTTGGGCAGCACCTGCAAAACCCCGTCGGCCTTGATGCATTTGAGCTGGATGAGTTCCGATTTAGAAAGCGCCTGCCCGGCAGGGGTGGCGGCGTTGCGGTCGCCGATCAGGATGATGCTGTCTTTCTGCACGAAGGTGAACATCGTCCCGCCCAGAAGCAGCGCCAGCGCCTCGGTAAGGGGGATGTCTTTGAGCTTGGCGTTGATTTCTCCCATGATGTTGCCGTACGTAATAATCTGCATCTCGCTTTTCTCCGCGATCGCCTTGATGACGTCCTGCAGATTGCCGTTGGAAACGTCAAGGGTCAGCTTCCCGTTGGAGTAATCGACGTAAAATCCCGAAGCCCCCGAGCTCCTGTATCCGCCCCCGTATCTGCCCATGCCCATGTTCGGCGTGGACGAAGTGGAAGCGGCGTCCTGGCTCATGCTCACCTCGTAAATATTTTTCCGCTTTGTAATTTGAAACCCATTGCCCTCCAACAGCGCGCGCAGACCGTCATCGAGATCAACCTGATACAACTTTCCGGTGATCTTTCCCTGCACCTTGCTGTCGGGGACGATACTGGTGGCGGTCTTGGCGCTGATGTCCTTGAGCAGGTCCTTGACGTCGACATTCTGGACGTCAACGGTGATCTTGCCTTTGTAAAAGTTTATGGACGAACGCTGCTCGTCGGTGGCCTTGCGGATGCGGTAGACGCTGCCCTCCTTGACAAGCTCAAGGCCGTTTGAACGGGCAAGCGTCCGGAGGCCCTCGATGACCGGGACCGAGCTCAAATGCACGGTCACCTTGCCGGTGACTTCCTTGTCCAGGATGATGTTCAAATTGTACCCTTTGGATATCGTGCGTATCACGTCCTGGATGTCGGCGTCTTTAACGTCGAGCGGCGACATGACCTGTTGCTCGGGGTCTACGGGTTTTTGCTCAGTGACGCTTGCGGCGTCCAGGGGCGTGGCGGGCTTTTCCGCAAGGGATGTAACCGCTAAACAAAATGTCATGCACATAATTACCATGCCGGTACTACTGACGGTGCGTTTCATAGGGACCCTTCTATTCGCTGATTTCCTTCATCTTGACTATGTCTTCCACCATGACCACGCGCAGAAGTTCCTCGGGGGTGGTTACGCCCCGCTCAATCTTGTCGATGCCGTTCTGTATCAGCGTCTTCATCCCGATCGACCGAAGGTAAAGGCGGATCTTGTTCTCGGTGGCATTCTCCGTTATCAAGTCCCGCACGGCGTCATTGACAAGCACCATCTCGAATATACCGACCCTGCCCTTGTATCCAAAACCATGGCATTCCGGACATCCCACGGGCTGATAGGAATCGGGAAGCGGCATGTCCGATAAAACAATACGCCACCGGTCCCTGATCTCCTGCGATATCGCCGCCTTTCGCTTGCAACCCGGGCATAACAGGCGCACCAGACGCTGGGCAAGGATCGCCAGCAGCGAAGACGAAATAAGAAACCCAGGAATCCCGAGGTCCTTAAGCCGCGTGATCGCCGATATTGCGTCATTGGTATGCAGCGTTGAAAATACAAGATGCCCGGTTTGTGATGCTTGCATGGCTATTTCGGCCGTCTCGCGGTCGCGGATTTCCCCGACCAGGATAACGTCGGGGTCCTGCCGCAATATGGAACGCAACGTCGAGGCGAACGTCACCCCAGCTTTTTCATTGATCTGCACCTGGTTAAGACCTTCTATTTTATATTCTATCGGGTCTTCAATGGTGGTTATGTTGATCGCTTTCTTGCGGATCGCGTTAAGGGCGGCGAAAAGCGTCGATGATTTTCCGCTGCCGGTGGGACCGGTGACGAAGACCATGCCCTGCGGTTTTTCGATGCATTCATTAATGGCGTGCAGCTCTTTTTCTTCGAGTCCGATTTTAGGCAGCGATAATATGGTCGTGTCGTGCTTGAGGATTCGTATGACGGTCTTTTCTCCCCAGTGCGTGGGCAGGGTTGAAACACGGAAGTCATACTGCTCTTTGTTGCTCTCGTATCTGATGCGGCCGTCCTGCGGCACCCTTTTTTCGGCAATGTCAAGGTCCGCCATGATTTTGATGCGCGACGTGAGCGGGACGTACATCCATTTCGACGTTTCCATGTGCTGCGTAAGAAGGCCGTCGATACGGTAGCGTATGACGGCATTGCGCTCACCGGGTTCAATATGGATATCCGACGCCCTGAGTTTGAGCGCTTCATTAAAGATGAGCGCCGCCATCTTTACCACGGGTTCGGACTCGGTTCTTTTCTTGATCTCTTCCACGGAGAGCGACGTCTCATCCGTTTGGGCGTTCTCTTCATATTCCCTGGAAATCATTCCCATTGATTGCTTGAGCAGGGAATCACCCTCAAAAACAGCGCCGATGGCCCGTTTGAGTTCCGAAGGCGATGTTACTCGAATATGCGCGACCGCGCCGGTCAGCGCCTGGAGGGAAAGGACCGTGTCAAGGTCGAACGGGTCCGCGAGAATGATCGTTATGGCTCCGTCAACTTTGTCCAGCGGAAAAAAACGGCCTTCGCGCAAAAACTCAACGGGTATGTCGCGCAGTAGCGCGGAGTCGATCCGTTCGGTGATCGACGGGACAAAGGGCACGCATGCCTGTTGGGCAAGGGCCCGGAAAACAGCCTCTTCGGAACAGGCGAAGCGGGTGATGAGGATTTCTCCCAGCAGCATGTGCTTCTTTTCCGCGTGATCGAGATCCGTTTGCATGGACAGCGCTTCGCCCAGCACGGCATCATCCAGGCTGTTTGTATTTTTTAATATCTGGCCGAGTTGTTCAATCATTCTTATGATTTTTTCTTTTATATTCTTTGTATCTGAATTATCTTCGCAAAAAGCCCTGCGAGGTAATTCAGAAAGAGGCTTAAGTATATCAGGTTCATTATAAAATAGTAAATGGATTTCTCAGTTGTCAGGTAATCAGGATATTTTTTGCCGTTTTCACGGGAAAGGTGCGTTATGACGATGGATGCTCAATTTTTCATGAATGCAGCGTATCAGGAGGCCTTAAAGGCGTTTGATGAGGGAGATGTTCCGGTCGGGGCCGTTATAGAGAAAGAGGGAAGGATCATCGGCCGGGGATATAACCGGATCGAAAAATGTTTTGACGCCACGGCCCATGCGGAAATTCTGGCGATCGGGTCCGCATCGGATTCTCTGCAATCGTGGAGGCTTGAAGGATGCACTCTGTATGTTACGCTTGAGCCTTGCCTCATGTGTGTGGGCGCCGCCCTGCAATCACGAATAGGCGCGATTGTCTATGCAACCGCCGACCCGCGCCTGGGCGCCGTGGACACTTTTTTTTACCGGCAGGAAATTGAACGGGCCTATCGGTATTTTCCTTCGATCAATTCAGGGATCATGCGGGATGAATGCGCCGCGCTTCTCCATTCTTTTTTTAAAAGGGTCAGAAAAGACTAAAGTCATTATATTTTCTGCCGATAAGAAGAATAGGGGAAAGTGGACAAAAAGATTGACATGGATTGTTAATCTTTAATCTTTTTAACACAGGGAGGTACTCATGCGTATCAATCATAACATTTCGTCGATGGTCGTCCAGGGCGCCCTTTATCAAACATCCCAGTCATTATCACAATCCTTAGAAAGACTGTCTACGGGTTTGCGGATCAACCGCGCAAGTGACGACGCCGCCGGCCTCGGTGTTTCCGAAAACCTGCTGACCCAGGTAAATGGAACGGCGCAGGCATCTAGAAACGCGCAAGATGGTATTGCGGCGCTCAACGTTGCCGAAGGGGCCGCGAATGAGGTTTCCTCGATGCTGCAGCGTATGCGCGAGCTTGCCGTTCAATCGGCCAACGACACGTTGACATCAACCGAGCGCTCCTATACAAATTCGGAATACCAGGCATTGAGCAAGGAAATTGATCGTATTTCCCAGGTCACCAATTATAACCGTCAGGACCTGCTTTCAACCACGGCCAACCGTTTTGGTCAAAGCGGCTCGGCTTTATGGGTTGACGCCAACCACACGGTTGGTGTGGACAGCATTACCGTAACCATTGATACCATTACTACCGGTGCATTGGGTATCGGCACTTTTGGCGTCGCGGGCGGAACAGCTACCTATGTCTCCGACCAGACCAGCGCCGTTAATGCGATCAGCGCGCTCGATACCGCAATTAACAGCGTAAATACCATGCGGGCCAATATCGGCGCTTTTGTCAACAGGCTCGAGGACGCCATTAATAACCTGAATGTGAGCAACACCAATCAGCAGGCGGCGGAATCACAGATTCGAGACGTTGATTTCGCGACGGAAACTTCAAATTATACGAGGAACCAGATCCTTATGCAATCCGCCACGGCGATGCTTGCGCAGGCCAACGCGTTGCCGTCCTCAGTAATGATATTGTTGAAATAGAGCCGGATTTTTGAAGGAACGTTGTTGTGCGGAGACGCACCACGCCGCAGCTTTCTGCGACGTGATGCGTCTCGCCTTTTTTTATCGGCGAATCATCGCACGTCGTAGAGTATTTTAATAAGATATGGAAAACGATATAAATTCATGGACCATTGAATCGGCTGAAAAGGCCGTATTAGATTTTGACAAACTTCCATCGGAACAAAAAAACGGCTTTGTCGCATGCCTGAATAAAAAATTTCCTCCTTCGGTCTACCGTTCTCAGCGCGAGCGCCGGGAGCGGGCTCTGGCCAATGCCGGGCAGGCCAGGCAGGCGCTGAACGGAGCAGTGCAGAAATTTCCTCCGTTTATTAAAAACGACACGCAGGCACCCGTTCCGGAAGACCTTGGCCAGTGCGCCATTGTCCTTACTGCCGGGGGCGATGGGGAACGATTGAAGAAAAGCCTGCTTGCGCGGGGCGCTCCCGAAGACACGTTGCAAAACTTTGCAAAGGCAACCTATCCGCTCCCCGGTTTGTACGGCGGCTTTGGCGCGTTGCAGGCCAACCTTTGCCTCGTTTCGTCAATAAACAAAAAATATGGCCTGCAGGTGCCGGTGGTGGTGACCACCGGGCCCTCGGGTTCGACGACCGCGCGCGTTGTCCCGGAAATCCTGAAAAAACATGACCGGTTCGGTCTTGAACATCTCATGGTTATAGAGCAGGACGAGCGGCTGCATCTTTCCAAGGACGGGAAAATAGCGTTCGTAATGATTAACAACGTGCCAAGACCCGTCACGCATCCCGATGAAACCGGCGGACCGCTCATGAAACTGAAGAAGGAAGGCGCCGGTCCCGACGGGAGCGTCCTGAAATGGCTGTGGAGGCGTGGATGTCAAAAAATAATACTTCTTCAGGCCACCGGATTGTATGCGCCGGAATTGCTGTTTCGCATGGCCTCGGCGCTGAAACGGAATGATTGCGTTGGCGCCGGCATTTTCCGCTCACGGTTTGACGCTTCGGACCCGTTCGGTACGTATGTTTCAACTGTAAAGGATGGCCTTGAAAAAGTCTTCATTGTCGAACAGGAGATCAGAAACGATGCGACGCTGCTCGTCAAAGACCCTTCGGGGAACTTTTACCTGCCGTACAATACGGGGCTGTACGCGTTTAGCATCGAATTGCTTATGCAGGCCGATTTGCCTGATTACGCAACGCCCCCGAAGGAAATCCTTCCGAATATTCCCCGTTCGCCCAAGATAGGCTATGCCGCGACCGACCTGTTTACGCTATCAAAAAAACCCGCGGTGCTGGCCATTCCCCGTGATTGGTTTGAGGTAATAAAGAATGCGGATGATTTAGAAAAATTATCTCTTTTGGGAAAGCGGTTCGGGATTGACAAAATGTGTACCCTTACTCATTCCCCGTCTTGAAAAACGTCTTTACCATGTCCGCCCGGGCGATCCTGAGTTCATCGTCATTCAAGGATTTTTTATGGAACGTTTGCAGGTGCGCGGGCATGATACGGATCGTGAGCCGGTTCAGAAGCGGCGCCGTTGTCGGGTTAAACAAATTGCATTCGATTCCGAGCCTCAGGGCCGAAGACAGGTTCAAGAACTCATCGACGTCAAGCATTATTGCATGTGTCAAGATTCCATAGGCCCTCTGGATTTTGTCCGTCAACTCCCGTTGCGCGTCGCTGAGGATCCGCTCGCGCGCCTTGCGTTCGGCTTCCACGGTTTTCAGCATCACCCGTTTGGTGTTTTCCAGAAACTCGGTTTCGGTGGCGCCCATGGCCGCCACATTGGAAAGCTGGAAAAAACTTCCCACTACGCTCGAATGTTCTCCAAAAAATCCGCGGGTGGCAACGCCCATCTGGCTGGCGGCGAGCAATACCTGGTCTATGTTTTTTGTCAGGATGAGCGCGGGCAAATGCATGAGGAACGAGACCCGAAGCCCCGTGCCCGAATTCGTGGGACAGCTGGTGAGAAAGCCGCGCCTGTTTTCGAACGCGAAATCAAGCTGCATGCCCAGGGCATCGTCGATACCGTCGAGCATGTTCCACAGGTCCTGCGGGCAGCAGCCCGAATCAATGGCCTGCATCCGCATGTGGTCTTCCTCGTTGACCATGACGCAGATACGCCGTGAAGCGTCGCAAATAACGCCCCGGTCTCCTTCAACAGACAGCAAATCGGCGCTGATGAGCCGTTCTTCCGCCAGATACTCTTGTTCAATTTTATTGAGCTGCGTGCAATTGAAATAATTGAAGTCATTGTATTGGGGTGCTTGCTTGAATGCGGCGGTCACCTCGTCAAAAACCTGCTTTCGCTCAAAAAGCGAGCTCTTCGACGGGAACCGGTAGCGGGCGCAGTTCCGGGCCAGTCTGATACGTGTGGAAATGACCACATCCACGTCGGGGCCGTCGCCGGAAAACCACCGGGGAATCGTGAATGCCGCTGACTGCTCCTTCATCGGGCCTGGTCCAGAGTTTCCCTGGCGTTTTGAGTATCAAAGGAGTGGATCGTATCGCGGATGAGCGCGGCGAGTTCAAATTCTTCCTTTTCAATTGCCTCATTCAATTCGTTTTTAAGACGTTCCATGGCTTTTTCATCAAGTTTATAGGGCCCGCTATGGCGATAGGGCTTGCCTTTATGGACGGTTGAACCATGCACTTGCATGAGCAGGGAATCAATGTCTTTTTCAAAGTGCCGATAGCAATCGCAGCAACCGAGCCGTCCTTTTGATTTAAATTCCGCAAAGCTGAGTTGACATCTTGGACACACATTGTCTTTTTCCTGCATTTCCTGCTGCGCGGGCCCTTCGCGGGTGATTGAAATACTTGAGCCTGTTATGCTTAAGCCTTTTTTTCGGGAGCATTCTTCACATAAATGTGAAACCAATGCTGTTTCATTGACGATCCGGGTCAGATGGACGGTCGCCGGATTGGCGCCGCAGTCTTGGCATAATTGCATGGGAGGGTCCTTGCTTAAAATAAGAAATCTTTTTCTTCAGTTAAATCAGGGAAATCCTTTTTATCATGAAAATCCTGGTCAGTCTTTGCTTATGATTTTGCCGTCCTCAATGAAAATGGTCCGCTGCATCCCCTTGGAAAGATCGGGATTATGGGTCGCGACAAGAAATGTCTGGTTGAGCTCCTTATTGGCCTTGATAAACAGTTCGAGCAGAATTTTGCTGTTTTCGCGGTCCAGGTTGCCGGTCGGCTCGTCGGCCAGGACGAGGGCCGGTTCGTTGAAAAGCGCGCGGGCTAGCGCGACACGCTGCCGCTCGCCTCCCGAAAGTTCCGAAGGATAGTGCGTCGCGCCCCTGTCCAACCCGAAAATGCCGAGGAGTTCACGGGCCCGAGGCATGCATTCTTCCTTTGATTTGCCGTGAATCAGGCCGGGAACGATTACATTTTCCATGGCCGTAAAATCAGGCAGAAGATGGTGGAATTGGAACACAAAGCCGATACGCAGGTTCCTGAATTGAGCCAGCTCCCTCGCCGACAGGGTGTTAATCGTTGAATCGCTGATACGAATGGTGCCGGAGCTCGCGTTGTCGAGACCGCCCAGTATTTGTAAAAGCGTCGTCTTCCCGGCGCCGGAAACGCCGACCAATGATATCATTTCGCCTTTGTTAATAAAAAAAGAGGCGTCCTTGATGACGTCGAAGGCCCCGAAATCATCCGTAAAGGTTTTGGTCAGATGTTCAACGGAAACCATTTGTTCGCTCATGGTGAAAACCTTTTTATTCGATTCGTATGCTTTGCGCCGGCAGCATCTTCGATGCCAGCCATGCGGGATACAAAGTCGCCAGAGAGCAGATTACATTCGCCGTGCAATAAATTGCGATAATATCGGGCCACCATTGGATTTGCACGGGGAGCTTGTTTATAAAATAAATGTCTCCGGGTAAAGGAATCAGGGCCCAGCGCTGCTGGATGAAGCAGACGATAAGCCCGACCGCCGTGCCGAGCGTTGAACCAAGAAACCCGATGATGATCCCGTTGATCATGAATATTTTCATGATTGAACCGGAGGTCGCGCCCATGCCCATCAAAATCCCTATTTCGCGCCGTTTGTCCTGGATCATCATGATGAGGGAAGAAATAATATTGAAAGCGGCAACAACGATGATCAGCGATATTACCAGAAATATAATGAGGCGTTCCAGTCGCATCCAGTCAAACAGGGACTTGTTCTGCGATTTCCAGTCCATGGCCCGGTAGGGGTAGCCGCCGAGGGAGTCTTTTACAGCGCGAGAAATCTGGTCCGCGCGAAACAAATCGGTTGTTTTAATCTGAATGCCTTCGACGCCTTTCATGTGCATGAGGCGCTGGGCCGACGGGATGGAAATATAAACAAGGCCGACGTCATATTCGTACATTCCCGTTTCAAAGATCCCGCTCACCACAAACCGGCCCATGGAAGGTGTGGTCGATAATTCACCGTTATCGGAAGTAAGGCTGCCCAGCACCACTTCAGCTCCCGGCCGCACGCCCATTTTGTCGGCCAGGCCGATACCGATGATGACGCTCGGCAAGCTGCGTTTGCGGTCGGACATCATGGAATCGAGAAGAAATTTTCCATAGGTGATTTTTTTGCCTATTTCAGTCACCGTTGTTTCAACCGCGGCCTGAACGCCGGTGATGAGTATTCCCTCCTGGACCTGGTCGCACTCGATGCCGCCCTTTCCCATTATGTAAGGCGCGGCCGCCAGAACATTCGGTTGTTTTAGAATGACCTGGCGAAGCGAGTCGTATTTTTCAATGGGTTTGCCGTAATATTGAAGGATTTTGGCGTGCGCAAGGGTCCCCACGATGCGGTCCCGGACTTCTTTTTCAAAGCCGTTTGCAACGGAAAGCGCGATGACGAGCGCAAGGGTGCCCAGGAACAATCCGCCGGCTGAAATATAGGTGATAAACGAGGTTCCGCTGTTCTTCTTGCCGCGAAGGTAGCGAAACCCGATGAAGAGATCAATGGTCTTAAATATGCCCACGTCTACTCCGGCCTCATGAGCGGGAACAAAACTACTTCACGAAGATTTGCCGCATTAGTCAATAATGCAATGATCCGGTCGACACCCATGCCCCAGCCCGAAATCGGCGGCATGCCGTATTCCATGCACAATAAAAAGTCGTTATCGACGTCCATAGTGTCGGCGTCTCCCTGCGCCCGCGCCGCGGCCTGGTCCGCGAAACGCCGGGCCTGGTCGAGGGGGTCGATGAGTTCGGAATAGGCGTTGACTACTTCCCACCCGTTGACCACGAGCTGGAAACGGTCGACGACCATAGGGTTGGCGTCATTTCTCCGCGCCAGCGGCGAGACCTCGATGGGATGCTGCGTCACGAAAACGGGATTGACAAGTTTCGGCCTCGACACTTTTTTGTACAGCAGGTCGATAAGCGTCGCCCTTCCCGCCTTTTTAACGTCTACATCGTCCTCGAAGGTTATGCCATTGCGTTTGATTTCTTCGAGCAACGCGTCGCGCGTGGTGAATTTGTCAATGTCGATGCCGCAGTCTTTAAGCACCAGGTCCCTGAAGGAAACGCGGGGCCATTCCCCGTCAAAGGAAATTTTTGTATTTTCGTAGGTCAATTCCAGGCCCCCGTTGAGTTCCATGAGCACGTGCTTGAGGAGCTTTTCGGTGAACTTCATGTTGTCTTCGTAGTTCCAATACGCGCAGTAGTATTCGAGCAGTGTGAAATCCGGAAGGTGCGAGGCGTCGATGCCTTCATTGCGGAAACTGCGTGCGAATTCATAGACCCGCTCGAAACCTCCGGCAATCGCCCGTTTAAGATACGTCTCCGGAGCGATGCGCAAATAAATATCAATATCGAGCGCGTTATGATGGGTGATAAACGGACGTGCAAGCGCGCCGCAGGCCTTATTGGTAAGCACGGGCGTATCGATCTCGACAAACTCGTTGGAATCCAGAAAATTACGGATGGTTGTGATGATCCTGGTCCGCTTTTTAAAACGGGCCATTGACTCGGGGGAAGTTATCAGGTCAAGGTATCGCCTGCGGTAGCGCAGTTCCTGGTCGGTGAGGCCGTGAAACTTTTCCGGAAGCGGCCGAAGGGCCTTGGATAGAAACGTCCATTGAGAAATATCGATGGTTTTTTCACCGGTCCTGGTAGTGATGATTTCGCCTTCTAAACCTATGAAATCGCCGGTGTCCACGAGCTTCATGAGCTGGGCGAAGGATTCCCCGAGTTTGTTTTTTTGCGCGGCGAATTGCAGCTTGCCGGAAAAATCGAACAAATGCCCAAATGTAAGTTTTCCAAAACCGCGCATGGCAACGACCCGGCCCGCGACCCTTACATTGCCCGTTCCATCGGCCACGCGCGAAGCTTGTTCAAGGGAATGGGTTTTTTCATATCGCTGGGCATAAGGAGACAAGCCCGCCTGTTTTATGGCTTCGAGTTTTTGTATCCTGACGGCCCGCTCATTTGTTGTTTCCGGTGTTTCCACGGACTTCTTCTCCAAAAATTAAAATTGAATTTTGGTCGGAAACTACAAAAAATACTTGATTTAATGGCCTGAAACTACACAAATCGAAGGTTAAGGCCGGTCAGCGTCCACTGTACTTGCTTATTAAAAAATCGTCAAAATCGGCCGCCGCCGATGATTTTGTGTCATCGGAATCGGTTTGGATTGCAATCGCTTCCACCGGAGGGGGCTGGGCGCCGAAGGCCTTGATATAATCATCCAGCACATTGCGGTCTTCGGAAACCCATTGATTGAGGTTATGTGCGCCCTGTTCTATTACGTAAATCATGGCCCTGTGGTTATAGGGGCTCTTCGTTACGGTCCCGACGGGCAGCGTCGTGCTCCAAACGTATTTGATGACGTGATTAAAAGGATAGGTGCCCTTGAAGGCGACAAAAATCCCCGCGGCGCTGTCGTTTTTTTTCTTAATGTCTTCCCGGCCCTCGCGCGGCAGGGCATGCACTCTCCAGCGCCAATGCAAGTGGGGAAAATCATGGACATCATAGACGACCCTTTTGGCGATACTTTCGACGTCACGGACGCTTTGAATGCCGACGAAATAATTCGATGAATCATGCTGCAAAGAAACGCCTTTGACGTCCTTGAATTTTTGCCAATTACATGGCAGGCGGTCTTTAACGCATGATGAAAAAGTGTCAATCACGATAAAAGCCTGCTCGTCAGCGGCAAGGGCCGCTGTAAGCAAAGCGCCGATTCCCATGAGAAAGGCGGATTTAGTTAGCTGCATTTTGGATGATCGCCCTTACGTAGTCCTCTTCGGGTTGCACGCCGACAAATTGCCGGACGACGGTTTTGTTCTTCATGAATACCACCAAGGGGATACCTGAAACTCCAAAATCACGCGCCACCTGGGGAAATTTGTCGATATTTATTTTATAAAAGGTGACTTTTGAAGCGTTGCTCTCCGCAATTTTTTCAAGCGTCGGCGATAATATCCGGCAGGGAACGCACCAATCGGCGTAAAGATCAAAGGCCAAGAGGGAGCCGCCGGCCTTCTCGATAATGGTGTCCAGTTGTATCGCGGAAGTTAGTATCTTGACCGGCCCGGAATTTGCCCCGGAGTTTTCCCCGGCGGTTTCTTTTTTTGCGCATGAATTTAATGATAAAAACACCAGGCACAGCAAAACCGGTAAACTTCGCACGTTAATAAACAGCATCACGGTCGTTCCTCCTTATAGTCCGCCTGCGTACAGAAACTAAAAGATACTTCAATACACAACCGGGGTTAGAAGAAATTATTTTTGAAAACAGAGCGTAAAATCGGGTGTTGCGCCGTATGTATTCAATGATGTATTTAATACATGAAAAACTTTAGCCTGGAGGAGGGACCATGTATGCTGAATAAAAAAATGGAAACCGCGTTCAATGAACAGATCAACCGTGAAATGTATTCCGCGTATCTCTATATGTCAATGTCCGCGGATTGCACATTCAAGGGCCTCAAGGGGTTTGCGAACTGGTTCATGGTCCAGTACCACGAGGAAATGCTCCACGCGATGAAAATGTATGAATATGTAACGCGGCAGGGCGGGAAGGTCAAACTGGACGCCATCAAGGAGCCGCCTTCGACATTTGCATCCGCGATGGACATGTTTCAACAGACGCTCAAGCACGAGCAGTTCATCACCCAATGCATCAATGATCTTTCAAACCTCGCGGTCTCGGAAAAAGACCACGCTTCACAGACTTTTCTGCAATGGTACGTGACCGAGCAGGTCGAGGAGGAAGAAAACGATAACGACGTCATAGCGCAGCTCAAGCTTATCGGAAGCGACACCGCGGGACTCTTTATCCTTGACAAAGACATGGGAGTGCGTTTGCTTACCGTTCCGTCGGATTTCAGCAAGGGCGTGGAAGCGGCCATGAAAGCGATGGGCAAATGACGGAAATATTGGAATTCGCGAAAAAACTCGAACGTGAGGGCAAGAAGCATTATTCCCAATTGGAAAAGAAAACTTCCGAAAAAGGCCTAAGGGGCATTTTTCATGCTTTGGCCCAGGAGGAACAAAACCATTTTAACCTGTTTGCCGCGTGGAAAAAGGAAATCCCGCACCCTCCGCCGGCTGAATCCCGAATTCTTGGAAAAGCAAAAGAGGTTTTTGCGGCCCTTGCAAAAGACTTTTCAATTTCGGACAATTTGATAAATCATGAAAAAGCCTATGCCAAGGCCCTTGAGCTTGAACAAAAAAGTATAGCCTTTTATACCGAGGCCAAAACCAAGACCGATGTTCCGGAGCACCAAACTTTATTTACTTTTTTAATCGGGGAAGAAAAGAAACATGCGTTTCTTATGGAAAATCTGATTGAGTTTGTGAGACGGCCCAGGCAATGGGTGGAGGACGCGGAATTCAATCATTTGGATGAGTTCTGAGGTTTCTAACCCGCCGAGGGGCGGATAAGTTACTGTAGTCAGGAATTATCTACGCGTGCCGCGTAGATAATTCAGACACAGTAACTAAAAAGAAAAAACAATGATTGGTATTGAAGAAACAATCGTATAACCGTCGATGATTTTCCTGTCGCCGTTTTCAATATGGGAATCATTGCCCGCGGAAACGCTCATGACAAGAGCGGCGGCGGTAACCGCAATTCCCATGTACTTATGGATTTCACGCAACAAGGCGTAGTTTGACGGTTGACAGAAAACAATATAACTCCCGACGCCGGCATTGGACGCAAGCAGGGAAAGGGTCGCGATCGCGGAAGATTTTGACCACGGGGATTTTGAGTCCTGCAATATTCTTACCGATGAATATACGCCCATTCCTTCAATGATCGGAATGCTGATAAAATGCGCTTCCTTTTTCCAGGCAAAGGCGCTTGAATACGCAAGAGCGATGGACATTAAAAATACGGCCCATGCGCGGCATTTGTTCTCCATACCGATAATTTTACCGTTCAAAATGCCCGATAGGCAAGTCATTATGCTCTATCTCAATGGCTTCATGAATATAGGCCTCTTTTTGGGAAAGCAGGGGACTTTATTTGAGCATCGCGTAGCCCATTTATTAAATTACACATTGCATCGGTAACGGAATATTGATCCGACATTTTTTTTGCGCCCCTCCTACAATTTGGCCGCGTATAAAGGAACTCTTGCCCAGGTAGTCGTCAAACTAATGATTAATATTTTTTTCATTCAGGTCCCTTTGCTTCTGACAGATGATGCCACAAACTTCCTGGGTTTGGTGATAGGCCAAAACGGCTTTCCATTTTTGTTCGTCTGGCAACGTTATTATTACCGCTTCTATCATATGGCTCTTGTCGGTACAGAACTTGTATAGCATAATCAAATATTTTGATATTTCAACGGGTGATCGTAGTTTATTAGATAAGAAGAAATCTATGCATTTAAGTCTGGCATCTACATCTATTTTCCCTTTACATGAAAGTTGTTTCTTAAAAAAAGAAAGTTCTTCATGATAAAGAGAAACAGAATCGGCGTCAACAATTCTCTCCAAACTGTCGAGCACTTTATTTGCTGAATCAATATTTATTTTTGGAGCTTTTGCTGGCTCAACTTTTATTGCTGAGAGAACAGCGTCTAATGAATCCTTGGAGTACTGGACAATGCTATCTTTTCTGATGTGTTCAAAAATAGAATCAACAGCATCTTGTGCGGAGGAATCTAAAATAGCTCTGCGTTGAACAACATGTCTTACCTGTAGCCCTTTTGAGGGCTTATGAATGTACAGGGTTGAATCAACAAAGCCTCGTATCAAATTAGCGACTTCAGTCTCTAAGGACCTTCGAAATCCTTTGTCACAATCCTTCTTCTTATAGTCGATATTCCAAAATTCTATTCTTATGGATTTAGAAAGGGATGTAAGATTCATATAGTAGTCAAAGTTCGGCCCGTTTGATTTAAGTTCCTGACAGTCAGAGTGCATTATTAATTGAACTATACCTAATGAGTCAAAAGATGTGATAGATTTAAAATGGGCATCATCTGTTTTTTTATTCGCCCAGTCTTGAATCTCATAATATGCCTGCAAAAATCCTCCTGAATGCATTAGAGTTGTATCTTGTATTTGCCCTGATATCTTTTCCATTACTTCTTGAACAGGCCTGTTATAATAATCAGACGCCTCCTGTCCAGAAATATTTAATGCTATGCAGATAAAGGGAACCTCTAAAAATACCGAAAAAAGGCTAAGTTTGTGATTGCATTGATAAATAATATAAATTGTATATTTTCAAATGCGTTTTTAACGGATTTTTACATAGATTTCACTGACTTTTTGCC